>Ga0316204_10005771_pt1 | contig 19943 bp, 22 predicted proteins | sample 6monrhotite_MG_2_FD_205661 | JGI IMG/M metagenome (GOLD analysis project Ga0316204, IMG submission 205661) | Microbial mat bacterial communities from mineral coupon in-situ incubated in ocean water Damariscotta River, Maine, United States -... | ecosystem: Environmental > Aquatic > Marine >...
AGCCTGTTAAAGTAGCATTAGCGCATGAGAACGATATAAGTAGAAGCAAACCGAAAAGCGGTTTAGCTAGAGATAAACACTGTTTGAAAGTATTATTTTTATTCATTTAAAACATCCATATTACGGCAAAACTTAAATACTTAATGAGACATAGTGGCATAAGTGATTAGTTAACCCAATAACTTAGATACACAGCCTAACCTTGTCAAGGCCTAAGACTAATGATTATTATTTGTCACCGACACCTTTAGTTATTAACTTTAATTGCTTAAGCGTTATGAGCTTATTTATTCATAATTAAAAATCATGAAGAACAACTTAAATGCGACACACCGGCGACATCAAAGAACTCAGTTGGCTTCAGCCTATAGTATTTCTCTTCCACGTCTTTCGACTGTTCGGCGTAAGGCTGCGTCATAACTTCCTGCAACTCTCGAAGTAGCGTGTAGTTCCCCGCAATCGCTTGCTGATATGCAGGCACAAGCAACCACTCTCGCAAAGTGTATTTTGGATTGACGAGTTTCATCTGCTCACTTGTATTAGTGATAAGCAATTTCCATTTTGCGAGCCACTCCGACCAACGCTGATCCATCTCTTGCGTTAAAGTTTTATAGAAACTTTTTTTAAGTGGGCCAATGTCATCTGGTATTAACGAGAGCTCGCGGAAGAAAATCGTGTAATCAACAGATGTTTGCATCATGAGTGCGGCAAGTTCATTAAATAATGCCGCGTTAAACGTATCTAGGCCAAGTTTAGCCGCTAACATCTTTTGCATTTCTGCCTGCATCTCATTCGCAAAGCCACTTTTAATCTCCTTGAGTTGTTGCCTGGCGCTAAGATCTGACTCCAGTAATGTCTGCAACGCGCTACAAAACATTTCGAAGTTGCGCTGTGCTGCTACGGGTTGATTGAAAAACGCGAAGTGTTCTCCACCCCCCGTCCAAGGTTGATAGTTTGGATTAAAATCATCACAGAATCCGAATGGACCATAATCAAGTGTGAAGCCACCGGCCGCACAGTTATCGCTGTTGAAATTGCCCTGGCAATAACCGACACGAATCCAGTTCGCCACAAGCGAAGTAAGGCGGCTGCGAAACGCCTGCGCGAGCAACACCACTTTTTCGGCGGTGCTTAATTTATTATCGATAAGGTCTGCGTACTCACGATCGATTAAGTGCAACACAATCTTCTCTAGCTCTTCCATCGCATCTGGGTGTTCGTTCTTACGGGCACGGCGAGCGAAGAGTTCGATTTGGCCAACCCGAAGGAACGACGGTGCGACGCGCGTCGAGATCGCGGCTGCCTCCGATATCATCAAGTCGGGATCTTTCGATCGCGACCCCTCCGAGTACCACGGTCGTTGCACCGTCTCCGTTTTCGAAACGTACAAACTCAGTGAGCGTGACGTCGGCACGCCGAGCGCGTGCATATGTTCCTGCGCTAGAAACTCCCGCACACTCGAACGCAGAACGGCGCGACCATCCGCGCCGCGGCAGTATGGCGTCCGACCACCGCCTTTCAGCTGCATCTCCCAACGTTGTCCATTGATAACAGCCTCAAGCACAGAAACGGCGCGGCCATCGCCATAGCCGTTGCCGGTTTGGAACGGGCATTGTTGAGTGTATTCGGTACCAAAGATAGAAAGTGCGTAGCCACTGGCCCAACCGACCTTGCGCATCGGCTCCGGCACCTGCGAGAGGTCGCCGCTAAACAGTCGCACGAAATCCGCTGACTCTGCCATGCTGTCGGCAAAGCCAAGTTCGTGGAAAAAAGTTTTGCTATGCGCCACGTACTCGGGCTCAGCGATTGGCGTAGGCTTTACGGGCACATAGTGACCCGAGAAGACTTGTCGTGGAGCGTGGTCAACACCATTTTCTTTTGCATCAGGATCACACTTGAGTGTATCCATGAACGAGTAGTTAACTAATTTTGCGAGGTCTTCTAGCGTTGATACGCTTGGAGCCGTTTTCTGGGACGGTGTATTTTTCATATGAGTAAGGGGGGCAAGTCAAAATGTGCTACATAACATAACACATTTAGGGCTCAGAGCCCTTTCAGCTATTCTCAAAAATACTTAATCACGACTATGCCCACACATACCTGTAGGTTGAACACCATTAGAATCAATAATATCCATGACTACATGGCTATCGTTATAAATAAATCAGGCTGGATGCCCCTTGATACAAGGCACTCTAATATTAGAAACAATTAGGATCTGACCCTACTTATTGGTTAGTCGCTATGGGGTGGTATAAAGCTTTTAATGGTGTATTTGTAGGTAGGTAGCTTTATCTCGTGATTGGTGTGGAATTTAAAGTGGGTTTTTGAGTTAAACTTGCTATCAAAATATAAACCAATAATTTCACACCCACGACTCGACGAATAAATTATGAATTACATTTTAGACGCAAGGCCAGAAGATTTTAACGAACTCGTTTTTGGCAACTCTCAACGTGGCCCAGTGATGGTTAACTATTGGAGTGAAAATGCGGGGCCTTGCATAAAACTGTGGCCGACATTAGAAAAATTAGCGAATGAATATTCTGGTAAGTTTTTATTGGTTAATTTAAACACTGATAAATACAAATCATTTGCACAAAATGAATTAGGCATTGTGAGTGTGCCAACATTACAAATATTTCATCATGGCCAGGTGGTGGATGTAATGCACGGTGCGGAATCTGAAAATAGTCTGCGTAATTTATTATCGCGTCACTTACCTCGCGCTTCCGATACCTTATTGGTTGAATCAGTGAAGTTATACAACGAAAACAAAGCAGATGAAGCGATAGATGAATTAAAAAAATTACAGAAATCAGACCCAGAAAACCCTCGTATTGCAACCTCAATTATTAAATTATTATTCCGTGAATCACGTTTTACTGAAATGGAACAGTTTATTTTAAGCCAGTCAAAAAGTGTAAAAGAAAGTGAAGAGGTAATTAGTTTGCTGACTCATTCAAAATTACATTTAGCTGCATTACAAGTCAGCAATATAGATGACCTAAATAAAGCATTACAAGCAGATTCAGAAAATTTAGAATTAATGTATCAATTAATTGCTATGGATGCATTAAATGATCATATAACCGATGCCTTAGATCAGTTATTAATTATGCTTAAACTCGATGCAAGTTATCAAAATAACTTGCCAGCCAAAACTATGGTTTTATTATTTAACTCATTAGGCAGTGATTCTAATATAGTTAAACAATATCGAGCGAAAATGATGGATGTGCTCTCTGGCGGTTAAGGAAAGCTAGGATACTAAATTAAGGTAAAGCGAAGCAGGAAACTAGAGCCGAGAGCTCCTTCAGCTATTCTGTAAGCTGAACACCGTTAACATCAATACTAACTACGAGTACATGGCTATCGCTATAAATAAAGCGGGCTGCACCTTGATACAATATTCGGTAATATTAGAAACAATTGGGATATGCCCCCACTTATTCAAATTTAATCCCTCCAACACCTTTAACACTCTGCTAAAATTAGAAACAATTGCGCTCTGACACCAATTTTTCAAGCCTTAATGCTAATGATTCTCAGTTGTCACCGACCCCTTTAATTCCGATTTTCTTTAATTTTGCTAGGTCCGGCTGGAGCGAATGAAGTATATGAAAGCACGAAAAAGTGTATACCCGCATCAAGAGAGTTTTTTTAAGGAAAAAGTGCGATCACTTTATGCCGGCGCGTCGCGTTCTGTGCCGATAAATTTTCTGCTCGCACTTCTAATATATATACTGCTGCTCCGTCATATTCCTGTGCTGATCACCTGGAGCTGGCTAGGGCTTATGGCGTCCCTGTCTTTAGTTCGCACGCTCCATGCTCGAAAAGCACTTCAAATCATTGATACCTCAAACCAGCAATTAAACCGGCACTATTATATCTATATTGCAGGGACTTTTTTAACCGGTCTGTTATGGGGTGGCGGTTTCGTGTTGATGACGCCATTCCTAAATACGGCCGAGATTTCCCTTTTATTACTGACGGTAGCGGGAATTTGTAGTGGTGCATCGGGTTCTATGCCCACTAGTCGCCCGGCTTTTTTGGCCTACTTTGCACCAGCCATGTTATTGCCGGCAGTCTGGCTTGCGCTGAGTAGCGATGCAGAACAGATGAAAATGGCCATACTGGCATTTGCTTTTATAGCAGCAATGTTGAGTGTGTATTCCAGCACCAGAAAAGTCACGCTTCGAGCAATATCTTTGCAACTGGAAAAAGAAGATTTAATGGGCGATCTTGAATCAATGAATCAGCAACTGGAGATTACCTCATTAACCGATGCACTGACGGGTATCGCGAATAGAAGGAATTTCGACATGATACTGGGTGCGAAGTGGGAATTTTGTAAACACAAAAAGCAACCTATCACGTTAATATTGTTAGACATAGATTATTTTAAACGCTACAACGATTCATGTGGCCACGCGGCTGGTGATAACTGTTTGACTGAAGTAGCTGAAGTATTAACCAGACAGGCACGTGGGTCTGATATCGTCGCGCGTTATGGAGGCGAAGAGTTCGCAATTTTGTTAACAGGCTCTGAATGGAATGGCGGACAATTGCTGGCTGAAAGATTACGCCAGGGGCTGTTAGACAGTGCGATAGCACATCCTGATTCGGACATTTCTGATTATGTAACTTTCAGCGCTGGTATTGAAACGATTTTCCCCGAAAAAGATCAAACGCCTGATACGCTGGTTAAGAATGCCGATAAATTATTGTATCAGGCAAAACACCGTGGGCGAGATCAGTCGGTTTTTTCTGAGAATGTACAGCTATTCACAAAAGCCTAGTTTTTTGAATTAATTAAAAAATTAAATAGGATCAGTGCACACTATTATAAACAATTGGGATCTGACTCCACTTATTCCAAACCTAATTCTTCATCCGTGGAGTTGTGGTGATATTTATCTTTTGGTGGCCATGGCCGTGTCCGCCAATCTGGTTCGAATACAAAAGAGGAACATTTTCGGCCCGATACTAATGCCCCATTACCCGCACCTTTGGCATAGTCGTAATACAGTCACCCGTTATCAACTCCGGAAGCTCAGTGGTGCCATGAGTTAATTTCAATAAACGTTTATCACGAGATTTTGTGATATCGACTACCTCGAAATGAACATCATTCTGCCTGCCTTTTAATGCCAGCAAAATTTCAAGTCGCTGGCTGAATGGGCATATAGGTATATGGTAAACAATGATATTGGTATGTGCTTTTGTCATTTGTTCTGAACGCTAAGTTTTCAATAAATTACCTTGTTAGAGGTGTCAGTAGAATTATTATTTAGCCACTGACTGTAACTGATAAAAACTTAATCCCTCCAGGTACTTGAATATATTTCCCCTATAATCCATTTTATACGCTTTAATACTATAACCACATACTATTAATGAGGATAGATCCATGAAAAAAACACTACTTTTAGTTCCCGCCGCTGTTCTCGCCTTCGCTCCGCTAGCCGCCATAGCGGATTCCTGGAGCTGCAGGCACACCAACGATGTACGAGAAATTCATATTGAGCGCAGTGCCTCTGGACCAGTACCCTGCCAGGTTGTTTATAAAAAACTAACCGAGGGTGTAGAAGACCAGGTGTTGTGGAGTGCCGAGAATGATGCGGAGTATTGCGTACAAAAAGCCACTGAATTTGTAGCTAAACAGGAAAGCTGGGGCTGGACCTGTGTTGAAACCATCGCAGACAAAAGCTCCGAAGCCGAAAGTATGCGGGCTGAAGAACCCTCTGCTGAAATAATAGAAGAATAGCGCAGCGAAGAGATCAGCTGGTCACTAACGGCTGATCTCTTTTTAACTCACAGCCCTTTTTACTAGTGCGTTGCCTTATCACCCCAAATTTCTTTTAAACGATTATCTCGGCCACAGTTATAACGATAGAACTTATAGCGAATAGGATTATTCTTGTAATAATCTTGATGATAACTCTCGTCACCTTTTATAGGATAAAAAGTCGACGCATTTAAAATTGGCGTCACCACTTTCTTATCCGGGAATTGAGCAATCACATTCTGACGTGATTTTTCTGCCAGCGCTCTTTGCTTTTCGTTAGCAACAAAAACAGCACTTAAATACTCATGCCCCTTATCGCAAAACTGGCCTCTGCTATCAAATGGATCGATGTTCACCCAGAAATAATCTAACAACTGCTGATAAGAAACTACTTTAGGATTATAAGTAACTAGAACAGCCTCATAATGCCCGGCATGATTTCCCCTATAAGTAGGGTTAGTAACACTACCGCCAGTAAAACCCGAAATAACATCGCTGACACCGTCAAGTTTTTCAAAATCAGATTCCATACACCAAAAACAGCCCCCTGCGAATATCGCCTTGTTTGCAGCGGCATTAGAAGCGCACAACAGCAGAGTAGTCGCGATAAGGAAAAACTGAATAATTTTCATAAGATGCCTCAATAGAAATAATAAGTGCTAGGTTACATTAAACGCTACTTTTAGAAACAATTGTACTCATAATCCATTTATTCACATTTGTTTATTCAGAGAGTATTAAAAATAGATCTGTCTCTTTAATCCTTTTGATCAGAATTTTATCCCTCGGCACCTTTAATTTTCGCACCTTTAATTTTTCTAATTATCACAAAACTATCACGAATGTATCACGCATTATTAACATCGCACTTTATACATTAAATCTCACGAACCAAGTGTATTTAACCCTGTCTAGTATTTCGTTAGTTAATTAACACAATGGAGAAAAAAATGAGTTTAATCACTAAAACAACCGGCGCAGCACTTGCTCTCGCAGCGGCTACGATGGTGGGTTGCGTAAACGACACAACCACCAAAACATCGGCCAGTGCATCTGAAAACGTACATTGTTACGGCGTAAACAAATGCAAAGGTCACAACGATTGCAAAACAGCAAGCAATGCCTGTAAAGGCCATGCCTCTTGTAAAGGCCATGGTTTTATCAGCATGTCAGAAAATGCTTGCGACCACGTGGGTGGCAAAGTCGGCACATAACATAGCACAACAAATCAAATCAAAAACACAAAATATAATATAGGAAATACACACATGAAAAATTCAAAAAAAGTAATGGGCGCGGCTATGGCAATTGCAGCAGCGGGTATGTTAAGCGCAGCAGCACCCTCATTTGCCGAAGGTTCATCTAGTAGCAATGTTCACTGTTATGGTGTTAACAAGTGCAAAGGTCATAATGATTGCAAAACAGCAAGCAATGCCTGTAAAGGTCATGCTTCATGTAAGGGACAGGGTTTTGTAGCCGTGTCAGAAAAAGCCTGTGATCATCTAGGTGGCAAAGTCGGTAAATAATGAAGAGCACTGCATAAATGCAATGCACATAATGCAGTGAAATTAATGCAACGAGGTAAACCGTTTAACGCTTGCCTCGTTTGTATTATCGAACAAACTGACGGAAGTACATTATCATGACACGTCCCTTTCTGGGTTTTGGACTTGGTCTTCGCACTGAGCACTACCCGCATATTATTGAACAAAAACCAAACGTAGACTGGTTTGAAATACTCACCGAAAATTATATGGTAGCGGGAGGTAAGCCACTCGATTATCTAGATAAAATTCGTAACGATTACCCCATTGTTATGCACGGTGTTTCACTGTCTATTGGCAGTACAGATAGACTCGATGCCCGGTATTTAAAAAACTTTAAACAACTTATCCAACGCGTACAACCAGAATGGGTATCAGACCACCTATGCTGGACCGGTGTAAATGGCACCAATAGTCACGACCTCCTGCCCTTACCCTACAATGAAGAAACCATTGCGCATGTGGTACAACGCGTGCAACAGGTACAGGATTATCTAGGCCGACGTATTCTGCTGGAGAACCTCTCCAGTTATGTAACCTATAAAGATTCCGAGATGTCGGAATGGGAATTTTTTAATGAAATAGCACGTCGTGCAGACTGCCATATTTTACTCGATATCAATAATATTTTTGTTAGTGCGCATAATCATCAATTCAACCCGATTGATTACATCAACGGTATAGATGACGATAGAGTCATGCAATTTCACCTGGCGGGTCATAGCTACAATGGTGACATGATAATTGATACCCATGATCACGCCGTTTGTGACCCTGTTTGGGCACTCTATGAAAGCGCGTTAAAACGCTTTGGTGCCGTTAGTACAATGATAGAACGCGACGATAATATTCCGCCGTTCGCACAACTACGCAAAGAGCTGGCAATAGCTGAAGACATTGCAGCAAGAACACTCTCAGCAGAGGCGCTACACATAAGCACAACAGCAAACAACAAGTCAGAGTTATGCTATGAACACACTGCGTAAACTACAGTACGAATTTCAAAATTACCTGCTAGGTGATAGCGAACAACTTATTATCAAACACGTAGAGTCGACGCCACAACGCACGGCTGAACAGCGTATGTTATTTTATGGCAATGCTTATACTCTGCGTTTAAAAGAAGCACTGAGCAGTGATTATGAACGCCTACATAGTTATCTGGGAGATGAACTCTTCGATACCTTGATGATGCAATACATAAAACACTATCCATCACAGCACCCTAGCCTACGCTATTTCGGGCAGCATATGGTGCAACTGGTAAAACAGCAGGAACCCTTTAAATCATTAATTGAAGTCGCTGAAATTGCAGCCATAGAACAGGCATTTGCAAATAGTTTTGATGCCGCGGATTGCCACTGTGTTACCCAGCAACAACTCGCACAATTAGCCCCTGAAGCATGGGCAACATTATCCCTAACATTTCATGATTCGGTTCAGTTACTACCGCAACGCTATAACAGCTTTCAAATATGGCAAGCACTCGATAAAGCACAAACCCCGCCACAAAAAATGTCAGATAAATGTACCTGGTTAATATGGCGACACAATTTAGTGAGTCATTATCGCGCACTGGAAAAAGCAGAACTTGACGCATTAATAACCGCCAAAACAACCGGCAGCTTTGCCAGTGTATGTGAAGTATTACTCGAGCATTTTAGCGAAGAAGAAACACCCATGAGAGCCGTGGGTTATTTACAGCAATGGATAAATGAACAGATGGTATGTGAAATAAAGTAATTTGTTACGCAGATAGATCACAGACAAATACAGAACATAGGTTATAAATAAAAGAGCCTGACCCCACTTATCCCTTAGAACAATTGAGAGGAACAATTGATAAGAACAATTGAGACCCGACCCCTTTAATTTTTCTACCTAAGCAATCGCATTAGCCAACGCTATAATAGAAAAGAAAAGAGCGAATAATCCTACCGTTAAGTAAGTCATGGTTTTCTTCATAGAATCATCTTGAGTACTGCTCATATCATCACCTGTTAATATTGGTTGGGGGAAGCTTTATTTAAAACACATTCAGTGTAGCCACTTAGCAAGCATTTTAGAAAATGAATTACGTGATGATTGAATAAGAAAAATTTTACAATATGAAATGCAGGGTTATTAATTGCTAATGATTAGTCTCTACAGACAAAACACTATATTTATATTTCACATTTAGAGAAACAATTGGGATCTGAACAAAATCTTTATATGGCACCCATTTTTAGATTCAAGCATCAGACTTTAAGAGTTTTTTAATAAAATTGATATAGATGGGGTCCCCCCATTCACGCCCACCGATAGCCTGATACTTCACTTTACCTTTAGGGTTTATCAAAAAAGAGGTGGGTAATCCACGTGGTTTCCATACTTCTGTCACCTGTCCGTCAATATCTAGCAAACTATTCAGCTCAACATTAATAGAGCCTAAAAACTCAAAAACGGTATCTTCATCTTCAGCCGTATTAATCATTATTATCTGAAATTTTTCACCCTTCATTTTATCAGCTAACTGTTGTATACCGGGCATCTCTACTCGACAAGGCCCACACCAGCTTGCCCAGAAGTGAAGAAAAACCCAGTTTCCCTTCGAATTATTTAATTCATATTTTTCACCGTCAATGTCACTTAAGGTAAAGTTTTGCGCGCTACCTATATCATAATGCCGTATACCAAAGGGTACCTGTGAGTTACTTGCACTTAGCGATAAGCTTAAGAAGCTACTGAGCACAAAAACCAATAGTGTAAATGTTTGTTTTAGTTTCATTCTGCATCCTCTTCTACATCTTCGGCACAAAATAATTTATCTGTGGTAATAACGATTGTTTCACCCTGTTTATTTTCACCGGTAGCGAATGTTGCAGTGATACTTATCGGTTTGTCACTAAAGGGCAATAAAATATTACCCCCTTCATGTTCATCGGGTAGGTAATCCAGTGTTTCAGGAATTAACGTCCAGCGAAATGTAGATTGCTTACTCAACGGCATACCCATGTTTTGCCAACGTTGTTTCCAATAGTCGCGGTGTTCTCGCACTATGGGTTCACCCCCAGCAGTAAATTTCCAGTTACTCATATCTAACCAGATTTTTGTATTACTTTTATTGTGTATGCCAACAGTAATGAAACATTGTTTTTTAAGCACATCGCGCATCGCTTTAGGAAAACCGCGTGCCTCATAAAACGAGCCCATTTGGTTAGCTGTTCTCGGTGTAAAGTCCACCTCCATATCGGGTGTTTTTACGACAATAGACTGAGCAGCCTGTATATTCGAAACGACTAGCATTAGTGTGATGATTTTAAACATGTTCGCCTGTTAATTTATGTTTATATAAAATTTATTAGAATTAATGAGTGCCATAAAAAATACGCTCCAAAACAAAATCGTAGCAGAGTTAAATACTCACTAATATTAAAAATAATTGGGATCTGGCCCCACTTATTTTCTAATGATTATTGTTTGTTACCGTCCCCTTAAATTTTGAGGGTACTGATTAGTGGTATTTATGCTTTATATAAGCGACGAATTGTTTATGCACATTATGCGGCGCTGTAACGATGTTATGTATTAAATTAAATAAAGGGTAGTCTGATTTATTGAACAAGTTATATTTACTAACCATTTTTAATGTATGAATACCTTCTCCTTCTATCCCCTCTGTGGATTCATTTGCCAACAGTCGCCCGAGTTCATGATGATGTGAATCTTCGCTGGTAGCGGTGGTGATAAGATCACCCAGGCCAGCTAAATGATAAGGGCTACCGGATTGCCCGCCCATATTGCGAACGATTTCATCCAGCTCCTGTAAGGCAGTAACCGCCAGAAAGCCGCGCATGTTATCGCCAAGTTGCAATTCATCTGCCATACCAAATGCAAGTGCGTAAACATTTTTTAGAATGACTGACCAGCTAATTCCGTTAATATCGGATGTTGCTTCAGTAAAAAGATGGGTTCCTTCAAATAGTTTTTTTACCATAGTATAAGAATCCGTTCTACTACAGGCAATCTGTGCAAAGGCACTACGACCGGCACGAATTTCTTCAGAGATCATCGGGCCATACAAAAACCCATAAGGCTGACGTTCGCCAAACACCTCTGCAAAAATTTGTGCCGCTGTTTTGCCTGCTTCATCTAGCCCCTTGGCAATACTCAGACATAGACAACCTGATTTGAGTAACGGCGCAATATCTCTTGAAATTTCATAGTGAGGATTAACTGGCAGGCAAAACAAAATGACATCAGCAACAGTTACTGCATCTTCCAATAACACCGATTGATAATTATCCTCTGGGTATTTTTCCCAGATATCCAAATGGCACTGATCACGCAGCAGGTATTCCATGGCATGGCCCATCTCACCATAACCCAGAATCAATACCTTGAATTGTTTCGTCATACACTATACCTTACCTGTATTAATACTATTAGTGTTGAATAACAGACTATGAGTTATATCATAAATTTGAATTTACATAGTATATAAAAGGGACGCATGAATAAACACCACATCATTTTTGTTCCAGGAAAAAACCCAAAACCTCCAGCCGATCAACATCGCGAATTATTATGGCGCACTCTTCTAGAAGGCGTTCGTCGTGCCGAACCCGAGTATTTTAAAGAATTACTTCAGCACTCTAACAGCTTTCGACTGGTTGCCTGGACATTCCTTTATTATCAACAAAGCAAAGATGTTAGTCGTGATTTACCATGGATTGATGCGCTGATTAATACTCACACGGCTTCGACACAGGACATTCATGAAGCCAATGCCTGGCATCGAAAACTGAATAAACTGTTTATTAGCTTAGCCGATATATTTCCTTTTATTATTCCCTTGCTGCCTAAGACGATAAGTCAGACAGTGCATGAGACTAATCGCTACTTTAACAACGGGGAAAATGTGGCCTGTCAGATTCGTGAACTTTTAAAACAGGAGTTACGTTCTCGACTGGCCAATAATGAAAAAATATTACTCATTGGTCACAGTTTGGGCTCTGTCATTGCATACGACACATTATGGGAACTTTCACATCATGAACATTTGCCAGGCAAGATAGATATGTTTCTAACTATTGGCAGTCCATTAGGTTTGAGTTATATACAGCACAAATTGATGGGGCATGAGCGAAAGAGTAAAACAAGATACCCTACGAATATCCGACGTTGGGTGAATATTTCTTCAGTGGGTGACGTAGTTGCATTGAACAAAAATTTTGCTGACAGCTATAAACAAATGCGTACGTTAGACATTATCGAGTCCATTGAGGATCATTGCGAGGGTATTTATAATTTTTTTAGAAATGAGGAAGGCTTAAACTGTCACCGTTCCTATGGTTACCTGGTCAATCCTGCTGTAGGTAAAGTCATTGCCGACTGGTGGAAGCAGTCCACATAAATTGTATTGTCAAAAATTATCATTTTACTTGATATGGCCATCAACGCGGTTACAACTATCAACCAGACTGAAATGACATCAGCCTTTATATAGAGCATGGTATTTGTAGAACAATATTCCACTTAAAACAGATTGGATCAGCCGCAGCAAACGCAATAGCAAACACAGTACCTACAGCAAAACCACCACCCACTAACCTGCTATTGATTTCGTGCATATTGTTACTCTTGTGTTGTTATACAAGTGAATAGAAAAGTGGCTGAGGCTTATTGATTTATTGATGACTGGTGGAACTTTTAATCCCTCTGACACCCTTAGTTACTAGCCTCTCGCTTTACATACAGCCAGGTTAGCAGCATCGCAATAGTCGCGCCGATAAACGCAAGCAAGGTATCTTTCTGCGCATCCCATTCATCGCCTTGTGTCCCCAAATAAGCACTGCCAAGCTCTGGGCTAACCAGCATTGCAACAATCATTTCCATCACCTCATAAACGGCACTAAAGGCAACAACCATTGCCACCGTAATAAAGTAAACCCACTGCCGATTAACCTGTGCCTTACGCAGCAAGATTTCATGTAACGGGTAAGCATTGAGCAGGCCATAACATAAATGCACAAAACGATCATAATGATTACGCTGTAAATCAAATACAGACTGCAGCCAGAAACCAATGGGGATTTCTGAATAGGTATAGTGCGCACCGAGTAAATGCAGGCTAAGAAACAGGCTAAACAGCGCATAGGAAAAATTAGAAAACTTAAAACGTGGATAAGTAACAACCAGCAAAGCAGCAAACGCAAACACCAGCAGGTTTTCAATCAGCCAGTCCCTTGGGTAAAGCGGATTGATAGCAGTGATAACCCACAGTACAAGCAACCACAGCATAAGGCCCTGCAAGAATCGATTAGTTCTAAATGGTTTAATTATCACTTGAGTAACCTCTAATGCGCTGTAAACAAACCACCCGGTTAAATAGTTAAATCAGTGTAACGCAGAATATTTGTTAGTAACAATATCAATGTCAGAAAAAGGCCTTCTCTATAGAAAAAGGTGTCGGTGGGATTAAAGTTAACCCCTTCGACCCCTTTAATTTCTTAACTCAACTATTGTAAACAATTCATATTGGTCAGCGACCCCTTTAATTCTCCAGCTTGATACAATACGCTCTAATATTAGAAACAATTGTCTCTGACACCTATTTTTTTAAACTATGCTTTAATAAATATAACGGACAATAAATCGATGATAAATGCATTGGCTCGTCAATTACTCATCCTTACGCTTTTCTTCACGACTATCACACTCGCGAGCGGATTAAGTGTTGACGACCTTTTAAAAGAACAGCACGCACCAGAAGGCGTTGTATTTGAAATTGTCAGTGGTCAGCCAAACCTGCTCAACACACTTTTACCGCGTTTAAAAAAAGATATTGAACGGTTACGTAAACGCTTTCCTGAGCTACCTGTTGCTATAGTGACTCATGGGCGCGAGCAGTTCGCATTAACCAGCAAGAATAGCCAAAGTGCCGAAGTAGCACATAGCCTGGTGAAGCAATTAGTGAATGAAAGCCAAATCAAAGTACACGTCTGTGAAACCTTTGCCAGTTGGCAGAACATTAGCGCCGAAGACTTCCCAGATTATGTTGATGTTTCTCCCACTGGACCCGCACAGATTAATGACTACCTTGAACTCGAGTATGAACTAATAACCCTGCCCTGACAGACAGCATAAAGAATTATAAGAAATAAGCGGCAGTATTATGCACAATGAAAGACCTGATCCCTTTTTATAATACGAACGAATGTAGCGACAACCCGATCATAAATTGTTATAAACAGTAAAAAAATATACAAATAATAAAGAACCTACAAAAAGTAGGGTTCAAGCATAAAAATGTTTTTAGGGGAAAAGTGATATGGCTGAAACTCCACAGAACGGGATTAAGGGATTAAAACACTGGCGTTATGATGTATTAGCCGGTTTACAGGTTTCACTGGTTTCCCTGCCCCTCTCACTCGGTATAGCCATTGCCTCTGGTGCTCCGCCTGTTACGGGCCTCATATCCTCCATCATTGCAGGTTTAATCTTTCCTTTCCTCGGTGGCGCGTATGTCACCATTAGTGGCCCTGCAGCCGGCCTTGCACCCGCCTTGCTAGCGGGCATGCTCGCGCTGGGCGGTGGTGACCTTGCCGCCGGTTACCCGCTGTTGCTGGTGGCTATATGTATTACCGGGCTGGTACAAGTTGTGTTGGCCTATTTTAAAACGGGACGTTATGCCATCTTTCTGCCAGTAACCGTCGTCGAAGCCATGCTGGCAGCAATTGGGCTTATCATTATCATTAAGCAAATACCCGCCTTAATGGGCGCAATATTACCCTCCTCTAACTCCATGCTGGCATCCGTAACAAAGCTACCTCAGGCATTTTTACAAATTGACTGGGGTGTTTTGTTTATTGGCGCTATTAGTCTGTTTCTTATCTTTTATTTGAATAAATCAAAACATCACTGGATGCGTAAAATCCCGCCACCTTTATTCGTTACATTATTAGGCATCGTCCTCGCCTTTATATTTAATCTAGATGCAAAGTACCTTATTTCCATGCCAGACAGCATTCTAGATGGCGGCATTACCGTGCCAGCATTCGGCGAAGTATTCTCACGGCCTGATTTATGGTGGGGAGTGTTAGTGGTGGTGATTACCTTAACCCTGATAGATGGGGTTGAATCATTAGCCACCATTAAAGCCGTGGATAAAATTGACCCTTTTCAACGTAAATCAGACCCCAATGTAACCTTGCGCGCAATGGGTGTATCTAATACGCTTTCCAGTATTTTCGGCGGTTTAACCATTATTCCAGGCGGCATTAAGAGTCGTACCAATATTGATGCCGGCGGACGAACACTTTGGGCAAACTTTTATAACGCCACCTTCTTAATACTCTTCCTGTTTGTCGCAACTGATTTTATCTCTATGGTGCCGTTGGCTGCCATCGCGGCAATCTTAATTTATGTCGGCTGGAAACTATGCGAGTACAAGGTTTTCAGCAAAACCTATTCCGTTGGCCGTGATCAATTTATTATCTTTATCATCACAATTATCGCAGTGCTAGCCACCGACCTTCTGTGGGGTATTCTCATAGGAATGGCTGCAGAAATTGCGATGTTAATATATTTATTAATGCCCTCTTTCCGCCGCGTATTAACCGGGCGCATAGGCTTACATCAATCAAACAGCCTGATATGGACAAACTTTAAGAGTTTGTTTACATCTCCCATCATCAGTATAAAAACACAGGACCGCAATGGTGTACCTCATCATGAAATGACGATTTCCACACTCGTGTGCTTTAACCTGCTGCATCTAGATAAAATGCTAGCGAGTTTGCCACCTAAAGAAGGCGTGACATTAATCATTACCGAATCAGGCAGAATAATTGATCACACCGCAATGGAATACCTGCATCAGTTTGAAGAAGAGTGTGTGCGTGATGGACGAGAGTTTGAAATAGAAGGAATGGAAAACTTTTTCCAGTTTACACGACACGCGTTAGCGTCTCGTATGCAGGATGCCATTCTAATTAAAGAACAGGCGCAACGCAGTGAAAGAGAAGTACAAATGGAGCAGTTGGCCGAACAGTATAAATTCGATTTTCAATCAGATATTTTAAGCGCCTTAAATATAGAAGACTTTGTTTATATGCGTCGCGGTTCTGATAAAGAAGAATACAACAGCATGACCGGCGATTATATGGGATGCAAAATCCATCTATCTGATTACAGCCATACGTCGCCACCCGATTATTACTCCAAGCATTGGCATACCATTGTAACCGTACGCTGCCCTGCCGAGTCAACGTCTACACTGCCGGATTTAGTCATCACACCGGGCCATTATTTAGAACGTTATCTGGTTGATTTTAAACAAGTGGATGCCACTAGTAATAAAATGTTTACCGAAAAATATCATCTTTATACAAAAGATGGCGCAAACCCAATAGCGAATCTTTCACCTGAACTAATTGAATTCATTACTAAATATGATGACTTCTATATAGAAGTAAGTAAGGGCGTCATGTTGGCATTTAGAAGGCATCAGGCGCTAGCGAATGCTGATGACATTGCTACATTGTTTTCTCTTGCTGAAGTAGTTAATGACAGCTGCGTTACAGCAAAGAATGATTAGCGGGTTGCCTGGTATTAAAGGACATAGTTAAATTTTTGTGCCTAAGATAAAAAGGAAGAGAAAAAGGTGTCGGAGGGAATAAATTTAATCCCTTTTAATAAACTCATTGATCATTTTTTAATCCTTCCGTCACCTTTTATTCGTCACCTTTTATTCGGGCTTAAACAGGATATATAATCAGTTCACGCGTAACTTGTTTTAATAACGCTTCTAAACAACGGTATAGAGAATATTCAAAAGAGTATTAATCCTATTAAATGATATGAATTGTGCTAAAAAAATTACAGTTTCATTATTACTCTGCCTGATCTACACCACCAGTGTTGCAGGTGGCATATCTAAACAATGCGAATCAGTAATTGGCACCAACGAAATCATCAACAAAGTATTTAATGTCAATATAGCAGGCATCGGCATAGTAACCGCCTGGGGGGTTTCTAAATGGGATTATTTTTCACAATCAATGCACGCAGAAAAAGAAGGTTGGTTTGCCACCAGCACGGATGATGGCGGCGCAGACAAGCTGGGGCATTTCTATGCCAGTTATGCGGTCTCACATGGTTTATCATACTTATATGAAGGCTGGTGTTTTAATAAACCTGATGCGTCATTTTATGGAGCAATGACATCATTTACTATATTAAGCTACATGGAATTTGGTGATTCATTTAGCGACTTTGGATTTTCCTATGAAGATTTCATAATGAATGCACTGGGAAGCGCTGCGGGATATTATCTATATAAAAACCCTGATCTAGCCCGTAAAATTGATATTCGATGGGAATATGGATTCCACCCTACTGATGCCGACTTTACTACCGATTATGAAAACTCAAAATATTTACTGGCAATAAAATTAAATGGTTTTGAATCAACACGAAAAGACTTACTAAAATATCTTGAATTTCATATTGGTTATTACACCAGAGGTTTTAATAACTCATCCATCAATAAAGAAGTTAATATTTATTTTGGAATCGGCATTAACCTAACAGATTTATTCAGACGCAACGGTCATAAAAAAACAGCGGCCTTTTTAAATTATATACAGTTACCCGGCACCTATATTGAATTAAAAAACAACACCAATAATTGATCATTTTTTAATCCCTCCGCCACCTTTAATTATGTAACATTAAATAATGTCTGAGCATATCACTATACGATTTCATGGAGAGTTAAACGACTTCTTACCGATGACGAAGCGTAAGATGAGCTTTGAACACCATGTTAAACAAGCCGGTAGCGTTAAGGATGTTATCGAATCACTCGGAGTGCCTCATACCGAAGTGGATATAATTATCATTAATGACCACTCAGTCACGCTTGATTATCAAATCCAACACGGCGACCAGATCAGTGTCTACCCGCTATCTGTATCAGTCGATATCAGCCCTGTTACCCATTTGCAACCAGCACCACTTCACGAGACAACGTTTCTGCTAGATGGTCATCTGGGCCGTCTTGCCGCTTACCTACGTATGTTAGGTTTTGATACGCTCTACCAGAATAATTATGATGATAGTGAGATGGCGACTATTTCTGTTGCCGAACAGCGCATATTACTGACTTGCGATAAAAAACTGCTGATGCGAAAAATAATAACGCAGGGCTATTATGTGCGAGAGCGCCAACCCAAAAAACAGTTACTGGAAATTATAAAACGATTTGACCTGTTTAATCGCTTTAAACCTTTCACCCGTTGTATGAAGTGTAACAGTGAAATTAAAGCGGTCGATAAAGAAGCCATAAAAACACATTTAATGCCCCGTACACAAAACGACTATAATGAGTTCTGGCAATGCAGCAACTGTAAAAAAGTTTACTGGAAAGGCAGCCACTATCAACGCATGCAAGAACAGATAAAATTATTAAAAACGATTAAAGAGCACTACCCCCTTTAGTTCCTAGACGAAACCTAAGGATACTTAAGTGTGGCCTGTTCCCAATTATTTATTTATGATGCAATATGCTCAGGAAATTTATTTATTCCCCATCCGTCGTCCAGATCTTACTGGTGCTAAATGGCATTGCATTCATGCTTATGTTCTCAGCACCTATCGCGATTATTGAAAACTTCGCCCTCTGGCCCTTAGGTTTAACCGGCCAGGTAGTGTTTGACGACATCGCACCTCGCTTCCACCTGTGGCAACTGATTAGCTATGCCTTTCTGCATGGCGGACTCTTTCATTTGTTATTCAATCTCTTTGCGTTGTGGATGTTCGGTTCACGCATTGAGCAGACTTGGGGTTCCAAAGCATTTGGGCTGTATTATCTTGTTTGCGTCATCGGCGCCGCCCTGGTGCAGTTAATTTTCTCAAGCCAGGCAATGAGCAGTGGCAATATCTATCCAACAGTCGGCGCCTCGGGTGGTGTCTTTGGTCTGCTACTTGCGTTTGCCCTGACCTTTCCTGATGAAAAACTGATGTTACTTTTTCCACCCGTCATCATAAAGGCTAAATGGTTTGTATTGATCTATGCCTGTGTCGAGTTATACGCCGGGGTAACCGGTACCTTGGCTGGGATTGCCCACTTTGCTCATCTAGGTGGAATGTTATTTGGCTTTTTATTATTATGGTACTGGGGTAAACATCCCCTTCGGCGCTGATGAGAGTTTAAGGGGTCGGTGACAAATAATAATCATTCACAATCTGGCACAATGTCACTAATGCTTTTAGTAAGTAATAATATATAAATCTATTTACTTGTATTTAGCCACATTGCACTGGAGATTTTATGAAACCACTCCTACTCAGTTTTTCCCTAGGCACTGCCCTTGCCTTAAGCGCGTGCTCAACGCCCGTGGTGAAAGACCCAAACTCTTATTTATACTCAGTACCGGTGGGCTCTATGCTGTCGCTTAATAAGGCCATTAGTATTCCGGCCAATCTGGCGCGACGCTATTTTCAGGCGGGTAAAGCCGTGCGTAAAAGCGACATTAATATTTACTACCCACATTGCAGCCTGTTGGTTAATACCCTGCTAGAGGTTGAGCGCACTATTCAACCCACTTTATTTGAAATTT
>Ga0316204_10005772_pt1 | contig 19943 bp, 12 predicted proteins | sample 6monrhotite_MG_2_FD_205661 | JGI IMG/M metagenome (GOLD analysis project Ga0316204, IMG submission 205661) | Microbial mat bacterial communities from mineral coupon in-situ incubated in ocean water Damariscotta River, Maine, United States -... | ecosystem: Environmental > Aquatic > Marine >...
GTCACAGGGGAGAAAATCTTCTTGGGAATTGTAAAACTCGGAAGAGGATGAAACCAAATCAATGACCAAGCGATCGTATTTGTTTTTGTCTTTTTTAGATTGAAGCGCAAGCGCACTGTTCTGAATTAAAAGCGTTTCCAGTTCGTCCATATAATCTCCTAAACCATCAGGAGCTGTCAAAAAATGTGCGAAGGATAACACATCCACATAAAGAAGTGCATAGGTGAGTAGTGAGGTAGCTTCTGTTTTTAGAAGTGTATTGGATTCTTGCAATCTTGCCGAGATGATCTTTTCTAAATTTTCTGACGGACTGGTTGAAAAACCTAGCTTCTGAAAGAAGTTTCGCTTGGCGCGATCAATAGATTGATAAAAACTAACCATCGTTTCGATGGCCTCTTCGTGGCTTGCTGATGGCTTTTCAGTAAAAAAAGTATGCCATAAAGCATGAAAAAGGTTCACTTTTGTGTATTCTTCCTTGGTTAAATTTAAATCACTGATGGGTTCACTTAAGACCGTATTTATGGAAACTCCATAAATAAAACCCGTGTTTTTCAGGCGTTTGTAAAATACATTTGGCGATTGATAGTTATCAATTAGCAACTTTTTTGGAAAGTCGTTAATAAATTTATGTATCCAGCCTGAAGATGAGGGGTTCATTTAGTAAATTTGTACGTTGTCAATATTTAGGCATTAACAAAAAATTAACATATTACACAAAACCATAAACGTACTTTCGACGTACATAGTTGGAAAGTAAATTTAACCATTCTAACATTCTTATGATGAAAAAAACAAAAATTTTTGCTGCCATTGGAGGCGTAGGTGTAATGGCACTTGCGGTCTTTTTAATTGCGGCAGACCACATAGATTCACCTTCAGTGGCTGGAACTAAGGTGGATATCGCTGATTTCTACGCTTTTGAAGGAGATAACCCCAATAATACCGTTTTTATCGCTACCCTTCAAGGGCCCCTTGAGCCTGGTCAAGTTACAGAAAATGCGGTCTTTGATGAAGACGTTTTGGTGGAGTTCAAAATTGACAATACAGGTGATTTTAAAGAAGATCTGGTCATTCAGGCCATTCGACGAGATTCCATTATGTATTTCTTTGGACCCTCAGAAGTAGACCAACCAGACACGGAGCGTGATGGAGTGTCAGGATTAACTAGCTCTGTATTTATCAATGATTTGGCAGGTCAAGTACGAATATCCACCACCGATTCACTGTTCACTGCTGAAAACCGCGGGATGCAGTTTTTTGCTGGCCCGAGAAGGGATTACTTTTTCTTCGACTTTAATAGATTCAATGACATTGCAAGTGGAACCGCTGCACCGGAGGGATTTTTTCCTGAAGGAACGGCGACAGATTTCTTTGAAAACCTAAATGTATTATCGATAGTAGTAGAGGTGCCTAATGCCTTGCTAGGCGAAGCGCCAGACCACGTGGGAGGCGCTGTTGGTATTACTGGTTTGCCCAAGGCGTATAACGTTTGGGTGTCTACAAAAAGAAAACAATAATTTTAAAGAAGAAAAAAAATGAAGACATATAATATAAAATTAGTATTGCTGGCCATTTGCACTTCTTTATTATTTGTGCAGTGTGCGGACGACGATGAAAACGGAAACGTAATAGATCAAGACCTTTGTAGTGATGGAATACAGAACGGAGACGAAGAAGGAATTGACTGTGGAGGAACCGATTGTGAACCATGTATAGGAAGCATCAACTTTACAGGAGTTTATGTTCAAGAAGATGTGATGGGAAGACCTGCTGTGAATACCGCTTTTGGAGGATCTGCTGATGTTAAGAACAGTTTTAATATTGCGGCAGTTTCAGAACGTAATGATAGTTTGACCTTTCCATTGGTTAATTTCCAAAGAGAATTTGAAGAAACGTTGGAATTGTACCATGACGTTTATGGTGATGCCTTAGGGGTTGATTTGGATTACGAAACAAACATCCTAAACTTAGATGCCACCACCTTCACTGCGGTATTGGCAAACTTTGATGCCCTTCAAGTGGCGCCAAATGCAACAACTACCTATTTTGATGGGACAAACGTATTAACGGGTCGTAACTTAGGAGATGATGTGATTGATATTTCTCTTATTTTAATGTTCGGAGGGACAAACGGAGACCGTTTCGATGGAAACAATGGTACCCCTCAATTAACCAGTGATGGAGTTGGAGTAGGTGATCGCGATTTGACATTGCCTTTTCCATATATGGAAGACCCGATTTCACAATAACATATTTTTAATTCTGAAAAGAGCAACGAAAGTTTGCTCTTTTCTTTTTTAACAGCATCATGAAAGAATCCATTTTACTAGTAGGTTTCATTTTGCTGGCGCTTGCCTGCAATGAAGCAACTAAGAAGGAACATCGTATTACCAATCCCGATGACTACAATATATACCTTCAAACCAATAAACAACAAAGTTTTGAGCAAGCTAATTCTTCTCGTGAATTTTGGTCGAAACGATTGCGACCAGATAGTACTGGAGTTGGAGATATAGGGCCTTTAGCCGGCGCCTACGGACAACTCTTCGAAACCACTGGAAACCCTATTTATTTGCGAAACGCTGAAACACTCTATAAAAAGGGGATGGCTATTTCGGCCACTGGCAAGGATGCCTTTGCACGTGGTCTGGCTCATAATTATATCTCTCAACATCGCTTTAAAGAAGCCTATGAACTGCTCCAAGCAACCTTGGAGGGCCCCTCCAATAAACACGAAACTCAATTGATGTTATTTGATGCGGCCATGGAAGTGGGAGCCTACGATAAAGCTTATGAATACCTAGAGGCAATCAAGAATTTAAAAGACTATCATTATCTAATACGATTATCCAAATGGAGTGATTATCGAGGTGATTTGCCTAGTGCCATCAAATATATGGAACAGGCAATGCGTATTGCTGAATCCAGAGATAGTAAGTCACTGAAAATTTGGAGTTACAGTAATTTGGCCGATTATTACGGTCATGCGGGACGTATCAAAGACTCCTATCAGTACTACCTTAAAACTTTAGAGCTTCAGCCCGATAATGCATACGTTTTAAAAGGAATTGCTTGGATTTTATATTCCGAAGATAAAAACACTAAAGAGGCGCATCGCATCATGGATTCGGTGATGCAGATGAGAACGCTTCCTGACGACCATTTGTTCAAAGCTGAATTATACGCCTTTGAAGGGAATGAGAATCTAGCCCAACAGAGCGAATCCAACTTTATTAATGCCCTCTCAGCCTCAGATTATGGAAACATGTATCAAGCATATTTGATTGATTTTTATGCAGAAGCGGAGCCGAAACGAGCTTTGGAATTAGCTACTCAAGAATTGGAAAATAGACCCACGCCTGAGGTATACCACCTGTACGCATTGGCGCAGCTTAAAAATGGAATGACCCAAGAAGCTTTGGAAACTATAGAGAACTTTGTGATGGGTAAAACCTCTGAACCCATGGCACTTTTTCACAACGCGCTTGTCTATAAGGCAAATCAGCGGCAAGAAAAGGTTAAAGAACTGAAACAAGAGTTGGCTGAGGCCGCCTATGAATTGGGCCCCATAGTAACCAAGCAAATTGAAGCGCTTTAGAGACGTTTCTTTTCCTTGGGGTGGGATATTTATTAGGGAGTCACTGTACCTAAAGTGTATAGTTGGGATAGTGTTGGCTGCTCACTTCCACCTTCTGGCTCCAAGGTAATTCCGAAGGCTTCTGGAGTTGGAACGTTTTCAACCTTATAGAATTCCATCGTGTTCCCCTGTGAAGCATCCAACAACCCAATACTTCTGGGTGTTAATGGATCCATAATCAATGACCACACTTGATAGACTTTTCCTTTGGGAGGCTTGGGTAAGCCTTTGGCATCAATATAGGCTATTTGTTCGTCAGAATTATAATAAACAGTGGCATAGGCTGTTGGAGCCACCGCCACATTCCCTGGTAATTGTATGGCTTTAAAATTGTTGGAACGAACCACCTCGAGGAGGTCGGTTGCTTCGGCCAATTGAATTTGTGCTTTCTCACTTTGTTCATTTATCACAACATTCTGAGTTCTCACTTTACGCAAGGTTCCGTTTAAATCAGAATTCTGTTTCAATAGATAAACCAATCCTCCAAAAAACAAGATGGCCGCGGCCCATCCTGTTAATGCATTCCAATTGCGCTTTGGCGTTTCCATGGACCGTACGTTGTTGGTTTTCTGTGAAATACGAGGCCAAACTTCAGGTGAAACTTCACCTCCTACCGTTTCAGAAAGGTGTAGTAAAGAAGCTTCTATTTTTGCAACTTCTTTTTTGACGGAAGGGTATTTCGTCATGGCCGATTCCACCTCCTGAATTTCCTCAGCAGATAGGGAACCTGTCACATACAGTTCCAGTAATCCAGATGCTATGATTTCTTCTTCTGTCATTATTTGTTGCTTAAAAGCACTTTGCGAAGGTCGCCAATGCAATTACGAGCTCTTGATTTAATGGTGCCTAAAGGCGAATTTAATTCTTCTGCAGTTTCGGCCTGCGTATATCCTTTGAAGTAAAGTAACTCAATGATCTGAATACAAACAGGCTTCAAAGCGTCAATGTATTTTTTGATGCCAATGGCATCAGTTCGTTTTGAAAGTGTATCGTGCCCTGCCATGATATCTACGAAATTTTCGGTGGTTAAGTTTTTTGCTGAATTTTTAAAGGCCTTGGAACGGGTCATATCGATGGAAGTGTTCCTTGCAATATTCAATAACCAGGTATAAAACCTTCCTTTATTTGGGTTATAGGAGGTGGCGTTTTTCCAAACTTTTACAAACACGTCTTGCAGTACTTCCTCAGCTAGATTTTCATCCCGAATAAAGGTGCATATCACACCGTAAATGGCCTTCGAATACATCGTGTACAACTCAGAAAATGCAGCGTGACTGCCTTGTTGCATTTCGGATATGAGTTGGTTAGGTTGTTCCATGAATTACAGCACGTATACGGTCCTCTAATGTAACTAAATTACTTAAAAATACCGAGTAGATGAAGCAGTTATTCTCCCATAGGAACAGGAGATGTAAGAAGAAGTATCCATCGGTATATATTGCTGGTTCACAGGTAAGTGTATTATAATTTTTAAAGGAGTGGGTTCTGCGTAATTTCATCCTATTTTATGAATGACGACATCTTAAACGCTTCAAAACCAGCACGATTTTGTAACTTCACGGAACAAATAGCAACTAATTTTTATGATAAAACTTTTACAAACGCTCCTTACAATCACTTTTGCTTTTTCCACAGGTATTGGACTAAGTCAGAATGCTGCGCATCGTTTGGAAAAAATTTTAACAGATCTCCAAATTTCAACGCCAAGCAATGGCTGGCATATTACGAGTGAACATGTAAGTGCTACGAGTAAAATTCATCATATCTATTACCAACAAACCTTGAACAATATTCCTGTGAAGGGAACTGAATCTAGCGTCCATTTTTCTTCGGAAGGACATATAATCACACAAGAGAATAATACCTACAAGGACGTTTCGGAATTAAAAAAATTCAATAAAACGCCAGGAATCAATGCCGTCGAAGCAGTAAAGCTGATTGCGGCAGCAAAAAAATACACAGTTACAAGTCCTCTTAAAGTAAAGAATGATTTGAAGTCGGACGGGAATGACTTGGTGCTTTCCCACGGAGGAATTTCAGAGCGAGATATTCCAGCAAAGCTCATGTACATTCTCAATGAGAAGGGTGAATTGAGTCTCGCTTGGGAGATTTCTATTTTAGAATTGGGTTTAGAGCATTGGTGGACCATTCTAATAGATGCCAATACGGGTATGCTATTAAAAGAAAAAAACCGAATCGCAAATTGTGCGTTTGGCGTGAGCAGAACAGCTGACCTTGAATTTGACTTCAACAAAAACTTAGTAAACAGACCTTTCAATAAACCGGAAGCATCATATGATGCAGCCATCTGTGAAAATTGTTATGAGGTATTTGCCGTTCCTGTTCAAAGCCCCTATTATGGCGAGCGCACCATAGTTGAAAATCCGGCGCATCCATTAGCATCCCCTCTTGGATGGCATGATACCGACGGACAGCCGGGGCCCGAATCAAAATTTACAGAGGGAAATAATGCAGAGGTCATAGAGGGTAGTGATAATTTTGGATTCCAGCCTTTTGGGGGAGATCGATTAGAGTTTACAGGTTATCCATTCCAACAATTTTTTAGTGGAAGTAACCAATACGAATCATCAGCGATAACCAATCTTTTTTATTGGACCAACATGTTCCACGATATTTTTTACGTTTACGGCTTCACCGAAGCTGCAGGAAATTTTCAACAAAATAGCTACGGAAGGGGAGGACAACCTAATGATAGAATGCGCGTTCAGGGTCAACGAAATTTAACAGGAAGTTGTGCTGCATTTTTTGGGTTTGCAGAGGATGGATATAGTCCTATTATGATACTAGGAACTTGTGATAATAAGGATGGAAGTTATGATAGCGTGGTTATAGCACATGAATATGGTCACGGTATTACAAGCAGGCTCGTTGGTGGGCCAGGCAACATAGAGTGCTTCGAAAATAATGAGCAAATGAGTGAAGGTTGGTGCGATTGGTTTGGTACCATACTTACCATACAGCCCGGTGATATAGGCTTAGATAAACGACAAATAGGCAATTACTACTTCGATAAAGCGCCCGATAGAAATGGAATTCGAAGATTCCCCTATACAACAGACATGACGATTAATCCCCAAACATATGGTTCTATTGGTTCAAGTGCAATACCTCATGGGGTGGGAGCTGTTTGGGCGAATATGCTTTGGGAAATGACTTGGAAACTGATAGAAGTACATGGCTTTGACCCCGATGTGACAAATTTTACGGGAGACAGCAATCAAGATGCGGGCAACGTAGTAGCGTTGGCCCTTGTCACAGAGGCGCTCAAGCTTACACCATGTCAGCCTGGCTTTGTAAGCGCTCGTGATGCAATTCTACAGGCAGACCTTGCCATTTACAATGGTTACAATCAATGCTTTATTTGGAATGCTTTTGCAAAGAGGGGGTTAGGTTTGAATGCGGCACAGGGGAGCACAAATAGCACCTCAGATGGGTTTCCGAATTTTGAAGGATTTATTGACTACGCACTGTTGGAATTGGATGAAGAGCGGTTTTGCTACGAAGAAAACATACTCACGGGTATTACTGGTGGAATTCCAATTGGAGGTGTCTATACTGGTCTGGGTGTGATCGATGATAGCAATGGAATTAGCTTTTCGCTTGATTTGGAAGTCGCAGGACTTGGAATCCACCAACTTACGTATGCGGTGGATAAAAGCCAATGTGCCAATGCCTCATCAGATACTATAAGTTTTGAAATTATTTTAGATGAAGAGCCGCCAGAAATTGGTTGCCCAGCCAACGACTTGGAAGTTACCATTTCAGGAAATGCAGACTATTATCTCCTTCCGGATTATTCCGAATCTATGTTAATCACTGATTTTTGCTCAGACGATTTAGCTATCGTTCAAACTCCTGATATCTATACGGAAATGCCAGTGGGACTGCATGTCATCGAAATTACTGCAACCGATAACGTCGGGAATGAAAGTAGTTGTCAGTTTAAGCTTCGGGTGTTTCAGGCGATTTCAGGTAATTCCAATGATTCCAATAGTGCGCTAAACTCATTAGAACTTATTAAAATATATCCAAATCCTAATAGCGGGCAACTCACGTTGTCAAATCCATTCGAAATAAAAATTGATGGAATCCAGATTAGAGACATGCTAGGCCGTTTTATCGATCAAAGAGCAATAAACAATTCAGAAAAGGAAAATACGTTCAACATTGAGTTGCTGGCTGCCGGATCCTATTTTATTACTGTAACTATAAAATCAGAATCCAAGGTGTTTCGATTGGTTAAAAGGTAAACCTAAGGATATTCACTGTGATAAGCGTTTTTACTGCGCGTGTTTTCTTGCACACAAACACAACCGACTGGTTTTTTTTATATTGTAAACTATAAAATGAGTTACAAAAGGAATCATATAACCACCTATACCTTAGATCAAACTGAATGCGCTGCGCAAGATGCTATTTTTGCGGTCATACTGGTTCAAAATGACACGGTGGCTCCGGAAATTGATTGTGTTGACGATGTAGCCTTTACCGTGCCTTTTGGAGAGCCTTATGAATTATTTGACTTTAGAGGAAATGTCACCGCCGTTGACAATTGTCAAGGGGAAATAGAGCTAACACAAGTTCCTGTTCCGGGAATAATGCTTAACACTTCGGAAAATGAAATCTTCGTCTTCGCAAAAGATGGCGTTGGTAATGAAAGTCAGTGTTCGTTTAAATTGACACTAGTTTTTACTACTGAAGAAGAGATCCAGCAAGGAGTGATGTCTGTTTTACCTAACCCTGCAACTAATCAGGTGATCGTTTTCAACCCTCAGAAGAGAAAAATTTCAACGATTGAAATTTGGAACCTTGCAGGACAGCGAGTGACAAATTTCCAACTGAATAATTCAGAAATCGAAAATCAATTTTCTTTGGCGGAACTTTCTAGTGGGCTTTATTTTATAAAGCTCATCATGCCAGACCGAACTCAAATGATACGTTTGGTTATAGAATAAGTCTGTTCTAGCACTATTTCATAATATCCCATTAGACATTTCAGAAATAGAAAATCAATTTTCTATAGACAACTTGTCAAGCGGGGCGTACTTTGTCTCTGTGATGTAAGAAGTCAAGTTGGTAATATTACGACTTGTAAAACGATAATTTCTTTCTTTTTGATGGTTTTGATCTGGATATGAAGTCATCTTCTAAAATGTAACATATCACGTTGAAATGCGATAAATGTCGATAAAACCCTGTAATTTTAATAGAATATGAGAAAATTCAGAGGTTTATGCCACTATTTTATTTGTTTAAGGCAGCCCTATTTAATAGCTTTGCTAGATTCAAAAAAAATGCCTTTATTAAATTAACCTAAAAACGTTACTATGAAGAAACTTACCATGCTTGTCCTGTGTGGGATTTTATTTGGTTTATCCAACCAACTAACTGCCCAGAGTGTACAGCAAAGTATTGACCAGCAAATTACTCAATTGCTGGAGAACAATCAAATTACAGCACAAGACGCGAATTGGGTTGTTACAAGTCAGCACGTTAGTAGTGCTAGTGGAATTGAACATGTTTACTTCCGCCAAAAATTGAATGATATCGAAATCTACGGAACAGAGTCTAGTATTCACCTCTTTGCGAGCGGAGAAACGCTAAAAGCGAACAATCGATTTATTTCTGAAGTAGCAGACAAAGCAACTGGAAGTTCAAGTCCTTCACTCACAGCTGCCCAGGCAGTGCAAAGTGCAGCAGGATATTTTAATTATTCGATTTCTTCAGACATTTCAGTTTTAGAATCGAATCTCTCTGGACGTCAAGTTATCTTGAGTGATGGAGGTATTTCCTTGAGTAGCATTCCAGCCAAATTGGTATACCAACTAAATCAGAATGGTGAATTAGTGCTAGCTTGGGATATTTCTATCGAAGAAACCGCTCAAGAAAATTGGTGGAGCGTTCGTGTGGACGCTACTACTGGAGCGATTGTAGACCAAAACAACTTTATGTCAAGCTGTAACTTCGAACACGATCACAGCGAGCATGAAGGAGATGTGGTAACCGACTTCAATAAAAACCTATACGACATTCCAAATTATAAGGAAGCTATGGCTAAAAAGGCAGCTTACAACGCCGCAGGCGTTATGGTTGAAACGTATGAAGTAATTGCTATACCATTGGAAAGTCCTTACTATGGAGTTCGAACAATTGAAGTAACTCCATCAGATGCTACGGCATCTCCATTTGGTTGGCATGATACGGATGGTTCAGGAGGCGCTGAGTTCACCGTAACCCGTGGGAACAACGCCAATGCTTACGAAGATGGTGATAACCAAGGATACCAGCCTGATGCTGGTAGTTCATTAGAATTTACAGGCTATCCATTTGACCAAAACTATACCAATAGCAATCAATACGAAGACGCAGCCATTACCAATTTATTTTATTGGAGTAACATCATTCATGACGTTCTGTACCAATATGGATTTGACGAGGCTGCTGGAAATTTCCAAGAGAATAACTACGGAAATGGAGGGTCAGGAAGCGATTCAGTAAATTCGGAAGCACAAGATGGTTCTGGAACATGTAACGCTAATTTTGGAACACCAGGAGATGGAAACAACCCAAGAATGCAAATGTATGTTTGTGGTAACAAAGATGGTGATTTCGATAACCTTGTGATCGTGCACGAATACGGACATGGTATTTCAAACCGATTGACAGGTGGAGGAAACAACACAGGTTGTTTAGGAAACCAAGAGCAGATGGGTGAAGGATGGAGTGACTGGTATGGTGTAGTAATGACAATTGAGCCAGGTGATTTAGGAACTGATGGCAGAGCTGTTGGTACTTATTTATTTGGACAGGGCATTGGCGGAGCTGGTATTCGTCCGTTTCCTTATAATACCGACATTGCTGCCAACCCTCAAACATATGATGATATTAAAACGGCCGCGGTACCCCACGGAGTTGGTTCCGTATGGGCAACTACCTTATGGGAAGTAACTTGGGCGTTGATTGATGAGCACGGATGGGATCCAGACATTTATAACTTCACGGGTGATGTGAACCAAGATGCGGGTAATATTCAAGCGATGGCGCTAGTAACAGAAGGTCTGAAATTACAACCTTGTAGCCCCGGTTTTGTTGATGGACGAGACGCCATATTAGCTGCCGACTTAGCCCTTTATGGAGGTGCTAATGAATGTCTTCTTTGGGATGCATTTGCTAAAAGAGGTTTAGGAATTAGTGCAGACCAAGGATCTTCTGGAAGTAGAAGTGACGGAACTGAAGCATTTGATACGCCAACGGGACTTGCTTCTTTTACAGCACCTTTAGATTTATGTGTCAACGAAGGGACCTTAAATAATGTTGGAGGTGGAACACCTTCAGGAGGAACTTATAGTGGACCAGGAGTTACCGATGATGGTAACGGTGCTACCTATACTTTTGATCCAGTAGCAGCTGGCGTAGGGGTGCATACCATCGTTTATGATGTACCAACAGGTTCATGTTCTACAGCTTCATCTGATTCTGATACCGTTGAGGTATTTGCCGTTCCACTGGCACCAACTGCTACGGGAGTGTCTGATTTCTGTGTAGGTGACAATGTTACTGTAACTGCGGTTCCTGTTGATAATGCGAATACCATTCGATGGTATGATGTTCCATCAGGAGGAGCGCCCTTAGCCGTTGGAACTTCTTATACATTTGCTCCAACAGGGTCAATGAGTGTTTATGCTGAAGAAACTCCGCCAAGTGCAGACCCTATGTTAAAGATTTCAGAGGTCACTTTGCAAGCTGACAAATTAGAAATTCAAAATATTGGAGTAGGTGCAGATTATACAGGATATACAATTGCTGTTAGTGATGAGCCTTATGCAGATATTAATGTGGTAAATTCTGTACAGCAGCCTTTAGGACCCATGGACGCAAACTCAGCTATTTTCTGGGACGAAACTGGAGGGTCTAATGACTGGGGTGTCAACCTTTTCTGGAATGACGGTCAGCCAGGTTGGATTATCATTGTTGATGATAACGGTGACGTAGTAGATTCTGTATTCTGGAATACACCAGCTGCAGATATTGCTGGATTCAACATCACAGTGAATGGATTTAACGTAACTGCTGCTGATCTTGATTGGTCTGGAGACGGTGCTAACTTTGGAAGTACCTGTAACGATTCATATCGAAGAGTGGGAGAAAGTGATGACGCGATTAATTGGAACAATGGATGTTTAACTTCAGATTATGGAGTTGCAAACGATGATATTGATCTTGGTTATAGTGGATGCTTTGGAGACAGAGCAGAAGCGGTATTAACTGCAGACCAAGCGGCTCCAACAATTAGCTGTCCTGCCGATGTAACCATCGATGCAGCGCCAGGAACGTGTAGTACACCAAATGCGAGTTTAGGAACACCAACAACAACTGATAATTGTGGTGGTGAGATAGCAACCAACGATGCACCCGCAGATATTCCTGTAGGAGTAACAACCGTTACTTGGACAGTTACTGATACTGCTGGGAACACGGCAACGTGTACACAAACCATTACGGTGGTAGATGCTGAAGATCCAGAATTAACATGTCCAGCTGATCTGACTGTTGAAGTAAATGTGGGAGAATTATTCACCCTTCCAGATTATACAGGAGATGCGGTAGCTACTGATAACTGTACTTCGGCACCAGCGCTTACGCAAGACCCTGCTGCAGGGACGCAAGTAGGAGCAGGAGCAACTGTAATCACAATCACGGCTGAAGATGATTCAAGTAATAGTGTATCATGTATTTTCGTGGTTACCGTAAATGAAGTAGTCTTAGGATTGGATGACAATGCGTTTGCAAATCAAATCGCTTTGTATCCAAATCCAACAGATGGACAGCTTACTTTACTGAACAATAGTAGTGAAACAGTAAATGCTATTACCATTACAGATGTGAATGGTAGAATTATTCAGGTGATCAAATTGACGGATGCTGGAATTGAAACAAACTTCTCTATTGCTAGTTTGGCTCAAGGAATGTATTTTGTGAGAATTGATGCTGAAAATTCAAGCACGATAAAACAAATTGTAAAGCGATAAAATACTGCTTTTTAAAAACCCCGCATTTGCGGGGTTTTTTCTTTTAAGGACTTTTTTGGCAAGCTTTTTGAATTATGAATTGTGAGTTTGGACTCGTTTGAATGAAACATAAAGTAAACGTAATACGTCCCTAAAAAGAAACATAAACGTCTCAACTTAAAGCCTTCTCGCTATCGTGAAGGCTTTTTTTATTCCACGAGGTGTATGGATATATAAAAAGCCCATTCTCATCGAGAATAGGCTTTTCTATTTTTGAATAATTTTCCAGAGACTATTGGATAATCCCTCCACAACTCACTCGTGCGCCGGCGGCTCCACTAGGTTGCGATATAAAATCGTCTGCACCTTGGTGCACGATGATTGCCTTTCCTAAAATGTCTTTGTTAGGGTCACCGCAGCCTAAACACCACTCGTCCGTTGAAAACTCAACACGCCCTATACCGTCTTCACCTACTTCAAAGTTCCCAATATCGCCTTTGTGATACCCTTTGGCATCTCCCCATTTTCCGTGATCTTCTCTCGTTGGATTCCAATGGCCGCCTGAGGATTTTCCATCAGCAGAAGAACAATCTGCCTTTTCATGAATATGAATGGCGTGTGTTCCAGGTTCTAGATTATTGATTATAGCTTCAAACTTAAGGACATCACCCTCCATAATAATGCCAACCTTTCCAGAGGCATTGGATCCACTTTTTGACTCTAAAGCAAATGCCAATGAGTTGATTTTGTTCATTTCTTTCTCTACATTTTCAACTACTTCTTCCACCGTTTCAGTGACTTCTTCTTCCACCTTTTTAGTTTCATTTTTACAACTAACCATTGCCAAAACAGCAAGGCTCAATAATGATATTTGAATTTTTTTCATGGTTCTAATTTTTAATTTTAGTCTTTCGATGAACTAAAGGTAATTCGTTTCTAGTTAAATACAAGAAATTAACGCCGGTCTTTTACCAACTCTTTTCCATCTGTAATTCCAAGTTTTATATTTTCTGAAATGATAAGCGCCTTGTCAATTCGGGTTTGAGAGCTTTTAACCCGAATGACATAGTAGATGAGTGACCTTTTTTTTCCGTCTGTTAGTTTCTCAAAGCCTTCGTATGCTTCCAAATCACTATCCAAAACCGCTTGAAACTCTTCTGGCATTTCTACACCATACTTGGATTGGTTTTCGGATAGCTGAAGGGTGAAAAAGTTAGACCCGTCTACTCCCAGTTCTTTTTGGTATCGCTTTCCGAAGCTTATCAAGAAACGGTTTTGATAGTAATGTAATTTCCCGTGAAAGTCAAGTTTTCGGTCTTTAAAATATGCTGAAACCGCAACACGGCGATGACCGCCTTCTCGGAAAGGAAGCGCGATTTGGTCTGGGATAATCAACCCATGCGTGCCGTCTATAGATACTTCAAATTTTTTCGAAATGAGCATACCTAAATAAAAATCTTAATTGTTATAGTAATTTGGTCACTACTTGTGTTTCATTATGGAGTGTCTTGTGAACAGGGCATTTGTCCGCTATCTGTAAGATGCGCTTAATCTGCTTTTCATCTAAGTCGCCTTCTAATTTAATGTCCCTCGCAAAGGTGTCAATCTTCGCCGAATCCTCATCACAGTGCTCACAGTCTACAGCGTGTTGTTTGCTGTAATTAGTATGTACTTCGATGTTTTTTAAATCCCATCCTTTTCTGCGAACATACATTTGAACCGTAATTGCTGTACAAGAGGATAATGCGGCCGACAATAAATCATAAGGTGTAGGACCAAAGTCATTGCCTCCTATGGATTCTGGTTCGTCTGAAATCATGTAGTGATTACCTAGTTTAAGTTGCGTTGTATAGCCAGCATCCTGCGATAAACTTGCGACCACATCACTTCTGGAATTCAATTTTTCAACTTCAGGAATGTCCACATAACGGGAAGCCCATTGAGCAATGACATTTCCAGCGTACAATGAATCCGCTTTATTAAGCAGTAAATGATCCGCACCATCCAGAGAAACAAAACTTTTTGGGTGGTGGGCAGCAACATAAATCTCTTCTGCGTTTTTGATGTCCACGGTAAAGTCTTGAGGGGAATGCATCACGAGCAACGCCTTATCCATGGATTTCACTGTGTCTTGCATCGAATGTGCATTCAAGTCTTCTAGGAAATGTTTTTTAATGGTAAAATCGCGTCCACCCAAATTCACCGTTGCCTTTCCCGATTGTTTAATTTCTTCGATACTACTCCGAAGTAGATGCTGCACGTGTTTTGGATTACTAGGCGCTCCTATAGTCGCAACCGCGCTAACCGAATCCAATTGCGCAGCGGCAAATATCACAGCAGCACCTCCCAAGGAATGTCCTACCAATAGGGCGGGAGCTTGGTAGTTTTTTTCCAGATAGTTGGCAGCAGCAATTAAATCCTCCACATTTCCACTGAAATTAGTGTCGGCAAAGTCTCCATCACTTTCACCCAAACCGGTAAAGTCAAATCGAAGGACTCCAAAACCCGCAGAGGTTAAGCTTCTACTTATATTTCGGACCGCGGAAAGGTTTTTGGTACATGTAAAACAATGCGCAAAAACGGCAAAGTTATGTGGCTGCTGGTCGGCGGGAAGTTCAATTCTTCCCACCAATGCAACACCATCTTGATTTATAAAATTGATTTTTTCTAAGTTCATAAAGGAGTAGTCGTTATTCGACCTTGACACTTTCAGTGGCATTAGGATCATCCAATCCAGTGAGACCTTCCCCCTTTAAATATTTATCTAAAAACTTTAAAATACTACTGTATGCTTCTATTTGGTTGTCCTTTTTTACAAAGCCATGGCCTTCATCTTCAAACAATACATACTCTACAGGAACTCCATTCTTTTTTACCCCTGCTACAATATCATCCGATTCTGCTTTTAAGACTCTTGGATCTTGTGCACCTTGTAAAACAATCAATGGCTTGGTAACTTTATCGGTATGGAAAAGGGGTGAAATTTGCTTCAAACGGATCGAATCTTCTGTATTCGGATCACCCATTTCTAAGTACAACGCATCTTTAAACGACTCCCACCATGGTGGGATGCTCTTTAGTGTGCGCATCCAGTTTGTTACTCCAAAAAGATTGACACCTACGTCAAATTCTTCCGGAGCATAGGTAAGCGCTGCCATGGTCATATAGCCTCCATACGAACCTCCTAAGATTCCAATTTTCTCACCGTCTATTTCAGCCTGCGCTGCCAACCAATCTTTTCCTGCAACACAATCCTTTAAATCTTTATCTCCGTGGTTTTGATCGTCCATTTTATAAAAAGACTTACCGTAACCGCTACTTCCGCGATTGTTTACGGCTAAGACCGCATATCCGTGGTTTACTAAATATTGAATGGTAGAATTGAAGCCTTGTCTTGACTGTCCTCCTGGACCGCCATGTACCCAAACTAGAGCGGGAACTGGATTTTCCGTAGATGCCTGATGTGGCACATAGTAAATGGCTGGGATCTCTAAACCGTCAAAGGACTTGTAGCGAATGACTGATGCCGAAACTAAATCGGCTTCGTTGATTTCTGAATTTAACACATTGGTCAATTGACTGTATTCATTGGTTGCCAAATCTAGCGCATACGAATTAGTAGGTGTGTGCGATCCACCTACACTCAAAATTGCCCTAGTTTCATCTCGGTTAAAGGAGGCACTATTAATAGACTTATTTTCAAAGTTAGGCAATGCTAATTGCTTACCAGAACCCACTTCTGTTATGGCCATGACACTTTTTGCATCTTCATTGGAAAAGGTAACTTGATATTTTCCACTGTGGGTAAAGTAATAAGCACTGATGTCCCACTTTTTTTCTAGAACCTTCTCTTTAGAGCCATCCGCGATGTTGTATTTCATTACGTAGTTAAACTCTGCGCCATCATCTGTGGTGTAATAAAGGGCACTGCTATCTGGCGCAAAATCTTGTGCGCCATTTCCACTCTGATTTTCATTAATTTTAGTGAGTTCTTTAGTTTTGGTATTCATCAAAAATAAATCGGCATCATTCGTATTGATTGTTTTGCCTAATGCAATATATTTTCGGTCCTTGGACATACCTTGGAAATCCATTCCATCCGCTTGTTCGTAGATTAATTCCGAAGAAAAATCAGTCAAGTTCATTTCGTAAAGGTCCATATAACGAGGGTCTCGCTCATTGCTCGAATAAAAGAAACTATCGCCTTCATCACTCCAACCTCTAAAGAGTGCCCGAACATTTTCGGCGGGTGTAAGCCGTTTGATACCGCTCTCATCCCTCATGAAAATTTTATACACTTCGTCTCCATTTCCGTCCATACGAAACAAAATGCGATCGTCTTCAGGAAAATAAGAAATCCCAAAAACAGAGGCGCTATCGCTTTGCGTGATATGTTTTAATTCGCCTCCCGTGGCGGGAACGGTGTACATATTGTAGATGCCCGAGCGATTGCTCGTGATCAGGACTTTCGATTTGTCCGCAGAAAAGCCGTTGGCAAAGGCATTTTCGTTGTCCATAAATTGTTCAATGGTATACTCGGATACCTTTCTTGCTTCCGCCACTTCTTCCGATTTGTTTTGGTCCTTACAGGCCATAAAAATCAGAAGGCCTAGCCCTAAGATGATTGTTTTTTTCATATGATTGTTGTTTAGTCTAATTTGAATGTTGTTGTCTCTTTAAACGCGTTTAGTTCTATCGCTTCCATCTTAGCTTTATACGCTGTCCATTCTTCATTAAAAAACGCATTCGTAGTTTGTAGTGCAGTTCCAAGGGCATCCTTTGCCTGTTGCATTAATTGGGTTTCTGTTTGCGTCAACCCATTTGGTCGACTTCCCGTATAACGCATTGCTCCATAAATACGCTGCATCACTGTAATTTCTGGATTTCTAGTAATCCCTTGTCGCTTGTCTTCTTTACCAATGTACAAAGCAATAATGGAATCTACCTTTTTTATGAGTGCTCCCGTTTCCTTGATCTGCCCCTTGTATTTTTTATCGTCTTCTTTCTTTAGTTTCTTCTTAAAGTCTGAAGCAATATTTTTACTTTCCACTAATTGTTTGACCGCATCCGCCGCCGTTTGGGTTAGTTTTTGAAGTTCTTTCCCCGCAGCATACCGATCATCTATGGCCTTTTGTGGAACCGTTAATCTAGGATCACTGGCTACCTTTACATTTGTAGAAGAAGATTGATTCATGTAAATGAGCTCAGCTCTGAAAGTACCTGGTTTTACTTGCACACCTCCAGGCTCTCCACGACGTTTTCTGATGGTTCGAGACGGTCTATCTCCTCCTGCTTCCCGCATATACCAAGACCAGTTATAAATCCCCGTGCTATCCGGTATTTTTCGTTTTAGTGTTCGGATGAGTCGCGAACCGTCGTAAATTTTCATATACAATGAATCTTTTGAACGCCCATTCTCTTCTTTTTCTTCAGAAGTATCCTCTGCTTCTTCTTCGTTTTCTTCCGTCTCGTCCTTAACTTCTTTTACTGGGGCCTTAAAGTAGTATTTCATTCGGGCACCAGATCCGCGGTTTTCTCCACTGTAGAGTGCGTCACCTCCAAATCTAGTTCCGGTCGCTTCTTGGTAGGCGGCTTGATACGCAGTGGGACTATCAAATAGCTTAATCTCTGCATCCAACACGGCTTTATCTTTTGCGATCGCACGCAGGGCTCTAATATCATCCAATACCCAGGCTGCTCGGCCGAAGGTGCCAATCACTAAATCATGTTCTCTAGGGTGGATTACCAAATCTTTTACTGAGGTCGTAGGAAATCCTTTGGTCCATTTTTGCCAATTCGCTCCAGCGTCTATGGAAACATACAATCCATCATCGGTTCCCAAGAAGAGCAAGTTTCGCTCCATAGGATCTTCAACAATACACAGCGCATAACTAATTACGTCATTACTATCGACAATACGCTGCCAGGTTTTACCATAGTCTTTAGTCCGAAATACATAAGGGGTATAATTATAACGTCTGTAATCATTGGCAACCAAAAGAGCTTCTCCTTTTGCCTTATTACTCGCTTTGATTTGAACAATCCAACTTCCCTCTGGCAGTCCTTTAATATTTGAGGAAACATCGCTCCATGACTGCCCGCCATTTTGAGTGAAATGTACCTTTCCATCATCGGTTCCAACCCAAAGCATATTTTGTTCTAGGGGCGAAGGTTCAATAACGAGAATTGTCGTGAAGTTCTCAGCTCCTGTCGCGTCCATGGTCAATCCACCGCTTTGGTCTTGTTTCTGTTTTTCGGGGTCATTCGTTGTTAAATCTTCAGAAATAAGAGACCAAGTAAGTCCTTTATCCGCACTCTTATGGACAAACTGACTACCAAAATATAAGGTGCTGGAATTGAATGGGTCTATGTTAATAGCGGCATTCCAGTTAAAACGGAGTCGCATATCTGGGTCGGGATGGGTAGGCTTCACGGAGTAATTATTACCCGTAATCCAATCATAACGAAGTACGCTTCCTTGCTGACTCATACTCCAACCGTAGCGACTGTCTTCTTTGTCTGGGACTACATCAAAACCATCTCCAAATGATATTTCTTGCCAGTAGCTGTTTCGAATTCCTTGTGACCTCCATACGTACGCTGGTCCGCGCCAACTCCCATTGTCTTGCATACCACCGTACACATTATAAGGAAATTCATTATCCACATTGATATGATAAAACTGCGCTACCGGAAGGTTTCCGATAAAGCGCCAGGTCTTCCCACCGTCCTTGGTAATGTTCATTCCACCGTCGTTTCCATCAATCATAAAATCGCCGTTTTCAGGATGAATCCACCATGCGTGGTGGTCTGGGTGTACCCCATTATTGGCGTTATAAGCTGGCATCAATTGATTAAAGTTCTTTCCTCCATCTTCGGAAACGTTCACATAGGTGAAGACGGAATAAACTCTATTTTCGTTCTGTGGATCCACATAGATTTCAGAATAATAAAAAGGACGATTCCCAATATCATTCTTATCGTTCACTTTACTCCATTTAAATCCGCCGTCCTCACTTTTATACAATGCATTCTTCTTGGCTTCCACCAGCGCATAGACAATATTTGGCTTATTTCTAGCAATCGCCACGCCAATTCGCCCTAAATTTCCTTTTGGAAGGCCATCTGCATCCGTTCGTTTTTCCCAAGTATCCCCTCCGTCATGTGTAATGTAAAGACCGGAACCTTCACCACCCGAATTGAAAAACCAAGGGTCCCTTTTATGTTCCCAAAGGGCTACGATAAGCTTATTCGGGTTCGTAGGGTCCATGACCATA
>Ga0316204_10005773_pt1 | contig 19941 bp, 21 predicted proteins | sample 6monrhotite_MG_2_FD_205661 | JGI IMG/M metagenome (GOLD analysis project Ga0316204, IMG submission 205661) | Microbial mat bacterial communities from mineral coupon in-situ incubated in ocean water Damariscotta River, Maine, United States -... | ecosystem: Environmental > Aquatic > Marine >...
TAAAGGCGCAATTCAACCTACCTGATTTTCCAACATAGAGAACGAACCAGACCATGGCAGGCCATTCCAAATTCAAGAACATCATGCATCGCAAAGGCGCGCAGGACGCAAAGCGCGCCAAAGTTTTCGCAAAACACATCCGTGAATTGACGGTGGCGGCCAAAATCGGCATGCCGGATCCGGATATGAACCCCAGGTTGCGCACGGCAATTGCCGCCGCCAAGGCGGTCAACATGCCCAAGGATAATATGGAGCGGGCCATCAAGAAGGGGGCCGGCGGCGGCGAAGATACCAACTTCGAAGAAGTACGTTACGAAGGTTATGGTCCTGGCGGTGTCGCCATTATTGTCGAAACGCTGACTGATAACCGCAACCGTACGGCATCTGACATCCGAACCATCTTTAACAAACATGGTGGCAATCTGGGAGAAACAGGAAGCGTTGGTTTCATGTTTGATCAGGTCGGCCTGATCGAATATCCCGCCGATGCGGCCGATGTCGATACCATGTTTGAAGCCGCTCTTGAGGCCGGTGCCAGTGATGTGGAAAGCAGCGACGACGGCCACGAAATTATTTGTGCGTCGGGTGAGTTGGGGGCGGTGCGGGATGCGCTGGAAACCCAGTTTGGCGAATCCATTGCAGCGCGGCTTGATTGGAAGCCGCAAACCACGACCGAAGTCGAAGAAAGCACGGCCGAGACCCTGTTCAAGTTTCTCGATGCGCTGGACGATAACGACGATGTTCAGCGGGTCGCCTCTAACTTCGATATTCCCGATGAAATCATGGAACGATTGAGCGCTTGAATACATGATGACAGGCCAATTGACATGAGATTGCTGGGGCTGGACCCGGGACTGCGCAACACCGGTTGGGGTGTTATCGAAAGTGATGGCTATCATCTGAGGCACGTCGCCAACGGCGTTGTTTCGGTCGCTGCCGGTCCGTCATTGGCCGAACGTCTGGCCCGGTTGTACGAAGGGCTGGTTCTGATTGTCGAAGGCTACCTGCCCGAAGAGGCGGCGGTTGAGGAAACCTTCGTTAATCGCAATCCGACATCAACATTGAAATTGGGACAGGCGCGGGGGATCGCCCTGCTAGCGCCGGCCCGGGCCGGAATTCTGGTTGCCGAGTATACGCCCAACATGGTCAAGAAATCTGTGGTTGGATCCGGTCACGCCAGCAAGGATCAAATTCAGATGATGGTATCGACCCTGTTGCCCGGCGTTGAATTGGCCGGGGCCGATGCAGCTGACGCGCTAGCCGTCGCCATTTGTCACGCCCATCACCGCCAGAGTGCCGCATATATCGATGCGGCCACGGCCCGTCGGGCGGTCACGGCATGAGGGCTGATCAATGATCGCAAAGTTGACCGGCGTTATTGATTCCACAAGCGATGACTGGGCGATAATCGATGTCTCGGGCGTCGGGTATCTGGTGTTTTGTTCGGCCCGCACGCTGGGCCGTCTGGGGCCAGGCGAAGCTGCTTCATTGGTGATCGAGACGCATGTCCGTGAGGATCATATTCATTTGTATGGGTTCTTTGAGGAATCCGAGCGAACCTGGTTCAAGTTATTGACGACCGTGCAGGGTGTGGGGGCCAAAGTGGCGCTGGGGATCTTGTCGGCCCTGCGGGGCGATGAGCTGCTTCAGGCCATTGCTGCAGGCGACAAGACGACGATCACCCGGGCCCCGGGTGTTGGGCCCAAACTGGCGGTCCGGTTGCTAACGGAATTGAAAGACAAAGTCGCCAACATGGCGCTTGGTCCGGTGGCCATGAAATCAGACGCTACCCCGGCTTTGGACGCCAGTGGGGTCATTGGTGAAGCGGTCTCGGCCCTGGTTAATCTGGGATACAGTGCATCTGATGCATTGGGCGCGGTGTCGCGCGCCGCCGCCGGAATGGAAGACGGTCCTGCCCTGTCGGATTTAATTCGTGCCGGATTGTCAGAATTGATGCCGAAGAATATTGACCACGGGAAACACGGCAGATGAGCGACGATCGGATCATTGCCCCGCAAGATGCCGGGGACGATACGCAAGAACCCGGCTTGCGGCCGCGCTCGCTCGATGATTTCGTTGGGCAGAGGCAGGTGCGCGAGAATTTGTCTGTGTTCGTCAAGGCCGCCCGTGCCCGCAACGAGGCGCTGGATCATGTCCTGTTCTACGGCCCGCCGGGGCTGGGAAAGACGACGCTGGCACAGATCGCCGCCAACGAGCTTGGTGTCGGTTTTCGCGCCACCTCGGGGCCGGTTATCGCCAAGGCCGGAGACCTGGCGGCAATCCTGACCAACCTGCAACCGCGCGACGTGTTGTTTATCGATGAAATTCATCGTCTCAACCCGGTGGTCGAAGAAATACTCTATCCGGCCATGGAAGATTTTCAGCTTGATCTGATCATCGGCGATGGCCCTGCGGCACGTTCGGTGCGAATTGACCTGCCCAAGTTTACACTGATCGGGGCGACCACGCGCTCCGGGCTTTTGACGACGCCGTTGCGCGAACGTTTTGGCATTCCGTTGCGGGTGGTGTTCTATGAAGTTGACGAACTGCAAAGCATCGTCAGCCGGGGGGCACGCTTGCTGGGGCTGGACATCACACCAGACGGGGCCGCCGAAATAGCAAGGCGGGCGCGTGGAACGCCTCGGGTCGCCGGTCGCCTGTTGCGTCGGGTCAGGGATTTTGCCCTGGTTGACGATGCAGAAAAAGTCACGAAAGAAATCGCCGATGCCGCCCTGAACCGATTGGAAGTCGATGCTTCCGGGCTCGACGCCATGGACCGTCGCTATCTTAACAGCATTGCCGAAAATTACGGCGGTGGTCCGGTCGGCGTGGAAACCATGGCGGCGGCACTGTCTGAACAACGCGATACCATCGAAGAAGTGATCGAACCATATCTCATTCAGCAAGGCTTGCTGATGCGCACACCGCGCGGTCGGGCGCTGACGTCGCGCGCCTATGGCCATCTGGGTCTGGTTCCGCCGACACGTTCGGCGCAGTTGGAACTGGTGGCGGAGGCGGCTGATGAATAACGCCGGAACCATCCATGTTTTGCCTTTGCGGGTGTACTACGAAGACACCGACGCCGCTGGTATTGTCTATTACGCAAATTATCTTAAATTCGCCGAACGGGGGCGCAGTGAACTGATGCGCGAGCTCGGCATTGAAAGTAAAAACCTGATCGCGGATCACGGGGTCCAACTGGTTGTCCGAAGTTGCCGTATAGATTATTTCAAACCCGCCAATCTGGATGATTTGATAGAGGTTCATACCCGGGTGATGAAAGTTGGTGGGGCTTCTATGGAAGGCGATCAGCGGGTCGTGCGCGATGGCGAAGAACTGGTTCGCATCAATATTTTGATCGCGTGTTATGGCACAAACGGCAGGACCGCCCGTATGCCGGGCGAACTTAAGTCGAAACTCAAAGAAATTTGTATAACGGGACAAGAGTAAAAGATGGAAAATTCAGTCATTGATGCGGTCACGCTGGGAGGCTCTGTGGCCGATATGGATTTCTCACTGTGGTCGCTGTTTTTACGTGCCGACCTGATCGTCAAGGCCGTCATGATTTCGCTGTTGCTGGCCTCGGTCTGGTGTTGGGCGATCATTGTCGAAAAAAGTATCAGCCTCAGGAAATTGAATGCCGGGGCCGATCAGTTCGAGCAATCCTTCTGGTCCGGAATTTCCCTGGATGACCTTTATAATCGAACGGGATCACAGCCGACGGACCCCATGACGGCGGTGTTTATCGCGGCCATGCGGGAATGGAAACGGTCCCCGGACCGGGCAGGCGGCGGCGGTCATATTACTCGCGTCGGCTTAAGCGATAGAATAGAGCGGGTTATGCAAATTACCCTGACGCGGGAAATGAATCATGTGGAACGCTTTATGACGTTCCTCGCGACAACCGGATCGACGGCGCCGTTTATCGGCCTGTTCGGTACGGTTTGGGGGATCATGAACAGTTTTCAATCCATCGCCATTTCCAAAAACACATCTTTGGCTGTGGTTGCGCCGGGCATTGCCGAAGCGTTATTCGCCACGGCGTTGGGCCTGCTCGCTGCCATTCCGGCGGTTGTCGCCTATAACAAATTAAGCCGCGACATTGACCGGTATGCCGGGCGACTTGATAGCTTCGGCGGGGAATTCTCAGCCATCCTGTCGCGCCAATTAGAAGAACGCAGCCAGCAGGAAGCTGCTCAAAAGGGTGCACATTAATCATGGCCTCTTTGATGCAACGCCCATCTACGCGTTCGCTGCTGGGGGACCGCAACCGCCGTCGCCCCATGAGCGAAATCAACGTGACGCCCATGGTCGATGTGATGCTGGTGTTGCTGATTGTGTTCATGGTGGCGGCACCTTTGCTGACCGTCGGCGTCACCGTTGATTTGCCAAAAACCAAAGCCGCCGCCATTCCCGGCGAGGACGAACCCCTCGCGGTGTCCATCGACCAGGAAGGCCTGATCTTCCTTCAGGATACGGAACTGGAACTGGCCGTGCTGGTGCCCAGGCTTTTGGCCATCACCGGTAATAATCCCGATGTGCGAATTTTTGTGCGTGGCGATAAGCATATTGATTACGGCCGGGTGATGCAGGTTATGGGAACGATCAACGCGGCGGGTTTCCGCAAAGTGGCGCTGATCACGGAACGCTTGCCTGCCCCGATCAACAAAAAGGGGGCGAACTAGCGTCATGCGCTACGGCCTTGCCGGATCTGTTGTGTTGCATGCACTGATAGCCGTTATCGGTTATTTCGGGCTGCCAGCACTGAGCCGCGACGTGATGATGGAAACGCCGGTCATGATCGAAATCGTGATGGTGTCCGACGTCACCAATGCGCCGGCCCCTGAGGTCAAGAAAAAATCGAAACCGGCACCGAAGGAAAAGGTCGAAGAAGCCAAGCCTGCACCGAAACCGGCACCGGAACCGGAACCGAAGAAGGCACCACCTCCACAGCAAGCCAAGGCCGAACCCGCTCCACCGCCACCACCACCGCCTGCACCTGAACCCGAGCCCGAAATCGCCGTTGTCGCACCGACGCCCGAGCCCCGGCCCAAGGCTAAGATCAAGCCCAAGGAAAAGCCGAAGCCCGAGCCCGTGGTCAAACCAAAGGCGCCAAAAAAGCCGTTAAGTTCAAAAGTTTTGACCCAGGCCCGGCCCAATAAGAAACCGAAGCCGCCAAAGCCGGTCGATGCGTTTGCTGCGGTCCTGAAAACTGTGGCGGAGTTAAAACCGCAGCCGCAGGTGGCGGAAAAACCAAAAGAAGCCGTAAAGAAGAAAGACCCGCCCAAGGAAACATTTGAGGATCAGATCGCCAAGGCCCTGAAGTCGAAAGCGCGCACGTTCGATACGTCCAGACCGCTGTCTATCAGCGAGATTGATCTGGTGCGTCAACAAATCGGTCAGTGTTGGAGCCTGCCTGCCGGCGCAAAAGGTGCCGAAAACATGAACATAGAAATTGCCGTAAATATGAACCCCGATGGCACCGTGGGCGGCGCGCGAGTCAACAACAAGGGGCTGGATGCCGATCCGTTTTTGCGAACCATGGCCGAAAGTGCCCTGCGTGCGGTCTTGAATAATCGATGCCAGCCGTTCAAATTACCACATGACAAGTATGATCGTTGGAAAACCATGACACTGATATTTAATCCCAAGGAGATGTTCGGAGGATGACGATTATAAAAATGTCACCGATTGTATGGACCGGCGCGCGCATGCGGATGGCCTTGAGCGCCGTTTTCACCGCCCTGATCTTGATCTCTTTGAGCCCGGCCCATGCCGAACTTCGAATAGACATCACCCGCGGTACGGTTGAACCGACGCCTATCGCGATTACCAATTTTCAGGGTGATACCGCCAGGGCAAAGGAATACGGCGAAGGGATCGCCCGTGTTATTTCCGCCGATCTGGAACGTTCCGGGCTGTTCCGCCCTTTGGACAAAGGTGCTTTTATTCAAAATGAAGCCGCCCTGACGTCCCTGCCCAGGTTTGGCGACTGGCGGGTGATCAATGCCCAGGCGCTGGTCCAGGGGCGGGCGGAAATAGTCGCCGATGGCCGGCTGCGCGTTGAATTTCGCCTGTGGGATGTATTCGCCGAAAAACAGATGGTCGGACTAGCCTATTTCACCGTGCCCGACAACTGGCGGCGTGTCGCCCACATCGTCGCCGATGCCATCTACAAACGGATCACCGGAGAATCCGGCTATTTCGATACCCGGATCGTCTACATCGCTGAAACCGGGGCTAAAAATGCACGCATAAAACGCCTGGCGATTATGGATCAGGATGGCGAAAATCACGAATTTTTGACGGATGGCAGTTCGCTGGTGTTGACGCCGCGTTTTTCACCAAAATTGCAGGAAATAACTTATCTGTCTTATTACGGTGATCTGCCGCGGGTTTACATTTTCGATATTGATTCTGGAAAGCAGGAAATCCTTGGGGAGTTCCCCGGCATGACCTTCGCGCCCCGTTTTTCGCCTGATGGAAAGTCGATCATCATGAGCATGGCGAAGGATGGCAATTCAGAAATTTACACCATGGACCTGCGCACCCGCCAGGCCCGACGGTTGACTAATCATTCGGGCATCGATACCTCGCCCAGTTATTCTCCCGACGGTACGCAAATTACCTTTAACTCCGACCGGGGCGGAAACCAGCAATTGTATGTGATGGATTCCAACGGACGAAATGTGAAGCGAATCAGTCACGGAAAAGGACGGTATGCAACGCCTGTGTGGTCTCCGCGCGGTGATCTGGTGGCATTCACCAAATTTACCGGCGGACGTTTCTATATTGGCGTCATGCGCCCGGACGGAAGTGGCGAAAGGTTGCTGGCTGAAGATTTTCTTGTCGAGAGTCCGACCTGGGCACCCAACGGCAGGGTGTTGATGTATTTTCGGCAGGAACCCTCAAAGGAAGACGGCAGTGGCGGTCAATCGCGCCTGTATTCCATTGACCTGACCGGTCAGAATGAACGACAGGTTATCACGCCACTTGATGCGTCCGACCCTGCGTGGTCGCCCTTGATTCCATGAGTATCTGACCGTAGTATTTGTGCGTTACAGCGAAGGTAATTAAAAAAAGCCTTGGAATTGCTGATTTTACTCTTTAAGACAATGAGTTAGTGTATTAAATATCAATTTGAATGCCGCATGATGCATGCAATGTATGCTGTCGGGTGGTTGTGTCATGAACAAAAAAACTCCGGCGAGGGAGAATTTATATGCGATTCAAGATTTTAAGCCTTTTTGCGGCAGTTCTTTTAGTATCTGCCTGTTCAACCGCGCCTGAAGAGAGTGCTTCTGCTGGTGGTGATGGTGGCACCAATGCTACCGGAACGTATCCGTCCAGCGGCACCGCCGCAAAGAAAGCAGAAGTTGCAGGCACCATGATGGGCACCCAGGAAGACCTGGTGGTCAATGTTGGCGACCGTGTCTTCTTTGGGTTTGACAGATACAACCTGCAACCCGAAGCCCGTTCTGTGCTGGAAAGCCAGGCCGCGTGGTTGAAGAAATACCCGCAGTTGTCGATCACCATCCAAGGTCACGCTGATGAGCGCGGTACGCGCGAATACAACCTGGCACTCGGCGAACGCCGGGCTAATTCGACAAAGGATTACCTGGTTGCGTTGGGTGTTCCTGCAAGCCGCATCCGGACGATTTCCTACGGGAAGGAGCGTCCTGTCGCTCTTGGTTCCAACGAAGCAGCCTGGGCCCAGAACCGTCGCGCCGTTACCATGGTACGCGGTGCCGCCAGCTAATTGGTCGTTACGGATACCAGATTTAAATGGGGCGCTTGTCATAATGGCAGGCGCCTTATTTTTTTCTGGCCCTAATTTCGCCTAAAACACCGTTCATGGTTGAAAAACGTGACATACGTATGAATAACCTGCCCTCTCATTACGGGCAGATAATATAAACCAGTGAAATAATGGCAATGACACAGACCGCTACACGACGAGAAACAGGAAACAAGATGGGCCGAAAGTTCTTGATCGCCGGTTTCCTCGGCTTGATCTTCAGTGTTACCGAACCCTCGCTGGGGTTCGCCCAAAGCACCGACCTGCAACCGGTCCTGGATCGCCTGCAAAGGTTGGAACGAGACATCCGAACCCTGAATATTCAAATTTCCCGCGATGGCGGCGGGGCCCCGGCACTGGTTTCGGGAACGCCGCAAAGCACGACTTCCGGGGCGGTCGGACTGGCCCGTATTGATGCCAGGATGGGTGAACTTGAAGACGAATTGCGGGCGGGCACGGGGAAGGTCGAAAACATGACGTTCCAATTGCAACAGATCAACCAGCGACTGGAAAAGCTGGTCGCCGATATCGATTATCGGCTTAGCGCCCTTGAGGGAAGTCGCGTGGGGCAATCGAATTCGTCATCGCAGGTCAATGCGGCGACATCCCCCCAGGGTGTTCAACAGGTTGTTCCTGGCGCATCTCAACCCGGTGTTTTAGGAACGTTGACGGGGGCAGACCTGGCAGCGTTGCCATCCGCCGCCGGAGCCAATGGTGCCAGCGCCACCGTAAGTTCACAACCCGCCCCGGCAGCAAATCAGGAACCGGCCAAACCGGTATCCGTATTGCCGGCAGGTGGTACCAAAGAACAATACTCCTACGCGTTTTCGCTTTTGCAAAAGGCCGAATATGACCGGGCCGAAGCGGCTTTTTCCGAATTTATCAAGCTGCATGACGCAGACCCGCTTAGCGGCAATGCACGCTACTGGCTGGGGGAGACCTATTATGTTCGCGCCCAATACGTTAAGGCGGCGGAAGTCTTTCTAGCCGCGTACCAGGCGGCACCAACAGGGGCCAAGGCACCTGGAACCCTTTTGAAGCTGGGCATGTCGCTTGGTAGTCTGGATAAAAAGGTCCAGGCCTGCGCCAGTTTCGATAAACTGATGGCGGACTTCCCCAAGGCCTCGCCGGTGGTTCTGAACAAGGTTAAATCCGAACGGCTTAAAAGCGGCTGCAAGTAGAAACAAAAATGGGCATCTCCCCGCAGGACGTCGCTGATTTTGCCCGCCGCATGGCCCCATTGGGCCCGTTCGAAAAATCACCCCACATCGCTGTTGCCGTCTCTGGTGGTGCAGACAGCATGGCACTGGCATTGTTAGGGCATCAGTGGGCCCGTGATAGCGGAGGCCGAATGACGGCTTTGAGCGTCGATCACGGACTGCGCGCGGGATCCGATCATGAAGCCGAACAAGTGGGGCGTTGGCTTGAAGCGCTGGGCATCGAGCACCGGGTCTTGACCTGGGGTGGTGTCAAGCCGGGCAGTGGTGTGCAAGCGGCGGCTCGTGAGGCGCGGTACAGCCTGATGGCGGCAACCTGTCGACAGGCCGGAATTTTTCACCTTCTGTGCGCCCACCACCAGGAAGATCAAGCCGAGACGTTTTTATTAAGGCTCGCCCGTTCAAGTGGCATCGATGGTTTGGCGGCCATGTCACCGATTTTGGAAACCGACGGTATCCGGTTGCTTCGACCGTTGCTTGAAATGCCGAAAAGCCGGTTGCGGGGTGTTTTGACGGGCCAGGGGCAGGCGTGGATCGAAGACCCGTCAAATGACAATACAGCTTTTGCCCGGGTTCGAATTCGCAAGGCTTTGCCAGGAATTGCGGCGACGGGGATGTCCGTTGCGGTGTTGGCCCAAACGGCGGCGCGAATGGCGCGCGCCAGGGTCGCCCTGGAAGCCGCCGCTTCAAACCTGTTGGGAAGTACCGCTTTTGTACACCCAAGCGGTTACTTGAGGCTTGATGGGCAAACCTTGTTCGCGGCCCCTGAAGAAATTTCCCTGCGCGCCCTGTCGCGCAGTTTGATGTGCGTGGGCGGGGAGGTATATCCGTCGTCGGTGCAAAAAGTTGAAAATCTTCACGAAAAAATGAAGACGCAGTTTTTCGGCGATAGCGGCTGGAAAGGCGCAACCCTGGCGCGATGCAGGGTCACCCCTGGCCCAGGCGGAACGTTCCACGTTTTTCGGGAAATGAGAAATTTGCCGGTGCCCATGATGCTGCCCGATTGTGCACGGTTGAATTGGGATCAGCGCTTTGATCTTCGTTTAAATCGCCTGCCAAAGAAGCGTACCGGCCGTAAATTCCAAAGCGATCACAATACCTTGTCCCTGGCGCCGCTTGGCCGTCAGGGATTGCAGGATATTTGCGCAGCAAGCGATGTGCCATGGGTTCGGGCCCTTCCGAAGCCCGTGTTATGGACCCTTCCAGCGTTGTTCGATGAGGCAGGCGTGGTTCACGCCCCGCACCTGGGCTATACTCGCATTGATTGGGCAAACAGGGGCTGCGGGATTGACCGGGCGGCTTTTTCTCCCCAGCAAAGCTTGTCCGGAGCCGGTTTTGCTATTGCGGAATGAATTTACGGGCTTATCTAATTCATGATACACGTCGTCTCTTATTTTTCGCCGGTGATCGCTTCAAATTGCGTAATCGGCTGGCGCCATCGTTTGTGCGCCGCTAATCGAGGAAGGAATTGAACTTGAATTTCAACAGGAACCTGGCTCTTTGGGTCATCATTGCACTGTTGGTGTTTGCCCTGTTCAGCATGTTTCAGGGAACATCGACCCAGCCGAACCAGCCGAACAACCTGGCGTTTTCCGATTTTCTGACCTCGGTGGATAGCGGTGAAGTGCGTGACGTTGTCATTCAGGGCAACAATATCGTCGGACATTACCGGGACGGTCGCAATTTCATGACCTATGCACCGCAAGATCCGGGATTGATCGAGAAGCTGTCATCCAAAGGGGTTCGAATCACAGCCCGGCCGACCGATGACGGATCGCCCACGTTGTGGGGTGTGTTGATTTCCTGGTTCCCCATGCTGCTTTTGATCGGTGTATGGATATTTTTCATGCGCCAAATGCAAGGCGGTGGCGGCAAGGCCATGGGCTTTGGCAAGTCAAAAGCCAAACTGCTGACGGAAACGGCTGGCCGGGTTACTTTTGAAGATGTCGCCGGTGTTGATGAAGCCAAACAGGAAGTCGAGGAAGTCGTCGAATTCCTTAAAGATCCGCAAAAATTCCAGCGTCTGGGTGGTAAAATTCCCAAGGGGTGTTTGTTGGTGGGGCCTCCGGGCACCGGCAAAACATTGCTGGCCCGCGCCATTGCCGGTGAAGCGAATGTACCGTTCTTCACCATTTCGGGTTCCGATTTCGTAGAAATGTTTGTTGGTGTCGGCGCATCGCGGGTGCGCGACATGTTCGAACAGGGCAAAAAGAACGCGCCTTGTATCATCTTTATCGATGAACTTGACGCCGTTGGTCGCCATCGTGGTGCCGGTCTTGGCGGCGGGAATGATGAACGCGAGCAGACGTTGAACCAGATGCTGGTGGAAATGGATGGGTTTGAATCAAACGAAGGTGTCATTCTGGTCGCCGCGACCAACCGGCCAGACGTTCTTGACCCTGCGTTGTTACGCCCTGGCCGTTTTGATCGCCAGGTGGTTGTGCCTAATCCCGACATTCTGGGGCGTGAAAAGATCCTGAACGTTCATATGCGCAAGGTGCCTTTGGCTCCTGATGTCGATGCTCGGGTGATTGCCCGTGGGACACCCGGTTTTTCCGGTGCGGACCTTGCCAACCTGATCAACGAAGCGGCACTGATGGCGGCTCGCACATCCAAACGCCTTGTTACGATGGCTGATTTTGAAGCCGCCAAAGACAAGGTGATGATGGGGGCCGAACGCCGTTCCATGGTGATGAGCGACGATGAGAAAAAATTGACTGCCTATCACGAAGCTGGTCATGCCCTGGTTGGTATTTATGTGCCCAAGCATGACCCCTTACACAAGGTGACGATCATCCCGCGTGGCCGTGCTCTTGGTGTTACGATGTCACTGCCGGAACGGGATCGCTACAGTTATTCGAAACTGGAACTGGAATCAAAACTGGCGATGATGTTCGGGGGACGTTTGGCCGAAGAACTGATCTTTGGTTCGGAAAATGTCACCACTGGTGCTGGCAATGATATCCAGCAGGCCACGAACATGGCGCGCCGCATGGTGACCGAATACGGTTTCAGCGATAAGCTGGGACCCTTGCGCTATACCGAAAATGACGAGGAAATCTTCCTTGGTCGTTCGGTGACCCAGCACAAGAATGTTTCCGACGAAACGGCAGGACTGATCGATTCAGAAATTCGCAGCCTAATTGAAAAAGCCGAACAGCAGGGCCGCAAAATTCTGACGGATCACAAAGATGAACTTGAAGCGATCGCCCAGGCATTGCTTGAATACGAAACCCTGTCGGGAGGCGATATCACGGCGTTGCTGAAGGGCGAACCAATCGTGCGTCCCGATATTGACGACAAGCCACCGGAAACAGGACACAAGTCGTCTGTTCCCAGTAGCGGTAGCAAAAAACCTAGCGGTGGCTTGGGTGGGGCGGAACCCCAACCGGGCAGTTGAACCGGGCTTTCGCCGGACTGGCGGTCGTGCGACCGCTGATCATGGGGGTCGTTAACGTCACGCCCGACAGTTTTTCCGACGGGGGTGATACCTATGATGCCGAAAGTGCCATAGCCCACGGTCGCAAACTCGCCGCCGACGGTGCCGATATCCTTGATATCGGCGGCGAATCGACACGGCCCGGTTCTTCGCCCATTTCTGTGGAGCTGGAAATTGCGCGGGTCTTGCCGGTGATAACGGCGCTGGCGGACGAGGGCTTTCTGGTTTCAGTTGATACCCGAAACAGCGCCGTCATGGAGGCGGCTGTTGGGGCGGGGGCAAAAATCATCAACGATGTTTCGGCGCTTGAAGGCGAAGGTTCGTTAAGTGTGGCGGCGTCTTGCGGGGCTTCGGTGATCCTCATGCACAAACTGGGGGATCCTCGAACCATGCAGGCGGCTCCCGACTATGACAATGTGACGCAGGATGTCCGGGATTATTTGGTCGGGCGGATCAAGGTGTGTGAAGATGCGGGCCTGGGCCTTGATCGCATCGCCATTGACCCCGGTATCGGGTTTGGCAAGGACCTGAGCCATAATTTGGCATTGCTGGCGCGCTTGGACGACATTGCCGACCTGCCGGTTCCTCTGGTTCTTGGGGTGTCGCGCAAAAGTTTTATCGGTCGCCTGTCGGCGGGGGCGGGTAACAAAAACGCCAAGGGTCGGCTAGGCGGTTCATTGGCTGCGGCTCTGGCTGGCGTCGCCCGGGGGGCTTCGATCCTGCGCGTTCACGACGTGGCTGAAACCCGTCAGGCGCTGGATGTGTGGATGGCTATCGAGGGCACTTCGCAAGCCTTGTAAAAATGCGAAACAAAAAGTTAATTCCCTTGCGGCCTGATCTGGCCTAAAAATTTGCAGCCTTAAATTCAATGTGGAAGTCTCCATGACTAGAAAACTGTTCGGCACCGATGGTATTCGCGGCACCGCCAACACCGGCGTAATGACGGCGGAAACCGCGCTCAAAGTGGGAATGGCCGCCGCGGCGCAGTTCACCCGCGGGGATCACCGTCACCGGGTGGTGATCGGCAAGGACACGCGATTGTCGGGCTACATGATTGAACCGGCGCTGACGGCTGGTTTTATCTCCATGGGCATGGATGTCTTTTTGGTCGGTCCCATGCCGACCCCGGCGGTGGCCATGTTGACCCGCTCGTTACGGGCCGACCTGGGTGTCATGATTTCGGCATCGCACAACCCGTTTCAGGACAACGGCATCAAGCTGTTTGGTCCCGATGGGTTCAAGCTTTCCGATTCCGTCGAAGCAGAGATAGAGGCACGTATCGCTGGCGACATGACCGCCGACCTGGCCAATCCGGCACGCCTTGGCCGTGCCAAGCGCCTGGATGATGCCCAGGGTCGCTATACCGAACATGTCAAACGGACTTTCCCCAAAGGATTGACCCTGGATGGCCTGAAAATCGCCATCGATTGCGCTAATGGTGCCGCCTACAAGGTGGCGCCTGAAGTGCTTTGGGAGCTGGGGGCCGAGGTTGTGCCAGTCGGGGTTGATCCCGATGGCTACAACATCAACAAGGATTGCGGTTCAACCCATCCCGAAACGCTGGCACAAGCCGTGGTCGCCCATGGCGCCGATATCGGTATTGCGCTCGATGGTGATGCCGACCGGTTGCAGGTCGTCGATGAAACCGGCGCATTGATTGACGGCGACCAGCTGATGGCGCTGATTGCCGGCAACTGGGCTGCCGAAGGGCGTTTGACGGGGGGAGGACTGGTTGCCACCGTGATGTCGAACCTGGGACTGGAACAGTATCTGGAAGGTCAAGGCTTGAGCCTGACCAGAACCCAGGTCGGCGACCGCTATGTCGTTGAACATATGTATAAGAATGGCTTCAATATGGGGGGCGAGCAATCGGGCCATATCGTGTTGGCTGATTATGGCAGTACCGGCGATGGCCTTGTTGCAGCATTGCAGGTGTTGGCTGTTGTCGTTGAAAAGGGCCTGCCTGCCAGTCAATCCTGTCGGCCATTCGAACCCCTGCCGCAATTGCTGCGAAATGTATCATACAGCGGAGGTCAACCGCTGGAAGATGAAGCGGTCAAGCTCGCAATCGCGGAAGGCGAGCAGCGCCTGACGGGCAAAGGCCGCCTGTTGATCCGCAAGTCGGGTACCGAGCCATTGATCCGGGTTATGGCGGAAGGCGATGATGAAGGCCTGATCGGGGCCGTCGTCGGCGATATCATCAGTGCTGTCGAACAAGCGGCAGGATAGCGGAGATACTTTAGTATCCGCCCTTGCGCTTGGTTTCTGGTAGCCCTGCTATCTTTGCGGCCTGTTTCGAGGGTTGCATGGGGAATAGGGCATAAAGATCTTTAGTCGAGATTTTTTCTCCCCATTCGTTCGACATGGCTTTGACCATCGCTCGTTCATTGGGTTGGTTGCTCTGATTGTCCAAATATTCTGTGCGCAGATAGTTGATCAGGTCCCAGTGGCGTTGGGACAGGTCAGCGATTTCTTCCAAAACGGCAATTTCCCTGGCGATATCTTCGTTCCAGTCGTCCAAACTGACCAGGTAGCCATTTTCGTTTTTCTCAATATCTGCGTAACTCATGTTTCTAAAATCCGATATATGCTGGTTGCTATTAGGGGTTCCGGTCATACGCAACCGGAGACCCTTTGGAATGTTAATTCAGGAAGATGACATTTGGATATGACAAGCCGTCATTGCAAGGTGTTCATATAAGTATATGGCAGCGGCAAAGCCGTTTCGTGGATTGGGGCGACGCGGAAAATTGTACGTTAAAACTGCGACAGGTCGGGTGCTGGCGGGTGGTCGAAAATATCACGCAAAATTGTCAGGCCTTTTTCCAGCTCGCTTATGATGCTGGTACCGCCAAGGCAGACTCGGACTCTGGCCGGGACAGGGGCACCGGCCAGGGAAAATGAATCCGGCAGCGACACGGCTATTCCTTTAAGCGTGCACGCCCGGGTCAATTCCTCGACAAGCAGGCCCTCTGGCAAGGCCAGCCACAGGTGGTAACTTTCGGGCTGGGTGCTGGTATCAAACCCCTTGAAAATATTGCGCGCTATAGAGTTTCGAAACGCCGCATTTTCCCGGTGCCAGGCGATCAGTTCGGCCGCCGTTCCGTCATTGATCCAGCGACTCGTCAATTCGCCCATCAATGGCGGCACCATCCATCCGGTGATCTGTACTGCATGGCTGATTCGGGCCGCGGCACGAGCGGGGCCGAGGACATATCCTATGCGCAGGCCAGGCGTGACGCTTTTGGCGGTGCTGGTCAGAAAATACCCTTGTTCCGGGGCAAACGTCACCAACGGCGGCGGTCGTTCTGTGGGCAGGAAGCCATAGACATCGTCTTCGATGACAGCGACGCCGTATTTTTCGGCGATGGCGGCCAGATCCCGTCGGCGTTGTTCGCCTTGAATGGCGTTGGTCGGGTTGTGCACGGTGGGCATGGTGTAGAGCGCCTTGGCTCCGCTGGTCTTGCAGGCATCTTCGAAGGCTTCGGGCATCAAACCTTTATTGTCCATTTCCAGGCCGCGCAATCGCAGATTCATGGTTCGGGCCAATGCTTTGACTGCGGGGTAGGTCAGTTTCTCCGTCAACAGCAGGTCGCCGGAATTAAGCAGCGACATAAACAGGGCGGCCATGCCGTGCTGGGCGCCGTTGGTCATGATGATGTCTTCAGGTCTGGCGTTCAGTCCGATGGTCGAAAGCAGGCGCGCACCGGACTCGCGATGGCTCGGCATGCCACAGGCGGCCTGATATTCAGTTAAAACCGAAATGCCTTTGGAGCTGGAAATTTCGGCAAGGGTGCGGGCCATATATTCTCCGGCCTTGCCGGTGGTCGGCCGGTTCATGCTCATATCGATGACCCCGACATTGCCTTGCGGGCGTCGAATGTCGAAGACGGTCGTTTCCGGGCGCCCAAGGCTGACATAGGTGCCACGTCCGACTTCGCCGCTGGTCAGGCCGCGCCGGTGAATTTCCCCATACGCACGACTGACCGTGCCGACGGTGACGCCCAGCGTGTAGGCCAGATCGCGATGAGTCGGCAGGCGGTCACCGGCACGGATAGATCCCGAGCGGATTTCCTGGGCGATGACCTCGGCGATGGCAAGGTATTTGGGGCCACCGGCAGCGGCGATGCTTTCTTGCGATATTGTCATGGTGACAATGATTACATTGACGGGCATTGAAGAGTCAAGATAAGAGTCAATTGTGACAATGTTGAGGAATTGTGAGGTTAATTGCTATGCTAAAGGAACAATGTATCGATACAATTTGGGTGGGTGACGGGTCGATTGAGGCCCGCGTCACCTGGAAAACCTGGCTCAAGTCAGGCGCGCGCCTGTTCGCCGCCGATTTCGTAAAGCTTGTCGATGTGTTGGCGTCTTGGCAACGGCGCGTTCGTGACCGAAATCAATTGGCCCAGATGAGCGATCATATGTTGAAAGATGTCGGGCTGAGCCGTTCGGACATCGAGACCGAGATCCGCAAATCATTCTGGCGCGCCTGAGCATGACCGTCGCCACACCTTCGCAAGACCCGATCTCGAGCGGAGGCGGCCTGGCCGCGGCGTACGGGGCGGCGGCGTTTGCCATGTTGATATGGGGTGGCACACCGGCGGCGGTGCGTCTGGCCGTAGACGGTATCGATCCTTTAAGTGCGGGAATTCTCAGAACCGTATTGGCGGCAATCGTCGTATTGCCATTGGCCTTCGTGTTGCGGTTGCCCCGGCCACGGGGGGTGGGGCAGTGGTCGTTGTTATTGGTTTCAGCCGCCGGGGTGTTTATCGGTTTTCCATTGTTGTTCAGTGTTGGCATCAAACAGACGTCTGTGGCCCATGCCTCGTTGATTAACGCAGCGATTCCCGTGTTCACGGGATTGTTCGGGGCCATGGCCGAAAGGCGTATTCCCGGACGCTGGTGGGTGGTCGGGGTGATTATTGCGCTCGCTGGTGAAGGCCTGTTGATCGGCTTTCGCGATGCCGGTAGCGACGGCGTTACCCTGCGCGGGGATTTACTGTGTCTGGCATCTTCGGCGTGCTCGGGACTGGGCTATGTGACCGGTGCCCGTTTGTCACAGAAGATAGGTAGCCGGGCTTCTATCTTCTGGGGTATTTCCGTCGCCGGCATCATCCAGGTGCCCTTGCTGTATATGCTTTGGGGCGCGACAGATTGGTCGACGGTGCCGATCAGTAGCTTGGGTGCTGTCTTGTATATGGCGAGCTTTTCCACAGTCATCGCCTTCATCGCCTGGTACTGGGCCCTGAACAGGGGTGGAATTGTCCGCATGGCACCGGTTCAATTTTCCATGCCGCTGATCAGCCTGACGTTGGCGGTGGTGATTTTCAATGAAAGCATGACGCTGCCCCTTGTCGCGGCGAGTGTCATTATCCTGTCCGGCATCGCTATTGCCAGAAAAGGCTGAATGTTACAAAGGAGAGACCAAATGCAAATACCCCTTTATCAGGTCGACGCATTTGCCGACCGCCCGTTCACCGGCAATCCAGCGGCCATTTGCCCGCTGGATGCCTGGCTGGATGACGGTGTCATGCAATCCATTGCGCTGGAAAACAACTTGTCGGAAACCGCTTTTCTGGTCGGCGGCGACGGGGTGTACGATTTACGCTGGTTCACCCCGGTCAACGAAGTCAACTTGTGCGGCCATGCGACGTTGGCTTCGGCCTATGTGGTCTTTACCACCCTTGAGCCAGATTGCACCGACGTGCGGTTTTCGACCCGCAGTGGTGATTTGATGGTTCGTCGTGATGGTGATCGCCTGACCATGAGCTTTCCGGCCATCGAGAATCAGCCCATTGCCACGCCTGCAGGATTGGCCGATGCCATCGGGGCTGAAATAGAACAGGCGCTGACATCGCATCAAGACATGATCGCTTTGGTCGCCAATGCAGAAACAGTTCGTACCTTGCAGCCCGATTTTTCATGTATCGCAAAAAACGTCAGCGAGCGTGGCCTGATTGTCACAGCACCGGGAAATGAAAACGACGACTTTGATTTTGTCTCGCGCTTTTTTGCCCCCGCCGCCGGTATCGATGAAGACCCGGTAACCGGTTCGGCCCATTGCCAGTTGGCCCCCTATTGGGCGGGCAGGTTGGGCAAAGAGGCCTTAATCGCTCGTCAGCTTTCGCCGCGCGGTGGAACGGTTTATTGCAGGCTGGATGGAGAGCGGGTAATGCTGTCGGGAACGGCAATTCCATATTTGCAAGGAACAATCAGCATATGAATTTTTCTTTCAGCCTTGAAGAGCTGGATCAGGCGGCGGATTTTATCCACGACTTCATGCCGCCAACACCGCAATATAACTGGCCGTTGCTTAGCCAGCGGGCCGGGGCTGATGTATGGGTTAAGCACGAAAACCATACTCCCATCGGTGCCTTCAAGGTGCGCGGCGGGATCAATTACATGCACCGATTGAAGGATGAACAGCCGTGCGTATCGGGCGTTATTTCGGCAACCCGTGGAAATCATGGCCAGAGTATCGGGTTTGCCGCCAATGCCGTCGGGATGGCGGCAAAAATTCTGGTGCCACACGGTAACAATCCTGAAAAGAACGACGCCATGCGGGCGTTGGGCGTTGACCTGATTGAACACGGGAATGATTTCCAGGCGGCTGCGGAACATGCGGCGACCCTGGCGGTTAGCGAAGGTTATCACATGATCCGTTCATTCCATCCGTGGCTGGTGCAGGGTGTTGCCAGTTACGGGCTGGAATTGTTCCGCGCTGTCACCGAACTGGATGCCGTGTTTGTTGCCGTCGGCATGGGATCAGGTATTTGTTCACTGATCACGGCGCGTAATGCGCTTGGCCTGAAAACGCGGATCTATGGTGTTGTTGCAAAAAATGCTCCGGCCTATGCGCTGTCGTTTCGCGAGGGGCAGGTGATCAACACCGAAACCGCCGAAACGATTGCCGATGGTGTCGCATGTCGGTCACCGGACGAGGCAGCACTTGGTATTATTCTTGATGGGGCTGCCGATATCATCACCGTAAGCGATGATGACATTCTGGATGCCATGGGCCATTATTTGACCGATACTCATAATATGCCCGAAGGAGCCGGGGCCGCACCCTTGGCGGCGCTGTTGCAACGCCGGGATGATTTTAAAGGGCAGCGGGTCGGGTTGATCATGTCGGGTGGCAACGCCGACCGGGATCTGATTTTCCGGGTGTTGGCCCGGGGGTAACCGCCAGGGACACGGAACAGAAAAAATGACCGAACAGCTATTTCGCGACGATTCGTATTTGCAATCTTGCGCCGCCATAGTCACCGCCGCTGGCGACGGCGGCATCGAACTGGACCGTACGGTGTTTTACGCGACCGGCGGCGGTCAGCCCGGAGACATGGGCTGGCTTGAACTGGCGGATGGGTCGCGCGTCGATATCATCGATACCCGCAAGGAGGGCGATGCCCATATTCATGTGCCTGCCCAAGGCGCTTCATTGCCCGGGGTCGGCGATACGGTTAGTGCCGTGCTCGACT
>Ga0316204_10005775_pt1 | contig 19939 bp, 19 predicted proteins | sample 6monrhotite_MG_2_FD_205661 | JGI IMG/M metagenome (GOLD analysis project Ga0316204, IMG submission 205661) | Microbial mat bacterial communities from mineral coupon in-situ incubated in ocean water Damariscotta River, Maine, United States -... | ecosystem: Environmental > Aquatic > Marine >...
AATATCCCGACAAATCCGGACCAATGGAAAACGCGCCGCAGGCAACCGAGTCAGGCGCGCCGCCAAACCCGCAATCCACGACAAGGCGAAAGGCACCGGGCAGGATCAACGTCAGCCCTGATGCCAGAACCAGAAAAACCGCAAACGCCGCCAACAAAGCCGGATACCGCGTGATATAGGGAATCAACCGACGCAGAGGCTTGGCACTACGAGCCTTTTCCCGGTGGGCCGCATCGCGTTCCATCTCGGCCGCAAAGCCCGAACCGCGGTCTTTGTCGGCTTGAAGGCGGGTTTGATTGGACTCGGACATTCATACAGCTCCCAGTGTTCAGGCCGTTGTGTCCGGTTTTTGAGCAATAATAAACACCGCCATACCGTCATTGGGTCGCCAGTATTCAGTGATCTGGAATTCGGCCGCCTCTATCTCTTCCCGCAGGGCCTTTCCGGAAAAGAATTTCACCATCGGAGCCTGACCCAGAAACCGCATCAAACCGATCACTGGCCACATCAGTCTCGATACACCGGAAATACAGACCGTGTTCGTAACGAAATACCCGCCGGGCTTGAGCATGCATCTTGCCTTTTCGATGGCAGCTCGTCTGTCTTTGAGCAGATGGAGGAGGCTGTGCATCATCACCACATCGAACTGCCCCCGCTCCGGCTGGTAGTCGTCAATATCGGCGACTTCGAATATGGCATTCTCAATGCCCTGCGACTGCGCTTTTTCCCAGGCAATATCGATCATTTTTTCGGAACCGTCTGTCGCCCAGACATGTTTGACATGTTCTGCATGCCGCAACGCGGTAGTCCCAGTCCCACAACCAAATTCGGCGACTACGAAATCGGCCTTGAACAGTTTTCGTGTCAGTTCGAGCTTTTGTTCATAGGCCGATTGATCATCAACGGGACGGGCAGCGTATTTAGGGGCTATTTTATTCCAGAAAGTCGGATCGTTGGTCATGAAATTCCACCATTGTTATTTGAAGAGCACGCCAATCGAGCGGGTGTCACAGCCCTATACATACGAATGCGAATGATAAATTGCGCATTATAGACTGTCAGTTATACATAATCGTATGAATTGGCAGGCTATCAAATTTGATTGGAATCAGGTGCGCGCTTTCCTCGCGACTGTCGACGAAGGATCATTTTCGGCAGCAGCGAGAGCGCTGAAATCGACGCAGCCAACGTTGAGTCGGCAGATCACTGCGTTGGAGGAAGATCTGGGGATCACGCTATTCCAGCGGGGTCGACGGTCCATGATCCTGACGGCCGCTGGACGGGAACTTGTCGATCATGTCCGGTCTATGGCTGATGCCGCAACGCGCGTATCGCTTGTGGCATCCGGGCAGTCGCTGGCTGCGGAAGGCGTGGTCACCGTCACAGCAACCAGCTTCACAGCGACGATGGTGATGCCATCGGTTATCATGGCGCTCGTCGATGTGGCTCCAGGGATCGAAATTGACATCATTGCGTCCAATGATGTGCGGGATCTCAATAAACGCGAAGCCGATATTGCGTTGCGGCATGCCCGTCCGGATCACCCGGATCTGATTGCCAAATTACTGGATGAATCGCCGGCCCGACTCTACGCAGGTCGCGATTGGCTCTTACGCAATCCTGAACCGCGCTCGATAGATGAGTTGAAGGGGATCAGCTTTATCGGCTTCAATCAGCCGGAAATCGTGGAAGCCGGATTGGCGGAACGCGGCCTCCCTATACGGCGCGAAGACGTTCGCTATAGAACCGATAGCGGCGAACTTATTTTTGAACTGGTCAAGGCTGGAGCCGGGATCAGTATCCTGCCGTGCTGGATATGCCTTAACCAGGACGATCTGGTTCCTATCCTGACAGATCAATTCTCGGTCGAGGTACCAACGTGGCTGACAACCCATAGCGAGTTGCATACCAGCGGGCGCGTTCGGCTGGTATTTGACCTGATTGCGAAAATTTTTGCCGAGATAAAAACGGGCGGCCCGTAGGACCGCCCGCCATAAGCATATAAGCGTTGTTTTAGCGCTTGGAGAACTGGAAGCTACGGCGCGCTTTCTTGCGGCCATACTTCTTACGCTCAACCACGCGGCTATCGCGTGTCAGGAAGCCAGCGGCTTTCAGGGCACCACGCAAAGCAGGTTCGTACAGGTTCAGTGCCTTAGAGATACCGTGACGTACGGCGCCAGCCTGACCAGACAGACCACCACCCTTAACGGTGCAGATCACATCGAATTCATTTTTACGCTCAGAAACTTCGAACGGCTGTTGCAGCATCATGCGAAGCACAGGCCGCGCAAAATATACGGTTTCATCGCGACCATTGACGGTGATCTTACCGGAACCGCGTTTGATCCAGACACGAGCGACCGCATCTTTTCGCTTACCGGTGGCATAGGCACGGCCCAGCTCATCGATCTTGGGTTCAGGCAGGGCTTCAACTTCAGCGGCAGCTACAACAGGCGCATCCGACTCTTTCAGAGCGTCCTTGAGGTCTTCCAGGGAACGGGTGTTCTCAGACATAGGTTTAGCTCCGGACGTTCTTGGTGTTCATCGATGCGAAATCGATAAGTTCAGGCTGTTGAGCCTCATGCGGGTGCTCTGCGCCGACATAAACACGTAGCTTGGAGAATTGTCCCTTTGCCAACGGGCTGTCTTTTGGAAGCATGCGCTTGATTGCCATTTCGACGACACGTTCAGGATGCTTGCCACGAAGAATTTTCTCAGGCGAAGTTTCCTTGATACCACCAGGGTGACCGGTGTGACGATAATAACGTTTATCGCCCATCTTCTTCCCGGTGAAATGAATTTTGTCGGCATTGATGACGATCACATGATCGCCTGTATCAACGTTCGGTGTAAAATCCGGGCGATGCTTACCGCGAAGGCGAGTGGCGACGAATGCTGCAAGGCGGCCGACGATGGCATCCTGAGCGTCAACGATAATCCACTTGTTTACTACCTCCGCAGGTTTTGCGGTAAAGGTTTTCATATGTGTCTCTCGAACTTTCAGCCGATCACCGGCCTAAGGGAAGGCGCGAGATAAGCCGATGTTGGCTTGGCGTCAACACGTAATTCAGACCGCAACATAATCATGCACTTACTTGTGCGGTAACATAATACCGTATGGATTGTACCGCTTCTCGCAACCCACTTTCCCCTAGCCCCAGAATTGTCTAAACAGCGACCAACTCAAGGGTGCTTTTCATGTTCAATAGACGACAATTTCTTCAAAATAGCGCAGCTGCAACGGCCGCTTTTTCCGGCCTTGCAGCGTTGTCCGGATGTGCAAGAGCTGAAAATACCATTCTCAATGTAACGCCCGCAAACCTGGTGCCCGATCAGCATGCTCTTCTCGATTTGCCGCCGGGCTTTTCATACTCCGTCATCTCAACAGAGGGCGATGAGATGGACGATGGATTACTCACGCCGGGCGAATTCGATGGCATGGCCGCCTTCGAAACCACGGACGGCATCACTTTGGTTCGAAACCATGAGCTCAACCCCTCCCAAATTGAACGATCTCCATTTGGCCTTGAAGGAGAACGCATCCGACAAATAGATCAAAACCGGCTTTACGATCGCCGGGATGATCATTCGGGATTGTTTGGTGGCACATCAACGCTGATATTGGACCCCGCATCGCTGGAGGTAAAGCGCCATTTTCTGTCGCTTGGTGGCACCTATAACAATTGCGCCGGAGGTTTGACGCCGTGGGGAAGCTGGTTGACCTGCGAAGAAACAACCATGCGCCAAGGCGATCATTTAACCCGCGATCACGGATATGTGTTTGAGGTGCCCGCAGCATCGCGCGAATTGGTTGATGCGATCCCCCTCACAGACATGGGGCGCTTCCGACATGAGGCTGTCGCCATCGATCCTCAGACCGGCATCGTCTACCTGACCGAAGACGCCTACGATGCAGCTTGCTTCTATCGTTTCATTCCCAATGTCCGGGGCCAATTAGCACAAGGTGGCCGGCTGCAGGCTTTGAAGATTGTCGGTGAAGCGGGCTTTGACACTCGAAATTGGGACCAGACCTCCATCCGGCCCGGCGACAACCTCGCCGTTGAATGGATGGATGTCATTGATAGTTCCAACCCGGACAGCGATCTTGCGCCTCGTCACATCGCGATGGGGGCGGCACATTTCACACGCGGTGAAGGCATCTGGTTTGGCGAGGGTGAGCTCTATTTTGTATGTACAGACGGTGGTGCAGCCCATGCCAGCCAAATTTTCAGATACACCCCGTCCACGTCGATAAGCACTGATGAAGACGCAACCTTGCCAGCTGGAATCCTCGAGCTGTTCATAGAAAGTACGGGCGACGACGTCATCGGCAATTGTGACAACATCACAATTGCGCCATGGGGCGATTTGATTCTTGCAGAAGATGGTCGCGGCGAGCAATACATTCGCGGCGTGACGCCAGCGGGCCGTATCTATACGATTGCCCGGAACGCATTTAATGAAGACAGCGAATTTAGCGAGTTTTGTGGACCATGTTTTTCTCCGGACGGAAGCATTCTTTTCGTGAACGTACAGTCGGAACCATCGCGAACGTTTGCGATACGCGGACCTTGGCGCGATTTGGGATAATCGCAGGTAGCGCCGTACTTCTTGCTGCTTGCGACCCGGCCACTGACAACCAATTGGTCGAGACAGACACGCGCGATACAAATGCCGAGTATCTGGAATTGGTCTCAACAGGCGTTATGGAAGTAGTGGAGAGCGATGGTGCCGCTGCAGTTGCTTTTCTGCCGGACACGCAAACCGCTTGGGCTGGCCTGCTTGCAACCGCGACACGTGAAGGCGGAATCGATCTTTACAACGTGGACGGTGCCCCTGTTCACCGTATGACCGGTTCGCGCTTATGGGGGCTCGCTGTCGCTCCGGATTTCCAGTTACGCGGCGAAGCATTGCCCCTCCTATTTGGTGCTGATCGCGATACCAATCTCGTTAGAGCATATGCGCTCTTACGCACAGGCCCCCAACTTGTTGAGGCCCCAATTCAACCCATCGGACCGGAGGGCGATATCGCTTCGGTTTGTGGATTGAACGAGGGCATTGGTTATTTCGACTTGATGGTTCTGTCGCGCGGCACGTCCGCTGAAATTTGGCGAATTTCCGATGATGGTGGCGACCTTATCGGAGCGACCCGCCGCGCCCTTATCGAATTCCCTTCACCTGTTCGTAATTGCGCCTCGGGAAATGGGTATATTTATGCATCTGGCCCCGCAGGTGGCATTTTCCGGTTGTCGGAGGCTGGTGATATCGAACAACAAGTTGACGGTTATGCTGTCAGTCTGGCCGCTGGCGAATTTCTCGGACGGCCTATCCTGGTCCTATCAAACGGCAATTCCGAGACTTTGGAAATTCGAGATGGACGCACATTGGAAATTATCGGTGATGTGATTATTCGCAACGGCTTTTCTATTCCGGGCGTTGATGTCCCCGGTGCCATCGCCGTAACTGAAGCCTCCTTTGGAGGAACCGCCTATCAAAGTGGGTTGGTTGCCGTTACTGACGAAGCAGATGGTCGGGTCCGTTTGGTTGCTCGCGAGACTTTCGCGCGCGGCATAACCATTATTGATTAGGCCCGTCGCGCCTTCCAGGCGACTACGACAGAGGTGCTAAACAGCGCAATTGCCCCTGCTTGATGGAAAAGTGACAAGCCAAGCGGAGCGGCATGCACAAGCGTCGTGACCCCAAGCACGACCTGAAACAGCGTGACACCCCCAATCCAGACTGCCCCCACTCGCAGGTCGGGAGATCGGCTACGCCACAACGCAAAGCAAAGCAGCCCCGCACAAAGCGTCACCAGATACCCTGTCCATCTGTGATGCAATTGAACGGCGGGTCGACTTTCAAACGCCGCCTGTAGCCAACCAACTCCGCCCAAATACCCATCCGGAATTATACGGCCTTCCATAAGCGGCCACGTTGTAAATATCCGCCCGGCATCCAGGCCAGCAACGAATGCACCCAGAATAATTTGAAAGAAAACCAACCCCAAAAACCCAAGAACCCAAATGGCCATACGGTCCGGAAATCGAGAATTAGCACCATATCGAGCGGTAAGTGCAGTCGAAATTGTCAAGCCAAGAATAACAAAAGCCATACCAAGGTGGGTCGCCAATCGGTAGTGACTGACATCCAACCGGTCAACAAGGCCGCTCGAAACCATCCACCAACCTATAGCGCCTTGCAGGCCGCCGAGTACCAGCAAAACGACCAGTGGCAATTTCAGTGGCCCTGGCACCCTGCCTCTTGCCCAGAAATAGATCATTGGCAAGGCAAATACCAATCCAATCATACGGCCTAGAAAACGATGCCCCCACTCCCACCAATAGATAAACTGGAATTCCTCTAGGCTCATTCCGCGATTTTGAAGTTGGTATTCAGTCGTAGATCGATAAAGCTCAAGCTCGCTTTCCCAACCCATCAGGGTTAGCGGTGGTATTGCGCCTGTCACCGGCCGCCATTCAGTTATGGAAAGTCCGGAATCTGTTAGCCGTGTCGCGCCGCCAATAAGGATCATCGCTGCGACCATTGCTGCGACGATCATGAGCCATATAAAAATGGCATTGCTAGTTTGAGGGCGAGCAAAAAACATGGCAATTCCTCCGTAGATCGACTTAACCTCCCCTTTCTCCTTGGCAAGTCCCGGTGGTCATTCGCCGCAGGTGGAAAAAGGGGCTCGCCTCTCCCGGTTATCGCGCTAGTCTTCAAGGTAACAAAGGACCAAAGGGGGCGAAATGAGTGATTTAGATAATTTCCGCAACGATGTTCGGACTTGGCTGGAAGCCAATTGTCCAGAATCCATGCGCAAACCAATGAAATCGGAAAAAGATATTTGTTGGGGCGGAAAACGCTTCGAATTTTCCAGCGACGATCAAAAAACCTGGTTGAATCGCATGGCTGAAAAGGGGTGGACCTGCCCAGTTTGGCCAAAAGAGTATGGCGGCGGCGGCTTATCCAAAGACGAAGCACAAGTCCTGAAAGAGGAAATGGCGCAGATCAAAGCGCGGCCACCGTTGATTTCGTTCGGTATATGGATGCTTGGGCCGGCACTCCTCAAATATGGCAGCGAAGAGCAAAAAACCCATTATCTTCCACAAATCACGCGCGGTGAAATTCGCTGGGCGCAAGGTTATTCAGAACCGGGGGCTGGGTCTGACCTCGCAGCGCTTCGTTGCAAGGGCGACGACACTGGCGATCACTGGGTCGTCAACGGGCAGAAAGTCTGGACCAGCTATGCCGACGAATGTGATTGGATTTTTGCTCTGGTTCGCACTGAGCCTGACGCAGCCAAACATCTTGGAATATCATTCCTGCTGATCGATATGACTTGGGAGGGAGTATCAACCAAGCCTATCAAACTGATTTCCGGGAAATCACCCTTCTGCGAAACATTCTTTGATGATGTGAAAGTGCCAAAAGAAAACATCGTTCACGAAGCTGGGCGCGGCTGGGATGTCGCAAAATACCTGCTTTCCCACGAACGCGCCAACATTGCCGGAGGTGGCAGTGGTGCCCAGATGAACCCGGTTGCTGCTGCACATAAAGCCGGTGAAGTCGATCCGGATGGCCGCCTTTCCGACCCCATTTTACGAGCAGATGTTGCGCGCCTGACAATTGATGCATTGGCGTTTGAAACAACACTACAGCGAATCAAGGATCAGGCCGATGGCGGACAAGGCGTTGGCGCCAAGGCTTCCATGCTGAAATATTATGGCACTGAGCTTAACAAACGACGCCATGAACTCAACATGTCGGCCCTTGGGTCCGATGGCCTGCTTTGGGAAGGCGATAGCCCGGACGACGGCGATCCGGCGCGAAGCTGGCTTCGGTCCCGCGCCAATTCCATTGAAGGCGGCACGTCCGAAATTCAATTAAACATTCTGGCCAAGCGCGTGCTTGAGCTACCGGGCGGCTGAGCGGGGATCGAAAAATGAGCTACATTCTATCTGAAGAAGAGCAGATGTTGCGCGATAGTGCGCAAGCATTCCTCACAGAAAAATCTCCCGTTTCCGAACTTCGTCGTCTTCGTGATGAAGGCTGCAAGGATGGGTTTCGCCATTCAGTCTGGAAAGAAATGGCAGACATGGGCTGGAATGGTATCATCATTCCAGAAGAATATGGCGGCGTGGATATGGGCTATACGGCCGCTGGTATTATCCTCCAGGAAATGGGCAAAACACTCGCCGCAACGCCTTTCCTTGCCTCTTCCATTCTTTGCGCAACGGCTTTGCGGTATGGCGGGACAGACGGACAAAAGTCCACGCATTTGCCTGGTATTGCTGCCGGAGAAAAAGTCTACGCGCTCGCGGTTGATGAAAAAGCTCGCCACAATGCAAAACACATAGAAACCCGAGCCACAAAAGATGGGAATGGGTTTCGCCTTAGCGGGCAAAAACGCTTTGTGGTTTGTGGCAATGGTGCGGATATGTTGATCGTTGCTGCGCGAATGGACGACGAATCCATCGGGTTGTTTTTGGTTGATCCTGAAATCGACGGGGTTGAGCGAACATTGCGTCGATCCGTCGACAGCCATGCACCTGCCAACATCAATTTTGACGATGTGAAGCTGGATGGCGATGCCTTGTTGTCCGAAACTGATGATGGGTCTGCACTGCTGGATCTTGTTCTTGATTCGGGTCGGGCCTGTTTGGCCGCCGAGCAACTCGGACTGGCCGAAGAGGCTTTTTCTCGCACATTGGACTACATTAAAGAACGCGATCAATTCGGTCAGAAAATTGGATCATTTCAGGGACTACAACATCGAGCCGCTCACCTTCTGACCGAAGTGGAAATGACTCAGTCACTGGTCGTCAAAGCTCTGCGGCAACTTGATGAGGAACCCACTCAGGCACCGTTGTGGATTGCTGCGGCAAAGGCCAAGGCCACGAAAGTTTCTCGCCTGTCGTCATCAGAAGCTATCCAGATGCATGGCGGTGTTGGGATGACGGACGAATACGAAATTGGCTTCTTCTACAAGCGCGCACAGGCTGCGGGCGAATTTCTTGGCGATGATGCCTGGGGAACAGCACGGGTGGCCGAACTGAGCGGGTTTTAACCTTCGACTGTTTTGCGAAAGAGAGGGCGGTTCTAACGAGCGGCCCTCTTTTTTTGCCCAAATCCTGCCGTAATCCTTTCGCCACATGTCCAAAAGGCAGGGAGGAATACATGACAGACACAACTCTTTCGCACCCACACGGGCGGGGCGGCGTCATTGCCAGGGCTCTAATTCTACTATCTTCAGTCTGTCTGACCGCAGGGCTGTTAACGCCAATGCTCGAGACACGACGTTTGATTTTCTTCTCTGATGCGCACTCGTTGATCGACGTCACACGCGCTCTTCTGGAAAATGAAAACTACCTCCTGGGCTTGGTCATTCTGGTTTTTTCGATCCTGTTTCCAATTGGAAAAGCAATTTATCTCGCAGCAGTAAACGCCGGTTGGGCCAATGGTAGAAGCGCGTTGAGTTGGGTCGATCGCTTTGGCAAGTGGTCGATGTTAGACGTACTGATTGCTGGATTGATCGTGTTCACACTCTCAGGTGACCAGGCGATCCGTATTATGGAACAGCCTGGCCTCTACTTTTTTACCTTCGCCATCTTTGGTCTGATGTTGGCTTCAGGCCTGATAATGCGAGATTCGAACCTGCAACATTAACAAGCCGACAAACGGGTCTCACCGATTGTTTTACACATTGGGAAAATCGCTTCCCAATTCGATGCGCCATCATTCGCCATATAGATATCGTACTCATTTCCATCCAGAGAGATAAGAACCTGAATACGACGGTCAGTATTTCTGAACCGAATGAATTGACCGCCCTCACGCCCCGTTTCGGTCATACAAAGCGTTGTGCCGAGTGTTTCGGCTTCAGCCATAGAAACAGATCCGAATGTGTTGACGTCTATCTCTCCAAGACGGCGTTGGAGACGCGATCGTGTGATGTTCGCTGGTGCGCAAATATCATAGGCCACAACATCCACCTCACCCGTAACCACATTGCCCTGACCGCTGCGGTTTTCCGCCGCAAACTGGAACGTCACCGGCCCAGGCGTCGAAGGCAGAGTTATATCGATAATGCCCGTTAACGGATCGAACGTATGTGTGCCTGCTGGCGGCGTCGTCAGCACAAACCGGTCAATTTCGATGCCGGTATCGGTGTGATCATCCAGATCGACCTGAAACGTTCCGTCCGTGTCATCCGGTATCGTGAACGCAATTGCTATCGGCAACGGCAAGCCATTTACGGTTACAGTTGCCGCAACAGGAGCCGACCAGCCACTGGAATTGCCTGCGCGATAAGTGAAGCTGTCCGATCCGCCAAGCGATCCGGCAGTGTAGGTATAGCCACCGGTTGAACCATTCAACACGACGCTGCCAAGCATCGGCTGTGTGACGATTTCAAAGCGATCATAATAGCCAGTGGCATAACTCGCCAAAGCACCCGAAGTTTCACCAAACGCCGTCACCGAAAAACTATGCGCGGTCGCGGCGGGCGGCATCAAAGATGCCTCATCACGAACCGCAACAGATGTCGATCCGCGAACAACGCCACCAACCTCGGTACGGAATTGAAATCTCTGGCGAGCGCTGAAGGGTGTCGCAAAAGCTGTGCGAATAAACACGCCGAATGTTGGTGTTTCATTCGGTCCGATATTGAGCGTCAGAGAATCGGCAGGCGTGGCCATACACGCGCCTACGGCATCCGTTTGACACACCTGACCGGTAGCAGGGAGCGCCGGATCGAGGGACTGTGCATTCACGGTGACATCGCCGGCACCACCAAGATTAACTGTGGCGACCGAAAACACACCTCTGCGGCCATCTGGAACTTCCACAATTCCGGTATTTCCGATGGTTGCGCTCAATGCGATTATGTCGGGGCCGCCTGCAGCATCTGCTCCCAAATCTACGGTGTTCAGTCCGGGCGACACAGCCGCCATCGGCACATTGTCGCAAGACGCATAGGGCGCAAAACGCACACCGGAGACATCCACACTCGGTGTCAACGAAATCAGGAAGGTCTGGAAGCCTCCCGCAGGAATGTTTACGGGCGTATCGGCAACGCCAACCAATGCATTGGTGTTTGGGTCGGTGCGCTGATAGCTGAAACTGTCACGATTGGGCCCATGATGCTCTATGATGCAATTCGTGCCCTCAACCTGGTTGGGGTTGATAACCGTCATAAATGCTGTCGCCGCGCTGCCCGTCGCAACAAAACGGCTCGTCGGCAAAACCGAAGACCGCAAGCGCCGGTTAGGAATGGCTTGAGCCGGGAATCCGACGGCATATCGGCGAAGAGCTTCGGCTGCATATGAACCAACACTGTTATCAGCCGCATCCAGCGGAATGCCACACACACTGCCACGTTCTGGACACCGAATAGTAGGATCAGAAAACTGAGGAGTTCGCCCGCTGCCATACGCCATTACGGATGTGAAAATGCCACCATCCGCATTCGCACTATCGATACGGAAACCTCGCGCCCAATCAACGGGGCGACCGGAGCCGCCATCCGTTTCCAGCCCATGCGCCAGCCCCATATTGTGACCGGTTTCATGAGCCAGTGTCAGGCCATTATGGCAGACGTTGATATGGGAGCGCCCAGTGAAGTTCGAGGTCGGATCATGGACGTATCCCAAACCGCAGAAACTTTCACGATCGGAATCATAAACCCGGTTTAGCGTAATGACGTCCACTCCAAGCGCATCAACGCGGGCCTGCAATCCAACAAATACGCCGTCGCGATTACCAGCATTGGTTAGCAAGTCATCGCTGGGGTAGTCACGTGCGACATCCATAAATTGCAGTTGAGTCAGGTCTGAAAAAAGCGTCACACCAGATTGGGTGAGTGCTGCTTGAAGATTGCCAATGTCGGTTGCAGCCAGGTCCGGCAATCCCCAACCATGCGTTTCAATCATTTCGATGTCGTAGAAATACAGAAAATCAAGCGTATCGCTTCCCGCTTGAATTCCATCCAATTGCGCTTCTTGAATATTGGATGGCGCATGCATTCCCTCGTCTGGGATCGCGTCATCGTAAAGCGGCTCATCTGGTGCAGGGCGCAAAACCAAATCGCCAGAAACATCCGGTTGAATGACAAACTCGCCCTCAGCGGTCCAGATGCGCCCGTAAGTCGCATTCAGGCCGACGTGGATCAGCACACCCTGTCCCGGTTGCTCAAATTCAATCTGCAAGTGGCGACCACCTGATGCGGTCGCCCGGTTGATCGACACTTGACCATTAAAGACCTGTCCATCCGGCATAGGCACGGCAAGCGCTTCACCAGCGGCCATTGCGCCCAATTCAGAAGAGATTTGTATATTCCAAACCGCATCAGAAGCAGCAGTCGGAATTTCGGTATTTTCGCCTTCGAAACTCTGCGATTCGGCGGGAATATCAAACTCCCAAGCGGTTTGGTCCTGCGCAAGAGCGGCAGGTGAAACTGACAAAAGCAATCCAGACAATAAAACGCGCATAAATCTCTCCCGATATTGGGGAGATCATGGCTCATTGGACAACATTAGCCAACCACAAAGAGACTATGGAAATGGTCGGAACGGCGAGATTCGAACTCGCGACCCCCGGTCCCCCAGACCGGTGCGCTAACCGGACTGCGCCACGCTCCGTACCAATTTATTCAAGCGGCCACAGATGTATGGCCTTGGGGGAAGCGTCTTATAGAAGTGGCACGCAAACTCGGCAACCGGATAAGTTAGTTCGTTATCCGTGCCGCCAGAGCCGAATCGAGCATCGCCTTGGCCGCATTCAATCGATCTATCGTGACATGCAAATTTCCGCCGGATACCGCTTGTGGCTCTGAAGTAGTATATCGGTCAGCCAGGCTGACCGGCACGACGTCTGGCACGTGACCTTCGGCCAGCGCAGAAACTTCAGCGACGCCATGATCGCGCAAATATTTTTGCGCGCCCTTGATCGTATAGCCTTGCTCGTAGAGAAGCGCCCGAATTCCTCGAAGCAATTGCAAATCACCCGGGCGGTATAATCGACGCCCGCCCGCCCGCTTCACCGGCTTGATTTGCGAGAACCGACTTTCCCAGAACCGCAAGACATGCGCTGGCAAATCAAGCTCTTCAGCCGCCTCACTAATTGTGCGGTAGGCATCTGGCGCTTTGTCGGTCACTCAATCAGCCTTTCGACTGACCCGCATCAACCTTTTCTTTCAAAACCTGTGACGGTTTGAAAGTCAAAACACGGCGCGGGTCGATAGGAACTTCTTCGCCGGTTTTTGGGTTGCGGCCAATCCGGCCATTCTTGTCACGAAGCAAAAAAGACCCGAAAGAAGAAAGCTTTACGGAGTCGCCATTCGCCAGCGAATCCGACACCATTCCGAGAACTGTTTGCACTAAATCTGACGATTCTTGTCGCGAAAGACCAATGTTCTGATGCACTGCATCTGCCAAATCAGCTCGCGTTACGGTTTTACCAGACATTCTTTTCCCCTACTAGAAGAAGACAGGCTAGTCCTAACAGACCAGTCTCGTCAACGTGTTAGCCACCCATATGGGCTATATACGCACCAAAGCTGACCCCCACGTCAACCCTCCGCCTAATGCTTCAAGCAAACAAAGGTCACCGGGCTTGATACGGCCATCGCTTACGGCCTGCGAAAATGCGAGCGGCACTGAGGCCGCAGACGTATTTCCATGCTTCGCGACAGTCGAGATCACGCGGTCGCGGGAAATGCCCAACTTGTCCGCCACACCTTCAAGAATACGTTGGTTGGCCTGATGCGGAACAAACCAATCGATATCCTCAATTGATACGTTTTCGCGCTCGATCAATCTTTGCATTGAGTTTGAGATTTTCAGAACCGCGTGTTTGAAAACGGCTGGACCCTTCATGGTCAACAGACCGGAGGATTGGGTCGAAGAAATACCGCCCGTTGTTTTAAGCAGATCCGTATAGCGGCCTTCACAACGAAGATCATAGCCGAGAATGCCGTTATCGCCCGTGGACCGTTCCAGCACCCAGGCACCGGCACCGTCGCCGAATAGAACACAGGTCGAGCGATCTTCCCAGTTCAGAATTCTCGACATGGTTTCAGCGCCAATGACCAGTGCCCGATTAAACACTCCGCCCTTCAACAATCCATCTGTAACAGCCAGCCCATAGATGAAACCGGAACAAACCGCTTGAATGTCGAATGCCGCGCCGTGACGTATTCCTAGACGGCCCTGGATAAGAGCCGCCGTCGACGGAAAAACAAGATCCGGCGTCGTGGTTGCAACGACAATAAGGTCAATATCGTCAGGGGTCAGGCCCGCATCGGCGAGCGCAGCGAGGGCGGCTTTATGGCCCAAATCGGCCGTAGTTTCGCCCTCGGCAGCAATGTGTCGTTCCGTGATGCCGGTTCGGGCGCGAATCCACTCATCGTCCGTATCAACAAATGTTGCGATTTCAGCATTGGTCAGCACGCGTTCGGGCAGGTAACTGCCCTGCCCGACCACTCGGGAGATCGTTTGGGTCAAATCACAGCTTCGCTTTTAGCTTCTTGAGCCTGCATGAGGCGTTCCAGATTAGCTTCGATTTCCGTCAGGAAATGGCTGCCGGCAATGTCGATACCAACGCCGAGCGCGGTTGCGAATCCTTCGCCGTCAGTCCCGCCATGGCTTTTGACCACCATGCCATTCAGTCCAAGGAGAACCCCGCCATTGATAGATCGCGGATCAAGTTTGGCACGAAGATGATCAAGGCCGCCCATATTCAAAAAGAACGCCCCGATTTTCGCCGTCAGCGAGCTGGTAAATGATTCGCGCATCCAGTGCGCAACCAGCTTCACTGTGCCTTCAGCGGTCTTGAGTGCAATATTTCCACTAAATCCGTCCGTTACAACGACATCGGTCAAACCAAGAGATATGTCATCGCCCTCTACAAACCCATGATATTTCAAATCAATGCCTGCATCACGAATGAGACGGTCAGCCGCGCGAACGGTGTCATTACCTTTCAATTCCTCTTGCCCCACGTTCAAAAGACCAACTGTGGGGTTCTTGGAGCCATGCACGGCGCGATGAAAAGCCTCGCCCATAATCGCAAACTCAACGAGTTGCTTCGGACCACATTCAACGTTGGCGCCGACATCCAGGACAACAGTATGTCCACGCGGCGTGGGCCAACTCGCGGATATTGCAGGTCGATGGACACCTTTTTTCATTCGCAAGACGACTTTTGAAATCGCCATAAGCGCGCCGGTATTACCCGCGGACACTACAACATCAGCCTCGCCGTTCTTGACGGCAGCCAATGCATTCCACATCGATGACCCGCGAGAGCGGCGCACGGCTTCGCTCGGCTTATCGGTCATTCGAACTTCTGAATCGGTGTGTTGTAGCGTGATACGTTCACGCGCGAGTGGCGAAGCTGCGGCCATCATCGGTACAAGTTGAGATTCGTCACCATGAACCAGAAAGCGCGCAGGCGAATTCGGCCGGCGCTTCAGGATATGACTAATCCCCTCAATCGTGATTGACGGGCCATTATCGGCCCCCATGGCATCAACAGAAATGATAGGTGCTGAGTGGGTCATACCATAATGGGTTTGGCGCAAGAAACATCTGGCGCGTTAACTGGATCGGCGCGACAATATCCAAAGCCGGAAGCGATGCAAGGCGTCAAAACGAGTTGTGGGCAGTGATCAAAACTCTGCGAACTTCAGCTTGTCAGAAGCGTCAGGGTCAATCAAAGCAATCGCCTTTAGATCATTGGAGCTATTGCGAAAATAATCGGCGAACCGCTTTGCTTGCGGATGATCACCATCTTCAAGAACATTTCGCGCAATGGATTCGGCGAGCAATGCCTCATCAGTGGAATCAGACGCCGAGGCATAACTTTTAAAACGTCCATAAAAAACTTCTGCCATGGCTCGAATTTTCTTCCCTATTTTCGTATCTCCAATACCCATCTCGCGCATAGCGAAGTCCATATCCTTGAAAAAGACCTCAAATAACGCCTGCCCCGCTGCGCGCCCGGCCTCTCCTTCCGCGTTGAGTTTGCTGATCACCAAAATCAAATGGAGCGAGATCAGTTCAAACCGGCCTTCCGCAGTGTCTGGAACACCCCCAACTGTATAGAATTTCGGTTGCCGTGCTGCTTCGACAATACGGTCATAGAGGGCCTGTGTATGGCTTTTGGCGGCTCTTCGCGCCTTCAGGAATGACAACATGTGATGAAAACTCCCTCTTTCCGGGACTTGAAGCTATGATCAGCCTCGGCTAGGTCAACGCGGCATAGTTCCAAAACCGGGAGTAAGGGTTTAGTTCATGAAGCGCGCATTGCTAATGGCTGTTGCAGCCGGATCTCTTCTTGCTGCTGGTTGCACTCCAGTTCTCCGAAATCATGGTTTCGTATATTCCGACGGCGAAGTCCCGGAAATCGTGCCGGGTGAAGACAATCAGGCCAGCGTTCTTGAGCGCTTGGGTAGCCCATCCACGCAAGGCGTGTTCGAGGCAACCACCTGGTATTATATGTCAGACACTCGGCAATCTTTGGCTTACCAACGGCCACAAACAAGTTACCGCCGAATTATTGAAATTCAGTTCGACGATGCTGGCATTGTCGCCTCGGTTGACGAATATGGTCTGGATGATGGCCGGCGCGTGGCACTTGTTGATCGTGAAACGCCAACACCAGGCCGCGAAATGAATGTTTGGGAACAATTGTTCGGGAATATCGGCAGCCTGCCTTCTGAGCAGTTTGGCGGCGAGCAAAACCTTCCCGGCGGTGCCGGCGGTCCACGACGCGACCAATAATCAGCTTTTTATATCGAGCAATAGAAAAGCCCCGGTCGATTGACCGGGGCTTTTCTCATGCCGGTAAGTGTTTGCTACTGGTGAGCAATCACTGCGAGAAGCAAGAGCGCCACAATGTTGGTGATCTTGATCATCGGGTTCACAGCCGGGCCAGCAGTATCCTTGTAAGGATCGCCAACCGTATCGCCTGTCACTGCTGCCTTATGGGCCTCTGAGCCCTTTTCATGCAGCACACCATCGGAGTCGGTAAAGCCATCTTCGATGGCTTTCTTGGCATTATCCCACGCACCGCCGCCAGATGTCATCGAAATAGCCACAAACAGGCCAGTTACGATGACGCCCAAAAGCATGGCACCCAGAGCAGACAGAGCCGGTCCAGGACCAGCAATCATCATAATCACGAAGAACAATACGATCGGTGACAATACCGGCAAAAGCGACGGTAGAATCATTTCCCGGATCGCGGACTTCGTCAGGAGGTCAACAGCCCGGCCATAATCTGGCTTCACGGTGCCTTCCATAATGCCCGGATTTTCGCGGAATTGACGACGCACTTCCACAACAACCGACTGTGCAGCACGGCCAACGGCCATCATCGACATGCCGCTGAACAGGAATGGCAACAAGCCACCGAACAACAAGCCAACGACCACATATGGATTGGAAAGCGAGAAGTTGACGACATTCGCCGCAACTTCTGTTCCGCCATAAATCAGTTCAGCAAAAAAGCCTTCGCCATTTGCGTTCTCGATGAAGTGCTGAATATCCGCTGTATAGGCCGCGAACAACACCAGAGCACCCAGACCAGCCGATCCAATGGCATAGCCCTTGGTGACAGCTTTGGTCGTGTTACCCACCGCATCCAGAGCATCCGTCGTACGACGAACATCTTCAGGAAGCTTGGCCATCTCTGCGATACCACCAGCATTATCCGTTACCGGACCGAAGGCATCCAACGCAACGACCATTCCGGCCAGCGCCAGCATCGTCGTTACGGCAATAGCGATACCGAACAGACCCGCCAGCATGAATGTACCGATGATACCACCGATAATTACAAGTGCTGGCAACGCCGTGGATTCAAGCGAAACAGCCAGACCCTGAATAACGTTCGTGCCGTGTCCGGAAACCGATGCCTGTGCCACAGAACGCACCGGACGCTTGTCAACGCCGGTATAGTATTCGGTGATCCAGATAATCAGGCCGGTGACAACCAGGCCAATCACGCCGCAGCCAAAGAGCTGCAGGCCGGTGAAGGTCGTTCCCGTATTTGTTGTGAAGCTCGTATCAAAACCGACCAACGAATAGAAAACACCACCAACGGCAAAGAGCGACAGAACCGCAGAAGCGAGAAAGCCCTTATACAGCGCATTCATAATGTTGTTCGACTTGCCGAGCTTCACGAAGAAGGTGCCGATGATTGAGGTCACGATACACACGCCACCAATGGCCAAAGGCAGGAACATCATGGCCGGAGCTGCGGAGCCTGCGAAGAAAATAGAGGCAAGCACCATGGTCGCGACAATCGTGACCGCATAGGTTTCGAATAAGTCCGCTGCCATACCGGCACAGTCACCGACATTGTCACCGACATTGTCAGCGATCGTAGCCGGATTGCGCGGATCATCTTCAGGTATCCCGGCCTCGACTTTGCCGACCATATCGCCGCCGACATCTGCACCCTTGGTGAAGATACCGCCGCCGAGGCGAGCGAAGATGGAAATAAGGGAGGCACCAAAGCCAAGCGCGACCAGAGCATCAATAACGGTGCGCGGATTGTCGAGCGTCATGACTTCAGTGAGGATGTAGTAGTACACCGCAACACCCAACAGAGCGAGACCGGCCACAAGCATGCCAGTGACGGCACCTGAGCGAAAAGCCATCGAAAGACCACCAGCGAGGCTTATCGAAGCGGCTTGCGTGGTACGGACATTAGCCCGAACCGAAACCAACATGCCAATAAAGCCCGCCATGCCGGAGAGCACAGCACCGATGACAAAACCAACCGCAACAAGCGGCCCAAGCAATACGCCCACTATGATGGTGACCACGACGCCAACCATCCCGATCGTCATATACTGACGACGAAGATAGGCATTTGCGCCCTCCTGGATCGCGGCTGCGATCTCTTTCATGCGGTCATTTCCGGCGTCAGCCGCCAGAATTGACCGGCTCACCACAGCGCCGTAACCCACGGCGAGCAGGCCGGCCAAGATAACCAGTCCCAATTGCATATTCATGGCATTTAGCCTTTCGTCCCAACTCAATTTGATAGGGGAGGAAATGCGGTCAGGGCATGGTTCACGAATCGGCGAACCACCCATCCCCCCCAAGGAAAGTGGCGGGAATATGCCTAAAGGCCATGGCGGGCGCAACACACCCGGATGCAATGAATGATAATACTTGAAAATCAGTGTATTAGGCGGATATCCGGGGTCGCGAGAGCCACTCGTTCGATCACACCTTCACCAAAATACTCGGCAAGAGCCTCCAACCAGACCTCACGAACACGCGCATCATCCAGAGCATTGCCGCTCTCGGCAGTGAGATTCGTCCGGTGACTCGCTCTTATCAAGCGATCAAGGGCGAAGTGGGTATTTTCCTGTATATGCCGGGTTGAATTGCCCTGAGCGACAAGTAGACGTGGATGAATATAAGCATAACCGCGCAAGCGATGATCAACGACCAGTGGCACAACAATCGCCGGCATAGAGATTACGCGAGGATTTCCCTCATCAACACCAAGCTCTTCCATGACGCTTGTATGGGCAGAAACCTGATCATCTTCGCCCTGATTCCAGTCAATATTGATACCAGAGCCGCTGCCCGAACTAGAGGAGCCGCCACCACCGCCACCGGCAAAAGCAGCGGGCGTGACAGCGAGAGAACACAGGGCGAGGCTGAGAAGGAAATTTTTCATGAGCAAAGCTTTATCAAAGCGCGCTCAAAAATGAGTAAATCCGGTCCGTAAAATTTGAACGATCTCTCCTCGCCCTCCTCTCACTTCAACGCCGGCACCCGGTTCGCAGACGCCAATCGGCGTTACGACCACCCCCGTCGCTGCTGCAGCGGCGATGACGTCTTTGCGCTTGTTTTCGGGAGCGCAGAACAAAATTTCATAGTCATCGCCACCCGTCGCCAACTGGGCCAGCGCG
>Ga0316204_10005776_pt1 | contig 19935 bp, 15 predicted proteins | sample 6monrhotite_MG_2_FD_205661 | JGI IMG/M metagenome (GOLD analysis project Ga0316204, IMG submission 205661) | Microbial mat bacterial communities from mineral coupon in-situ incubated in ocean water Damariscotta River, Maine, United States -... | ecosystem: Environmental > Aquatic > Marine >...
TGATACGTTATCATCGCATGTGCGGTGATAATACATTGTGGCAAGCAGGTACAGACCATGCTGGCATTGCCACTCAGATGGTTGTCGAACGCATTCTCAATGCAGAAGGTAAAACCCGTCATGATCTCGGGCGTGATGCCTTCATCGAGAAAATCTGGGACTGGAAAGAACAGTCAGGCGGTACCATCACGCAACAACTTCGCCGTATGGGGTCCTCTCTCGACTGGTCTCGCGAACGTTTTACCATGGACGATGGACTATCCGAAGCAGTTAAAGAAGTTTTTGTCAGCTTGCATGAAGAAGGGCTTATCTATCGTGGTAAACGTCTGGTTAATTGGGATCCTGTCTTGCATACAGCTGTCTCTGATCTGGAAGTTATTTCTGAGGAAGAAAGCGGCCACCTCTGGCACCTGCGATACCCTGTAAGCGATGGCAACTTTATGATCGTTGCCACTACTCGTCCTGAAACCATGTTAGGCGACTCTGCCGTTGCCGTACACCCCGAAGATGAACGTTACAAACATCTGATTGGACAAACCATTACACTTCCATTAGTTGGTCGTGAAATTCCCATCATTGCAGATGACTATGTTGATATGGAATTTGGAACTGGTTGCGTAAAAATCACACCCGCTCATGATTTCAATGATTATGATATGGGTAAACGACACAACCTGCCTATTCATAATATCTTTACTATTAATGCCTGCATCAATGATGAAGCGCCTGAAAAATATCGCGGACAAGATCGCTACGAGGCGCGCGACATGATTGTTCATGATCTAAAAGAACTGGACTTGCTTGAACGAATAGATGATCACAAACTCATGGTTCCACGCGGTGATAGATCTGGTGCAGTTGTTGAGCCATTCCTGACAGATCAATGGTTTGTCAAAATTGCGCCACTAGCTGAACCCGCAATCAAAGCAGTTAAAGATGGTGATGTGCGTTTCGTACCAGACAACTGGAAAAACACCTATTTTGAATGGATGAATAATATTCAAGATTGGTGTATCAGTAGACAAATCTGGTGGGGGCATCGCATACCCGCCTGGTACGATCTTGAAGACAATATCTACGTTGGTAGAAGTGAACAAGAAGTTCGCGAAAAAAATAATTTATCAGATGACATTATTCTGAGACAAGATGATGATGTACTAGATACCTGGTTTTCATCCGCACTTTGGCCATTCTCTACACTTGGTTGGCCGGAAAATAATAAAGACGTCGACACATTCTATCCAACTAGCGTGCTTGTAACCGGCTTCGATATCATTTTCTTCTGGGTCGCAAGAATGATCATGATGGGTCTTAAATTCAAAGGTAAAGTACCTTTTAAAGAAATCTATATTCATGGTTTGGTTCGTGATGCAGAAGGACAAAAAATGTCCAAATCTAAAGGTAACGTTCTCGATCCAATTGACGTTATCGATGGAATCGACCTTGAATCACTGGTACAAAAACGTACCAGTGGCATGATGCAACCACATTTAGCTGAAAAGATCGAAAAGAGTACCAGAAAAACAATGCCAGAAGGTATTCCAGCCTTTGGTACTGACGCACTACGTTTTACGTTTGCATCTTTAGCAACTACTGGCCGTGATATTGTTCTTTCTATGGACCGTGTAGAAGGCTATCGTAATTTCTGTAACAAGATATGGAATGCAGCACGATACGTGCTCATGAACACTGAAGACCATGACTGTGGTCAAAATGGCGGTGACATAGAATTAAATAGCGCAGATCAATGGATCATCAGCCGATTACAACTGACTAGCGAATCAATCAAAAGGTCTATTGAGACGTATCGATTTGATCATGCCGCACAATCCATTTATGAGTTCACCTGGAATGAATATTGTGATTGGTACCTGGAGTTATCCAAACCTGTACTGAATAACGAGGCCAGCACTGAAGCTCAGCTACGTGGCACACGACATACTTTAATTTATATACTGGAATCATTACTAAAGCTTGCTCACCCTATCATGCCATTCATCACTGAAGAAATTTGGCAACGCGTTGCAGCCCTTGCCAACGTAAAAGGCGACACCATCATGCTTCAAGCCTTTCCTCAAAAGGACAATCAAAAAATCAACAATGAGGCCACAGAAGAAATCCAATGGGTTATGGACTTTGTACTAGGTATTCGAAAAATACGCAGTGGCATGAATATCAAACCCGGTAAACTACTGGCTGTATTAATACAAAATGCATCAAGTACTGATGAGCAACGTTTAACTAAAACCCAAGCCTATCTCAAATCATTATCCCGTGTTGAATCCATCACTATCTTGCCTGATGAACAGACACCAGAATCAGCTACTGCTCTTGTAGGCGAAATGAAAGTATTAATACCAATGGCTGGACTAATTAATGTTGATGAAGAAAAAGCACGTCTGAGCAAGGAAATTGAAAAGATAGAAAAAGAAGTATCGCGATTATCAAGCAAGCTTGCTAATGATAATTTTACAAGTCGTGCACCCGATGCCGTTGTTGCAAAGGAACGCGAAAAACTTAATGAAGCAAATAAAACTTTACATAGCTTACAAGAACAACAACAACGCATTGAAGTCTTGTAATTTATCTCCCTATAGAATAAAAATGCATTTTGCAGTTAATTATTTCGTTAGAACCCTGCAAAATGCATAATACCAGATAACTTGCACTCAAGGATAAAGTACAACCCACTGTTTTAAATGTAAAATAATATAAAGCCCTTGCAAGCAGCATGTACAATTAAAAATAAATTTGACCTAGGGCGTAAAAAAACTTATTATTTTTCTGCAGTTTGCAATAAAAATAAGAACCTGTAGGGAAATTAGCGATCATCACAGATCTGCGTATTTCTACCTTCACACTTTTATCGTCAAGCCAGCAAAATACCAGTTTTTTAGAGGCCGTAGCGCATGGTCTCTCTCCCTTGGGGGCTCACAAGCCCCCATTTTTTTGCCTGAAATAAACAATACAGCAAAAATAGCGCTCAACCATAATCGCCTAACAACAATTAACCTAACATCTAAACGCCATTTAAACTCATTACAATATTGACTACTGTCCATATTGCTAAGATGAATAAAACTGTCATAATAATTCCAACAATAATATAAGCCGCTGGCCGCCCCTTGTTAAAATCACGCTCATGATTTTTGCTGCTTTGTACACCAAACATAGCTGCCATAACACTTAACACAACTTTAAATAAACTTATATCGTTAGACTTGCTCATAAAAAAACACCTTGATAAAAAAGCTTCAACTGATTTTAACGAATTATCGAAAGACAAGATAGAATCAATAAGCAAATGAAGTCTAAATTCGTGTATAAAACCGATAAGGTACGACGCTAAATTAATTCACCAATTTTCTGGCTTTATCGACATCTACATAACGTAGCAACACCCAGCCAGCTACAAACAACAGCACAATAGATAGCATTGCAACACGGTGACTACCTGTCATAACTACTACCCAACCCATCATAATAGGCCCTATAACGGCTGAAAATTTACCCAGCATATTATAAAAACCAAAAAATTCAGCAGAGCGTGATGTTGGGATAATACTCGCATACAGCGAACGACTTAATGATTGTATGCCACCTTGCACCAGTCCAATCATTACGGCCAGCATATAAAACTCCCATACTGCATTTAATTGATATGCCCAAATAACAACAATAATATACATTACAATCGCTATTTGAATACCCAGCTTTGCGCCCAACCGGTTACCTAAGTAGCCAAAGGCAATAGCTGATGGAAAACCAATAAATTGCGTGATCAACAAAGCCAGTATCAAGTCAGAACTATCTATATTAAGAGATAAACCATAATCAACGGCCATTCGAACAATCGTATCGACACCATCGATATAAAACCAATAAGCTAATAAAAAGGTAAATACAATTTTGTACCGCCTGATACTTTTAAACGTTTCAAATAATGTAGCAAAACCACTAAATATCATCGAAATACCCTGTGCATCATTATTTGTCCTGACCGGTTCTCGCACAAACAAAAAAATGGGCAATGAAAACACTGCCCACCAAATAGCCACCAATAAAAATGAAACTTTCATCGCTTCAAGTGGAGTATTTAACCCTATTACATCAGGTGAGCGAACAAACCAGACACAAAAAGCAAAAAGCAGCCCCCCACCTATATAACCCATTGCATATCCCAATGCCGAGACTACATCCAATTTATTTTTTGCTGCAACTGAAAGTAATAGCGAATCAGAGAAACAGACGCCTCCGGAAAAGCCAATCGTTGCAATTACATAAAATAGTATTGCTAATTTCCAATCATTCTCACCAACAAAAAAAAGGGATGCGCATGTTACTAGCCCAATATAAGTGAAAAAAAGGAGGAATCGTTTTCTATTACCAGCCTGGTCTGCAATAGAACCAACGATTGGAGCAATTAGTACAATGACCAAACTAGCTATAGAATTGGCCAAACCGATTTGATACGTGCTTTCTTGCGAACTAAGATAGGATGCCCAGTATTGTTTGAAATAAATGGGGAAAAAGCCTGCCATGACAACAGTGGCATAGGCAGAATTAGCCCAATCATATAGAGCCCAAGAAATAATTTTTTTATTGTTTAGCGTCTCACCCACTGGACGGGTCTAAGAGCGTTTGTAAAGTAACGTAATCCACCTTACCACTAGCCAAAATAGGCAGGTCAACAATAAACTCAATTTGCTTTGGAACATATAACTCACTGAGACCATCTTCTTTAGATTGCTTCAATAAATCTTTTCGTTGAGCATCTTTATACTCACTGAATAATATAAGTTGCTCACCTTTTTTTATGTCAGGTCGAGCGATAACAGCATGCAATGCTTCTGGCCAAGCATTAGCTACCATATTCTCAACCGCTGATAATGAAATCATTTCGCCACCAATTTTAGCAAATCTTTTTGCTCGACCACAGATGGTAATATATCCTTGATCATCAATATCAACGATATCACCAGTATCATGCCAGCCAAGGCCATTTTCTTTAGTGCATGCCGGAACAATGTGCCCCGGATTACTAGGTAAAATATAACCTTTCATTACATTGGGACCTTTCACTTGTAACCGCTTACCTGTCTTTATTCCTTCCACTTCTACTAATCGACACTCAACCCCAGGGAGACAATGGCCCACAGTACCTTTTTTGTATGTCAGCAAGGTATTTGCGGCAAGAACCGGCGTTGTTTCCGTGACTCCATAACCTTGAAGTATACGAATACCAAATTTATCTACCCATAATTTTTCTACTTGTTCAGTTAAGGGTTCGGCGCCAGCAAATGCCAATCTGATTTTATGGAAGTCGTATGGATGTGCATTCTGCCCGTACCCCAATAGAAATGTATTAGTAGCAAAAATTATTGTCGCATTAATTTCATAAGCCAGTTCAGGTATTACTTTATAATGCAATGGTGATGGGTATTGAAAAAAACGTATCCCTAGAATTAATGGTAGAAATGTTCCTGCCGTCAATCCAAAAGAATGAAAAATTGGTAAGAAATTCAACAACACGTCTTTCATACTGAAATCAAATGCACACGCGACTTGCATTGTATTTGAAATAAAGTTCTTATGACTTAATGCAACGCCTTTAGGCAACCCTTCTGTGCCCGACGTAAAAATAATTACGGCGGTATCTTCACAGTTCGCTGATGCAACTTGTGAACGATAATAAAAACCTGGAAATAATGATAAAATGTATGCAGTGATTTTACTTGCATACCCTAGCTTTCCTGCTATATCTTCTACATATCTAACAGATGTATTCTCACTAATTTCTTTTATTAACTCTTCATACCCACCTTCTTTAATAAAAGCATGAGACGTATAAACACATTGAATATCCGCACTTTGCATGCAACTTAATAAAGCTTTTTTACCAGCACCATAATTCAGCATCGCGGGGTATCGCCCTATGACATGCAGCGCATAAATCATGATAGTCGCAATGATACTTGTCGGAAGAAATATACCGACGGGCTGGGTAAAATTAGTTTCTTTTTTTAAATATCTACCTAATAAGATAGAGCGCATCACTATCTTAGAATAACTAAGTGGGACACGTTTATGATCTTCAATAATTTCTTTTCTTGCGCCGAATTGTTTCTTTGATTTTAATAACGATTGATACAAAGTTAAATTACAATTACAGGACTGGAATTTAACCTCCCTCATCAACGCCGTGATATATTCAACATGAGCATCACGCTTCTCTTGCCCAGCAAGCCCAGCAGGTAGCTCCATATAACGAGATTCGAAAATATTTAAGGTTATCTTAGGAAATAATCTACGTGGCACCAGCCCCTTAAGATTAGAGAAAAAACTATATTGAGAACCATCAATATGAACCGGAAGTATTTTTGCCCCTGATTTCTCTAGCACAAAACCGGTTGAAGGATATATTTTCATTAACGCATTAGTATTATTCACCCGTGCTTCGGGGAATAACAACACTTTTTTATCTTGATTAAGTCTATCAATGATTTTTTTTAATGATAACGGGTTAGCTGTATCAATCCTGATATAACGAAACAATATTAAAAATGATTTAACATACCATCTCTTTGCGCTCTTTTCGTCAATGGCATAACAAATATCCCCGGGCAAAAAGAGTTTAATAATCAATGAATCTAACAAAGAGGCGTGATTAGAAAGAACAAGTACTTTATTTCCAGCATCATGAAAGTTCGACAGGCCGTGAACTTCAATTCTAAAAAGTAGCTTAAATAAAATACGCAAAAAGGAATCAAACATAGATTTATAATTCTTTGCCATAAGAATAGGGTGATCAATAATTAATGGCTAAAAAGCACATGCTTGTTGCATATAAATTCTTTCCATCTGTTAGTTTATTACATTCACTCAATAAAATGATTTATTTTTATTATCTTCTACTCTACCAATTTAAGGTAAAGTTTAACAGTACATCCTTTCCCCTCTTCTGAGATTACTCTAATATGGCCATTATGACTATGAATAGCGCCATGTGCGATAGATAGCCCCATTCCTGCGCCATTACCCATTTGGCCAGTAGTAAAAAACGGATCGAACATTTTATTTTTTACCTCAGCAGGCATGCCTTTGCCCGTATCTTTCAAGCAAACTTCTATATACGTGCCCGAAAATAGATCATGACAAGATTCACATTCGACATTATCCAGTTTAATTTTTCGGGCCGACATTGAAATAACACCATTGCCATCCATAGCATTATTAGAATTCATGCATAAAACGATAATGATTCGCTGAATTGCAACAGGGTCAAAACCAACAATAAGCGTCTCATCAACCTCATCAAACGATAACGTAACAGTTTTGGGTAACATTACGGACAGTACTTTTTTTAATTCCTCAAAAAATTGTGTGACTACTAACTCCTGATACTCCTTACCTCCTTCACCTGACTTGCTAAACGTTTCAATGCTCGCAACGACATCTCGTGCTCGCTTCCCTGCCAATAAAATATTTTCTAGATAAGTTCCGATCTTATCGTGCTCATTTTCCTCTAACATCTCAATGCATAACTCTGAATAACCCATCATGCTAGCTAGCATATTATTTAGATCATGTGACACACCACTAGCCATCTGACTTAATGTCTGCATTTGTTGTGCTTGCAGCAATCGTTCATTTATCTCTGTTTTCTGTATAGACGCTTTCTTTTGCTCTGTTATATCCATTAAATAACTAGAGATGTAACATAATTTACCATCTGAATGATACAAACCGTAACCTCTATCAAGCACCCATCTAATTTCACCGCTACGATTAATGATTTCATACTCAAGATCATATGTACGACCTTGATCAGACGCCTCTTTAATAGTAGTTAGAACTCTTACTCGATCATCCTTAATAATATTAGAACCAAATGAAATTCTGTCATTACTTAAATAATCATCTTTGGCATACCCTGTAATACCTTTTATCTGATGACTCGCATCCAATATATACAAATCATCATCGATCTGCATTCTACAAACAGCGCCAGGCATACCATCAATCAGATTATAATAATAATCTTCGTTCTTATTTATGAATCTCTCTTTATTATATTGCTTATTTTCTTCTATATAATTTGAAAGCACTTGCAATATGACCAACAAATCGTTCTCAACCGCTAACGTATAATCGATATTACTATTAGCCAACATCAAAATCCCTATGACTGTTTTTTTTCCATGTAACGGAATTGCGATCACATTTTTAAATTCCGGGTGATCGACTGGCCAACCAGAAATTAAAGCATCACTAATCTTTTCTTGTGAGATAACCGTACTTGTAGTTGAGCGCACCTGCCCAAACAAGCCATCAAGCTTCCTGAAATTAATTCCTTGCTGCAACTTATCGGAAAACTGACTTCTTTCTTTCGAACTCCAATTTCTATCTTCAAGACCAAGAACATGTAAATATGGGAATGCTATATCCTCGAATAAAATCTCACCGATAAGCCCGTACTTACTTTCTGTTAAAGTAATTATTTCATTTAAAGCGATCTGGTAAAAATTCGAAATTTGAGAATCGGACGATAAGTTATTACTTAAAATGCGTACAAGAGCAGGTATAACTTTACTATCAGCACTTATCAATTCATTCATTTTATTATCATCATATTTCTTTTAATTGATAAAAATTTATGCGGCCAGTATTTCCTTCACCATGCCTCTCAAATCAGAAATTGTGAAAGGCTTTTTTAGTATTGATTGCGCACCTAATAATTCTGCAACTGCAAGATAATCGAACCGGCCATTTATACCTCCGCCACCAGACATTGCCAAAATCTTCGTTCCAGGTGAGATTTCTTTGATTTTCATAATCAGGTCAATTCCAGTCATTTCTGGCATAACCATATCAGTAATAAGCAAGTCACTAGGCTCTTCCTTAAATTGTAGCAATGCCTTCTCAGCGGACAAATTGACCTTAACTTCATAACCTGCCGGCTCGAGCATATCCTTGATCATATCGCAGACTGGCTGCTCATCGTCCACTACTAATATTGATGACATAATAATTTATTTGAGTTTAAAATAACTCAATATCCCCCTCATCTACGGAACCTTGCTCTACTATTTTTTTATCTCTTTGAACCGCACTTACCCTTATCCTTGACGAAACATTGTCATCAAGCTCTCGGATCCTATCAGCAACAGCATGAATATTATTCATGTCATTTGTGACACAATAATTAAGAAAACCTGACATATCTTCAACAGCATTACCCAGAGACACAATCCGTACTTCCATTTGAGCAACAAGCTGCTTTGTCATATCTTCAAACTGCAATGCTCGTATAGCCGTATTTACATCTTCCGTTACTACTGCTGATATTTCTGTAACCTCGCTCAGTGCTTTAGTAACAAAAATATTCATCTCTTCAAATCCATCCAGTATTTCTGTAAATCTATCTTTTGATCGCAAATTTAACGCAATATCACCCGATGCAAGCCCACCGACAATATTACTGGCAACTCCAATTGATGATTGAATTGACTTGTACTCTGCCCGAATTTCCTCACTAAACTGGTTACTTCTCTGAGATAGGCTTCTTACTTCATCAGCCACTACTGCAAATCCTCTGCCTGCTTCACCTGCACGCGCGGCCTCAATTGCTGCATTTAATGCCAACAAATTAGTCTGCTCACTTATACCTTCTATTTCACCTAAGAGGCCTTCGACAGTTGAAATATTTTTGCGCATATCATTCATCGCATCAACCATTTGCATGCTGCCGTCACTTGCCGCCTTTAAGCTATCCGTCATGCTTTTTAGTAGGTCAACTGCCTCATTACCCGATTTATTATTACCATCTTCATCCATTGATGTCTGCGCAATCCTTAAAATCATATCTCGTAAAAGCTCTTCTTCTCTGCGTGTATTATTTTCCAGTCCATTGAAGCTGATCATTAAATTTTCAGTTGCATCCACGACCATCTGACTAATTTGACCTAACTCTACCTGGAAGTTTTTAAATTGGGCTTGTAAATCTTTCGATATTTCATTGGTAATAGATTGAGCTTTAATCATTGCAGAAACATTTTCTTTTTCCTGAATTATCTGGTCTGATTCAAGTTTCAGTTTATTTTTGTAAACAGGATAAACCCATAAAAATAGCATTACTAAACTAACCGTTGCTAATAAGTATTCTCCTAGCCACAATGAATACACAACTACCAACATGCCAACTAATAGAGCAGGTGAATAAGCTAGAAGCCAATGCTTAGCATCCGATTTTTCATCCATCACCTTTGAATTTCCCGCACTCATATATAAGCCCCAATCTATAATATAGAAATAGTATAAAAATTACCGCTCTTCCTTATCATAATTTTTATTTACTTCTTTATTTTTCGGCACTTTATGTTATTTTCTTTAATAAAGTTTCATAAATTAACACTGGCACCTTTTCCAGGTATAAATATCAGAAAAGATTAATGGCTGGATTTCTATCTTGTTGTTTTATATGAAATTAGAGAGAATTAAATAATTTAATCATATAAAAAATATGTCTTCACTCGTGAATTCCATGTTCGCGAGTTGAATGAAATTCAATTTCTGGCCATCTTTCAATTATCAAATCTAGGTTAACGCGTGAGGGGGCGATATAGGCTAAGCTGCCACCGCTATCAATCGAGAGGTTGTCTGCTGCTTTATTACTAAATTCTAATAATTTTTTTTCATCATTTGATGTAACCCAACGCGCAGTAACAACGTTCACATTTTCAAATGTACATTCGACGTTATATTCCTGCTTTAATCTAAATGCGACAACATCAAATTGAAGCACACCAACTGCTCCAATAATTAAATCATTTTTATTTAGAGGGCGAAATAATTGCGAGGCGCCTTCTTCGCATAATTCGATTAGACCTTTTTGTAATGCTTTCATACGCAAAGGATCTTTTAAAATTACCCGTCTGAATAATTCAGGCGCGAAATTTGGAATACCTTTGAATTGTAACTCTTCACCCTGTGTAAACGTATCTCCGATTTGAATAGTGCCATGATTATGCAAACCAATAATATCACCAGCATAAGCTTCTTCTAACTGACCTCGTTCACTGGCTAGAAACGTAATCGCATTACTGATTTTTATATCCTTACCAATCCTGACATGTTTTAGTTTCATGCCATTTGTAAAAGTACCGGAGCAAATTCGCATAAATGCAATACGATCACGATGTTGAGGATCCATATTTGCTTGAATTTTAAAAACAAATCCACTCATGTCACTTTCAGCTGCAGATACTTCACGATTTATGGTTTGTCGACTCTGAGGTGAGGGTGCATAGTCTGAAAAAGCTTCAAGTAATTCCTGCACGCCAAAATTATTGATTGCTGAGCCGAAAAATACCGGCGTTAACTCACCTGCCAAGTAATCTTCTTTATTAAATTCATGACTGGCACCTTGTACCAACTCAATTTCGTCACGCAAATCTTGTGCTTCTTGTGATCCGAACAATTCATCAAGACGTGGATTCTCCAATCCTTCTACTATCTCACCTTCCTGAATTTTTCCACCATGAGTCGCTGTATACAAATGCACTTTATTTTCTTTAAGATTAAAAACGCCTTTAAAATTCTTACCCATACCAATCGGCCAGGTAATCGGGGCACATTTTATTTTAAGGATATCCTCGACTTCATCAAGCAGTTCAATTGGCTCTCTACCTTCACGATCAAGCTTATTAATAAAAGTAATAATCGGCGTTGTTCTTAATCGACACACTCCCATGAGCTTAATTGTTCTATCTTCTACACCCTTTGCGCAGTCAATAACCATCAAGGCAGAATCAACAGCAGTTAATGTTCGATATGTATCTTCAGAAAAATCTTCGTGCCCAGGTGTGTCCAACAAATTCATGGTTTTCCCATTGAATGGGAATTGCATGACCGAAGACGTTATGGAAATTCCTCGGTCTTTTTCCATCTCCATCCAATCTGACGTGGCATGCCTATCTGATTTACGACCTTTCACAGTGCCAGATTGCTGAATAGCGCGACCAAACAGCAACAGTTTTTCAGTTAATGTAGTTTTACCCGCATCGGGATGTGAAATAATCGCGAAAGTACGGCGATTTTCAATGGCTTCCAGCATGGACATAATATTGATTCTTAATAACGAAATTTAAGCTATTTTACAACAATAATTAAGTAATTTCAGACATTAGTACATTAAAGGTTTAATGCCAGAATCAATGCATCTTCTCGTCCGTTACCACTTGGATAGTAGTTTCTACGTGTGCCAACTTCACAGAAACCCATATTATGGTATAGCCCTACCGCCACTTTATTAGAAGGACGAACTTCTAGTAATGCTATCTCAGCGCCCATTCTTTTTGCTGATGTTATTAGATGCTCAACCAACATACGCCCCAAACCTGTACCTTGAGAATCAGGGTGAATACAAACATTTAAAACATGTGCCTCACCGACAGCCTCAGACATGACTCCATATCCATGAACAACACCATCTTGCTCAAGCACCTGACAATAATAGCCCACACGTAGGCAATCTCTGAAAATACCGATAGTCCATGGATGACTGTATGCATTATTTTCTATACTAATAATGTCAGCAAGATCTTCTTCTTTCATTACTCGTAAAGTCATAGGTCCAGGACGAAGAATGGCACTCATGTACTCAATCCTTTGTTTTTTCTATCTGGGATAACATTAATTTTAGATCATCCCATGATTGACATTTTTTCACAGGATTCTTTAACAAATATGCAGGGTGGTATGTAACAATAATAGGCACGCCTGCTTTTTCCTCATAATGTATTCGACCTCTTAATTCTTTTAGCGCAGTATCCGATTTCAGCAGCCATTGCGCTGACACTTTACCAAGAGCAACAATAAGATCAGGCTGCATGAGCGATATCTGCCTTGTTAGATACTTTTCACAGGCAAGAATTTCTGTTGACTCAGGTGTATGGTTAGTCGGTGGCCTACATTTCAGAACATTGGCAATATAAATCTGTTCTCGTTTAAAACCAACCGCATGCAGCATCTCATTCAGTAACTGACCAGCTTGGCCAACAAATGGCTCCCCTTGCCTGTCTTCTTCCGCTCCAGGCGCTTCACCGATAAACATAACCTTGGCATTCAAATCACCTGTACCAAACACCGGATAAATACGATTTTCATGTAAATGACAATCTACACATGATTCAACCATCATCTGTAGCGACTGCCAGTCATGTTCCTCATTATCATTATCTGTTTTCAAGGGTGGTTCAGGATCTATACTCCGATCAACGCACGCATCAATTTCAACTACTTCTGGCAACAACCGGTTTTCCCATAACTGGATACCCATTGCCTGAAGATATTGCTGACGTGTCATTTCCTGCATAAGATCTAAACCTAAACATCACCTGATTGAGGGTGTTCCCGTTCACGGGGTAATGCTATTTTATTCAATGCATTGATATATGCTTTAACTGAAGCAACAACAATATCAGTATCCGAACCCTGACCATTAACAATATGTCCGGCTCTTTCCAGCCTTACGGTTACCTCGCCCTGCGAATCAGTACCACTCGTAATATTATTCACCGAATATAACTGCAATTCCGTCTGGCTATTGGCAATATCTTCAATCGCTTTATACGATGCATCGACAGGCCCACCACCTGTTGCAGAACTCTTCGACTCTTTACCATCAACACTTAATGTAATAGTTGATGATGGTGTTTCACCTGTTTCAGAACAAACCTTTAATGAAACCAATTTATAAAACTCATTCTCAGATTCTATACTTCGTTCTGTCATCAATGCCTGTAAATCTTCATCAAAGATCTCGTGCTTTTTATCAGCCAGATCTTTAAACCGTGCAAAAGCGTCATTAAGTTCTTCTTCAGATGTAAACTCTACTCCTAATTCATGCATGCGTGTTTTAAATGCATTTCGTCCTGAATGTTTACCCATAATCATTCGATTAGCAGACCAGCCTACATCTTGTGCACGCATAATTTCATAGGTTTCACGACTTTTTAATACCCCGTCCTGATGGATGCCAGACTCATGTGCAAATGCATTAATACCCACAATGGACTTATTAGGCTGAACTGGAAAACCAGTAATATTGGATACCAAACGAGAGCAAGTGACTATTTGAGTTGCATCCAGATCAGTATCGCAGCTAAACATATCCTGGCGGGTACGCACTGCCATTACCACTTCCTCCAACGCCGCATTACCTGCACGTTCTCCCAAACCGTTGATCGTGCATTCCACTTGCCGTGCACCATTCAATACCGCTAATAAGGAGTTCGAAACGGCTAAACCAAGATCGTTATGGCAATGTACAGAAAAGACAGCCTTATCAGAATTAGGCACTCGTTCTATCAATTGCTTAATTAAATCACCAAATTGATGAGGCAAGTTATAACCCACCGTATCGGGTATATTCACTGTTGTCGCACCCGCATCAATAACTGCTTCGAGCACACGACATAAAAAATCAGTATCAGATCGACCCGCATCTTCTGGTGAAAATTCAACATTGTCTGTGTATTGTCTGGCACGCTTGACCGCTCTCACAGCTTGCTCTACAACTTGATCAGGCTCCATACGTAGTTTCATTTTCATATGGATAGGTGAAGTAGCAATAAATGTGTGAATTCGAGAAGAATTAGCTGGCTTTAAAGCCTCTCCTGCTCGATCAATGTCTTTGTCTAACGCACGAGCCAAACCACATATCGTGCTGTCTTTAATCGTTTTGGCAACGCTTTGCACCGCTTCAAAATCACCCAGGCTCGCAATGGGAAAACCTGCTTCAATTACATCAACCCGCATACGTTCCAGTGCTTTTGCGATACGCACTTTTTCGTCACCCGTCATGGATGCACCAGGGCTTTGCTCGCCATCTCGCAAAGTCGTATCAAAAATAATGAGTTTGTCTTGATTGCTCATATTAATCACTCCGAATAATAAGCATATTTTACCCCAGCACGTGTGCTTTGGGTATGGGTAGTAAGTAAGGTTAGGAATACGTTGTAGCCCTCGTCAGGGGATCAATCAGCTGCCTTACGGCAGGAGGAGTGATAGAGACAGGAAAGTTCCAGACATAGAAAAAGGTGCAGTCTTTACTGCAACAGAAGCCGAAATGGCAAAATTTTGTCTATTTAAAACATCCATAACCTGAATATAGCGTTAATCTAATATTTTGCCAAGTATTCTTTAAGTTTTATCTTTGTTTCTTAATCGAAGCAATTTCATTAATGGTCCGGATAAAGCATAAAGTAAAAATACACCAAAAAATACTTTAGGTGGGTCAATCGTAACCAGAATAAAGATCAAAACAACAATCAATATACCAACAAATGGAACCTTTTCCTTACGATTATCATCTTTAAAGCTATTATATAAAACTGGACTTACCATGAGGACGCCAGCCAAAATAGTGATAACGAATGATGCGATCATCAAACTTGTTTCACTACCTTTACGACTTAAATCATCAAAGACCCAAATAAATGAAACCATTAAGGTTGCAGCCGATGGACTAGCCAAGCCCATAAAATATTTCTTTTCGAGTTTTCCAATCTGCACATTAAATCGCGCGAGTCTTAATGCTGCCATTGCAGCGTAGAAAAAGGCAGCGAGCCAACCAAACTTGGTCCACTGCTCACCCATGCTTGTAATATTAATCAATGACCACTGATACATTACCAAGGCAGGTGCTATACCGAATGACACCATATCGGCAATGCTGTCATATTGTGCCCCAAATTCGCTCTGAGTATTGGTCATTCTGGCTACACGGCCATCCACTCCATCCAGAATCATGGCTGTAATAACGGAGATAGCAGCTGTTGTGAACTGTCCCTGCATCGCAAGAATTATGGCGTAAAATCCTGCGAATAAACCCGCTGTTGTGAACAAGTTAGGTAAAAGATAAATAGCCTTTCGCGGCTTTTTTTCACTATCTGTTCCTGAAATTTCTTCAGCGTTGTTTTCGTCTGTCATAAGAACTCTCGTATCGTTAATTCTTTAATTTTTCAGGTGCTGCAAATGAGCTAAGATCTGGCTACCACTTTTAACTTTATCACCAACCGCTACTTCCAGCCTTGCGTCAGCAGGAATATAGACATCCATGATAGCACCAAACTCTATCATTCCACACCGCTGCCCCTGACCAATTCTTTCTCCAGTCTGAATCTCACATTCAGGGTGAAACAATCGACTTCTTTTACGTATGCTAACGACTATATTATCGCCTTCGTCAGTTTGTATCCAGTGACTAACGCGTAAACTACTCACTGGTCCTTGCAGTTGTGGTAATGGGTCACCTGGAAGTAACAACCAAGCTTTCATGATTTTACCCTCAGCAGGGCTGCGTACACGAAAAATATCGGATGAGGCTGATTTTAATTCAATACGAATTGAATCACCTTCGATATATGGATTGGGCAATGTATCAACCGCAACTACTCTAGCATCAACAGGTGACACAATAGCCAATGGCTTAGAAGGAATAACTCGCTCAGGGTCACGGTAAAAATATGCCAGCACTGGCAGAGCACCCCAAAAAAACAGTGCTATACCCGGAGTAATGAAATGGTATGTTATCAAGCCCAGCAAGAACAAAATGAACAATAAAGTCCAGATTTTTTTTGATATATACGGGTAGTGCCTACCTGCCATCTAACTATCCTAATTAAAAACGGGGGCATGAATCTTGTTCATTATACCCCCGTTCAGACAACTGTCACTTTTTATTAGAACTCAGTTCTTTGTTTTATCTACCAGTTGATTAGCTGTAATCCATGGCATCATACTACGTAATTTCTCACCAACTTGCTCAATTGGATGGGCCGCATTATTACGTCGACGTGCGGTCATTTCAGGATAATTACTCGCTCCTTCAAGAATGAATCGTTTTGCATATTCACCGTTCTGGATATTCGTTAATGCTTGCTTCATCGCTTTACGGCTTTCTTCATTTATGACTTGTTCACCAGTGACATATTCACCATATTCAGCATTATTCGAGATAGAATAATTCATATTGGCAATTCCACCCTGATACATTAAATCAACGATCAGTTTTAATTCATGTAAACATTCAAAATAAGCCATCTCTGGAGCATAGCCAGCATCAGTTAATGTTTCGAAACCCGCTTTCACTAATTCAACTGCGCCGCCACATAAAACTGCTTGTTCTCCAAATAAATCAGTTTCAGTTTCATCTTTAAAGGTAGTTTCAATAATACCTGTGCGGCCACCACCTATTGCGGAAGCGTAAGATAATGCGATATCTCTTGCTTTACCTGAAGCATCCTGATGCATCGCAATTAAATCCGGAATACCTCCGCCATTCGCAAACTCGTTACGTACGGTGTGTCCTGGAGCCTTTGGTGCAATCATAATAACGTCCATATCTGCGCGCGGCACGATCTGGTTGTAATGAATTGCGAAGCCATGAGCGAAAGCCAACACAGCACCTTTTTTCAAATTAGGTTCAATCTCATCTTTATAAAGCGCTGATTGAAACTCATCTGGTGTTAACACCATGACTAGGTCAGCACATGCAACAGCATCGGCAACGTTTTTCACTTTTAAGCCCGAGCCCTCTGCTTTCGCAATTGATGCAGAACCATCACGTAGACCCACTGTCACATCTACACCAGAATCATTAAGATTCATTGCATGTGCATGGCCTTGTGATCCATAACCTAAAATGGAAACTTTCATTCCCTTGATAATTGATATATCTGCATCTTTGTCGTAATAAATATTCATGAAATTTACCTGTTTTTATACCTTAATAAAGTTTATAGACTTAAAATCTTTTCACCGCGCGCTATACCAATCACACCTGAACGCACTAACTCAAGCACTTGAATCTTGTTGAGGTTTTGTATGAACGCATCTAGCTTACTAGTCGACCCCGTCACTTCAATAGTGTAAGTCTCTTCGCTTACATCAACGACACGACCACGAAAAATATCAGAAAACCGTTTTACATCTTCTCGCTCATGATGATTGGCCACTCTTACTTTTACCAGCATCATCTCGCGTTCCATGTGAACACCTTCGGTCATATCCTGTAACTTCACGATATCAACCAGCTTATTTAGCTGTTTAGTGATCTGCTCAATAATTTCATCAGTACCACTTGTGACTAATGTCATGCGGGACAATGAAGGATCATTCGTAGGCGCCACAGTGAGTGACTCAATATTATAACCACGTGCGGAAAATAGTCCTGCAACACGCGATAAGGCACCCGCTTCGTTTTCTATTAATATTGATATTATATGCCGCATAGTTACACCAGAATCATTTCATTTTGGCCTGCACCTGCAGGAATCATTGGATAGACATTTTCTTCAGCATCAGTAATAAAATCCATGAAAACAACACGATCTCTAACTTTCATGGCCTCACGCAACGCACCCTCAACATCGTCAGGATTATCTACACGTATACCTGCATGACCATAACTCTCTGCTAACTTAACGAAATCAGGTAATGATTCCATGTAAGACATCGCATAGCGTTTCTGATAAAAGAATTCTTGCCATTGACGAACCATCCCCAACATACCGTTATTCAATGTAATTACTTTTATAGGTAACCCATATTGTTTCAGGGTAGACAGCTCCTGAATATTCATCTGGATACTGCCCTCGCCAGTAATACAAGCAACAGTTGCATCAGGATAGGCTAACTGCACGCCCATTGCTGCAGGCAACCCAAAACCCATCGTACCTAGGCCACCAGAGTTAATCCATTGACGCGGCTTATCGAATTTATAATATTGTGCCGCCCACATTTGATGCTGGCCAACATCAGATGTGACATAAGCTTCACCATTAGTTACTTCATACAATTTCTGAACAACCATTTGTGGTTTAATAATGTCACCCGACGCATCAAATTTAAGGCAATCTTTAGACTGCCAATCTGCTATTTGTTTCCACCACTGAGCCACAGAATCAATATCAGTTTTAAAATCACCTGACTTAAGCAACTTCAGCATATCTTGTAATACTGATTTCACCCCACCAACAATAGGCACATCTACTTTTACATTTTTAGAAATAGAAGCAGGATCAATATCGATATGAATAATTCGTGCATTCGGGCAGAATTTTTCTATATTCCCAGTAACACGGTCATCGAAACGCGCGCCAATAGCTATTAAAACATCACAATTATGCATGCCCATGTTAGCTTCATAAGTTCCATGCATGCCCAGCATACCAATAAACTGTTTATCAGTTGCAGGGTAAGCACCTAGCCCCATTAACGTTTGTGTAATAGGGAAATTAAGAACTCGGGTTAACTCAGTCAGTTCTTCACTCGCATTGTCAAGCACGACACCGCCACCGGTATATAACATCGGGCGCTTGGCTTCCATCATCAATTCAATGGCACGCTTGATTTGACCTATATGTCCTTTTACAACCGGGTTGTAAGAACGGATAGACACCTCTTTTGGATAATGATACTCACCACGCTGTGCGGTAATATCTTTAGGAATATCGACAACAACCGGGCCGGGGCGTCCTGTAGTAGCCACATAAAAGGCTTTTTTAATCGTGCTAGATAATTCACTCAAATCCTTAATAAGGAAGTTATGTTTAACGCATGGGCGAGTAATACCTATTGAATCCACTTCTTGAAATGCATCGTTGCCAATCAGGTCAGTCGGAACCTGGCCTGTAAAAACAACCATGGGAATGGAATCTAGGTAGGCAGTCGCAATACCAGTAACTGCATTAGTTGCACCCGGTCCTGATGTGACCAGAACAACACCCGGTTTACCTGTCGCGCGCGCATAACCATCAGCAGCATGAGTCGCTGCCTGCTCATGACGAACCAATATATGGCTTACCTCTTCCTGCTGATACAAGGCATCATAAATATGAAGCACCGCACCGCCTGGGTAACCAAATATAT
>Ga0316204_10005777_pt1 | contig 19934 bp, 16 predicted proteins | sample 6monrhotite_MG_2_FD_205661 | JGI IMG/M metagenome (GOLD analysis project Ga0316204, IMG submission 205661) | Microbial mat bacterial communities from mineral coupon in-situ incubated in ocean water Damariscotta River, Maine, United States -... | ecosystem: Environmental > Aquatic > Marine >...
AATGTACCTTGATGGATGGTGATGCCCTATATCTGTATGCTGGAGGCATGGAGAGCAACTATCACATTCCCAATATCAAAAGGCTGGACAAAATCATGGCTCCCAAGTTTGACGACCTGACCTTTGCCCGCTATGAATGTTCCATTTACGAAAAAGGGCAGCATGGGGAGTACTATTGGGCACACGAATTTCCGAGGGCAATTAAATGGTTATATTTCAATTAAAGCGATATGCAGTTTCAAGCGGTTCATAAAGTAGAAAATCCGAAAGTGGTGCTTTTGCCTTTTTATAAGGGAAAGGTTGATTTTGACTTGATCAGGCACTATACAGGTGCTTCTAACGACCCGGATTTCACAGGTAATTTCAAGCAAATGATGAGCCTCTTTCATATGTCTGAACCTGTGAAGGTATACCTGGTAGGTCTGGGTGAAGAAAAGGATCAACCCAAGGAGCATGATGCTTTCCGCTGGATTGCTCATAAAAGAAACAAAAGCCTGGAAAGCGGTATGTATGTAGACTGCCGCCATTTGGAGGCTGAAATCACCGAATCAGTAGCTTTGGGTCTGAGTCTGGCCAGTTATCAATTGGGTATCTATAAATCGGGTGATGCCGAAGCTTCAGCACTATATGGGGCTGATTTTGAAGTGAAGGTGGCTTCCAGCCAGGCTGATCAATCTCTGCTCGACCAGGGCAAGGCGACCGCAGATAGCATGATGCAAATCATGGCGCTGGTTGATGCACCAGGCAATGTAAAGACACCAACTTTCCTGGCAGAATGGGCAAAAAGTTCTGCAGAAACTTACGGTTACCAATGCGAAGTATTGGACGAAAAAGCGCTTAAAGCGCAAGGCTTTGATGCCGTACTTGCGGTAGGGCAGGGCTCGCAGCACCCATCGGTGTTGATCAAAGTGGAGCACAAGCCTTATGGCTTGACAGGCAATACCCCAAAAGTAGGTTTGGTAGGCAAGGGCATCACTTTCGATACAGGTGGACTGTCCATCAAGCCATCTGCCAACATGCACTATATGAAGAGTGACATGGGTGGAGCGGCTGCAGTGCTCGGTGCTGTGGAATTGGCTGCCAAACTCAATCTACCGATTCACATAGTAGGCATGGTGGCTTCGGCAGAAAATGCAGTGGATGCAAATAGCGTAAAGCCGGGTGATGTCATAGGCTCTTATTCGGGCAAAAGCATTGAGGTGATTGATACTGATGCGGAAGGTAGATTGGTTTTGGCCGATGCCCTGAGTTATATGATCAAAGAGCACCAGCCTGACTACCTGATTGACCTGGCCACACTTACCGGCAGCACGGTACGCACTTTGGCTTATTCAGCGGCAGCCATGTTTACGCATGACGATGCCCTGGCCGAACTGGTGTCTGAAACTGGTGTTGAGCTGCATGAGCGCGCCTGGCGACTACCACTGTACGATGACTTTGATGCGGACCTGCATTCTGACATTGCCGATGTGCGCAACTTCAGTGGTAAACCCATTGCTGGTGCCATTACGGCTGCCAAATTCCTGGAATTCTTCGTGGAAGAACATCCACATTGGATGCACCTGGATATTGCCGGAGTGGCCTTTGGCGATAGCCCTTATGCCAAAATGAAATGTTCATCAGGCTATGGTGTAAGGCTGTTGGTAGCCTTGATGAAAAAGATGGTTGAGAAAGCTTAGAAGGAGTTAAATACCCACATTAGTAAGTCATTCTGAGCATAGCGAAGAATCTAATCCTTAGGATATAGATAAGATCCTTCACTGCGGCTTCGCTGAAGCTTCAGCGTAAGCGTTGCGTTCAGGATGACAATTGAAGTTGAGTATAATAGTAAAGTAATACAGTCATTCTGAACTTGTTTCAGAATCTTGCTTAGACCCTGAAACAAGTTCAGGGTGACGATAAAAAGGGTTATGTGGTAGCCAATAAATATTAAAGTCATTCTGAGCAGCGCGAAGAATCTAATATCAGCGATTGAGAAAAGACTCTTCAAACTGCCCAGGATGACTAGCTAAAAGAATTATAGAACAAGAGAAATAAAACGGCATCAGAATATGTCAGATAGAACTTTAAACTTCCTGTGTGTCTCTACCTTTTTCAAGGGAGAAGACTTTTTGAAAGCCTGCAAGGCGCAAGGCAACAATGTGTACCTGCTTACCAAAAAGGAGCTGGAGCATGAAGACTGGCCTCGCGAATCCATTGATGATATCTTCTATATCGATGAGTGGAATGATGAGCACGTTATGAATGGAATCGCCTACCAATTCCGTTCGGTTAACTTCGATCGTTTTGTGGCACTTGACGACTTTGATGTAGAGAAGGCCGCCTTGCTGCGCGAGCACTTCCGCATGCCGGGTATGGGGCAGACCACTGGTCGCTATTTCCGCGATAAGCTGGCCATGCGCATCCAGGCACAGGATAAGAAAATACCTGTTCCGGCATTCACAGCCCTGTTCAATGACGATGCCATCAACCTATTTGCAGATACTGTACCAGCGCCATGGTTGCTAAAGCCACGCTCTGAAGCTTCGGCTACAGGTATTAAGAAGGTTCACTCTAAAGATGAATTGTGGGAACTAATCCACAGCCTGGGAGATGATCGACACAAGTACCTGGTAGAGCGTTTTGCTCCGGGTGATGTGTATCATGTTGACTCACTCAACTATGACAATGGCGTAGAATTTACCCGAGTAAGCCAGTATCTGGATACTCCATTTGAGGTGGCGCATGGTGGTGGCATCTTCCGTTCACACACGGTGTCATTCGATTTGAAAGATGACAAGGCATTGAAGAAGATGAACAAGCGCATTATGAAGACCTTTGGCATGCGACATGGCGCTTCTCATACCGAGTTCATTAAATCGAAAGAAACGGGGGAGTACTTCTTCCTGGAAACCAGCAGCCGGGTAGGGGGCGCCAACCTGGCCGAGATGGTGGAGGCTTCTTCAGGCATTAACCTCTGGGGCGAATGGGCACGCATTGAAGATGCTGTTCTGAAAGGCTATGGCTACGAACTGCCAAAAGTAAACGATAAGTATGCGGGCATAGTGGTTTCACTGAGCCGCTTTGAGTACCCTGATACTTCAAGCTTTACAGACTCTGAAATAGTGTGGCGCATGAATAAGCCCTGGCACATCGGACTTATTGTTGCTGCTGATACTCGGGAACGAGTTTTGGAGTTGCTTGACCAATACACTGCACGAATTGGCAATGAGTTTCATGCCAGTGCTCCGGCACCAGATGCTTCGGTTTAAAGTAATTGAGAAACCACCAGCCACTTTCATACTATAAGTGGCTGACCTTTACTAAGCGGACAGAGTCCTTGAGCTCATAGTGAGTCACAGGTTCAGAGAACCTGCGACAGTCTGTTAACATTGGTCAGACCGCTTAGAGCGGTCCGACCATTCTATAGTTGTTATTTCATGTCTATTCCTGTATGGCCTTTTTAAGCTTTAGAGTTGACCTTTACTCAGCGGACAGAGTCCTTGAGCTCATAGTGAGTCACAGGTTCAGAGAACCTTCGACAGTCTGTTACAATTATATCCAGAACGTCTTTGCGAGCGAAGCGCGGCAATCCCTCATTAGCGTTCGAAAATGACGTTTAGCGATAAACCAAGACACCCGCTGTCTCATTACGAAACAGTGGGTGTCTTTTTAATTAGACCCAAATCGGCCCTTTTTATTCCTCAATAGCCTTTTTAAGCTTCTGAGCCGACTCAGAATCAGGCGCCAGGGCCAGACTTTTGTTAATGGAAGCAATGGCCTTTTTCGCTTTTCCCTGCTTGTGATAGGCTTCTGCCAGGGCTTCATGTGCTTTGGCATTTTCAGGGAATTTGGTAGTGGCAAACTCCAGCAGCGCTACACCTCCGCTTTGTGCTTCTTCACCCAGATAGCCTTTTGAGGCATATGTGGAATAATTCACAAATAACTCTTCTTCCAGTTCATTGGTGCTTGCGTGTGCTTTGTAAAAGCGTTTGGCGGCTTTGGTATCTTCTACAATCAAGGCCTTGGCCACAGCCAGGGTGTAGCTCATATTCGTCCATTCGCGCTTAGGAGGTGTTTTGCCAAGCACTTTCACCATTTCTTCTGCTACCGAATAAGTGGAATTAGGATTCTGCCCTGTGACCAGTCGACCGTCAACTACCGCCTGGTCCAACATGGCCGGAGCTTCCTGGAAATCGGCCCCAAGGCTGGTGAGCTTCTCTTGCAGCATAAATGGTAGGTCGGCAGTTTTAGAAAACAAGCGCTCTTCCATATCGGTAAACGAGCTTATTTTCTTGCCTTCAATCAATGAAGTGCCATCGGATAATTTTACGTTCACAAGGGCTGCAGGACCGTGGCATACTGCGCCTACTGTCCCGTTGCGCTCATAGATGGCTGCTGTGAGTTTTGCCAGTTCCTGGCTATTGGGAAAGTCCCACATGGTCTTTCCACCGGCAAAGTAGATAGCGCTATAATTAGTGGCTTTTACATCAGCAGGAGCCAGGGTGTTTTTAAGCTTTTCCACCACAGCTGTTCGCGATAGAAACTCTTTGTTGATTGGTTTCAGGTTTTCCTCAGGTTCAGCATAAGTTATGCCGCCTAGTGGACTCATAAAGTCTACTTCAAAACCACTTTCATTAAATACTTTGAATGCCTCCGATACTTCAGAGAGCTCATAGCCTCCAGCCACAGTAGTGTCCTTCCCGGCAATGGTGGCCTTCACCTCTTTGTTATTGGTAACCACTATAAGAATTCTATCCTGAGCTTTTAGCTGGATAGAGAGCCCTAGAAATAGGAGCATTAGAGCGAATAAATGTGTTGTTTTTTTCATGATAAATTTGAGTTTGTTTGAATTTAAATTGACCTGTTTCGTTGTTCAGTTCAGGGCAAATCAACCACTGTTTTTACTCAAAATCTACCTGATTTATAATCCAGTCAGACTTTATTTAATGAAATTTAACACTGAAAGTCAGTGACTTAGCTGTTGTGATGGATGCTTTCCTCTTTTCTGTATTGAGAGGGTGTCTTTTGTAGCATTTTCTTGAATGCTGCATTGAAAGCCGACAGACTGTTGAAGCCTGAATCGAAGGCAATGGCAGAGATGGTGAGATGCGCATGCTCCCTGGCCTTGAGCATTTCCTGAGCCGATTTAACCCTGAAAGAATTAAGGTACTGCTGAAAATTCTGACCAACATTTTCATTGACCACCTGTGAAAGTAAATGGGCAGGTGTGTTGAGGTGTGTAGCCAAAGCAGGAAGTTTTAATTCAGGGTCGAGATAAGCTTTTTCCTCTTCAATATAGCTTTCCAGTCTGCTCATGATAAGAAAAGACTCTCCCGTTTCGAGCCTGGAATTCTGATATTTCTGCTCTTCCTGTTTGTGCACTTTTTTGATGATGGCCCAAAAACTCAGTGGGTAAATGACCAGTGAATAAGTGATGGGTCCTGCGATGTAAGGGACCAGTTCATCAAGCAAAAACATAAAATAAGACAGCCAAATGAATAGCATTCCCAAGTGTATATAATTCAGCCACTTACCTTTTAGTTCGGTTGAAGAAATGCCTGAGGACTTACGGAATTTTTTCTGCCATTTATACGAGGCAATGATGTAAGTCAGGAAGTGGATGTAAATGAAGAATATCCCGAAATAGAGATAGAACTCTTTCCCTACGATGTTAAGACTGCTCAGAAATAAGAAGCCAACAAAAGGACTGAAATGTAGCCAATCTCGTTTCTGAAGCTTGAATTCCTTTAGCAAAAGACTTCTTACATAGAGCAAGAAGAGCGGCCCGAAAGTCAAGACTAATGTGAGGCCCAGCATGACCAACATCAGGTCCAGGTCGGGAGTAAAATAGAGAAAAATGGACTTGCTTATTCTCAACCCAAAAATGACCAATAGTGCACCCAAAAGTTGGTTAGACAGGCTTTTAGAAGAAGAGTTCACTAGCAGGTATGAACCCAAAGAGAAGCCATGAAAGACTCCTAGGCCACATATGGTGAGGGTTATGATATGTTCGGGTTCCATCCTGTATCGCTAGTGAATTTTACACAAAGCATGAAGTCATTTGCGTAGCCACTGACATAGATGACGATAAGCAATAGAAAATGTCAACAGGGTGTTTAAAAAATTGTGGAAGCCATTTAGGCTATTTTGCACCCCTCACACACCTAACAGAATAGGCATATTCCTTATGCTGTTCGGCCTTGCGAACGCTGGTTTTTCCTTTTTCGAAAATGTAGGTCCAGCGAAACTCAGAGGTAATGGTACTGCTCCAGAAGTCAGCCCGGAGCCCAAACTGATTGGGGTGTTCAGTATTGCCATAGCCTGCTGGTTTGGCGCCAAAGCCTGAGGTATTGGTGTTGGCAGACTCATCCCAGTTAGCCCCTGATTTCAATGCATTAGCTGCTTCCGTGTTGTCCATATTGATGAGTGTTTCCCATTCTTCATTACTAGGCAGTTGCCAGCCTTCGGGGCAAACCTTACAGGCAGTAGCATAGTCATACAGCAGGCCAAATTCGACTTCATTGGCTGGGTTCCCATTAGGGTGGGAGAAGGTAACGGGATTGCCTTCACGGTCTTGTTTTACCCTTAAGTTTACTGCCATCCATTGTGTACTACCTTTTACAATGACCTGGTATTCGTTTCCGTCTATGTCGGTAATGGTATTGGCCGAATTTTGACAGCTACTGGCAAATAGCAGAATGATAAACATGGCAGAGGCTGCTTTCATGGAAGTACTTTTCCCCAATAAACGAAAGGCTCTATAAGGTTGGTTCGGAAAACTGGTTAAGCTTTGTGGGCCAGAGAAACTTTACCAATTAGTATATGGATTGCTAATCAGGCTGGCATTATAGTATCTGGTATCTTCCGTAACCTCTTTGCCTGCCCAGTCTGGCATTTCAAACGATTCAGTTTCTGATGTCAGTTCAATTTCAGCTATAATCAGACCTTGATTATCACCTTCAAAAACATCCAGTTCCCACATTTTGCCATCAGGCCCAGTTACCAGGTAGCGGACTTTCTCTATCAGTGGCTTTTCACATAAGTGTATCATGGCCTCTGCATCAGCCTTGGGTATCTCATATTCAAACTCGGCCTTGGAAATACCGGTGGTCTTGCCCTTGATGGTAATAAAGGCCTTTTCTCCATAAAGCCTGACCCTGACGTTTCTTTCGGGAGTGGTGCTTAGATAACCCTGTTTGATGGGGGAGCCCTGATCGCTATGTGTTTTCCAAGCCTCGTTTGCTACCAGGAATTTACGTTCTATCTCTAAAGCCAAAGGGAAGGGGAGTTGATCATTTGGGAGTCAAAAATAGAGTAATTCTGGTCCAAGGCAACAGCAATATATTGAGCTATTCTGATCTTGATTCAATTTCTGCCACAATCTCGCTGGCCTGTTTCTGATAAGCTACAAGTTGGTTGTTGAGCTTTTGATAAACCAGAAAGTGTGTGGCGGTCACCCTGTTCACATAATCCGTAGTGTTCAGCATGTAATCGATCATTTCTTCGTTGGTCTCACCACTGAAATAGGCCGAAAACCAAGGCATGTTGTTTTTCCAGTAAAACCAGTTGTCATTATGGTTGGCGTACATTTCCTGCTGATTCACCGAGATTTTAGTGTCAAAGTCTCTATAGAATTGGTTGATTTTAATGTATAAGCTGTCAGCTTGAGGGTTGAAGATGGTGCTGTTATCCAGCATCAGATTATAACCACGTTTTTCTATTTCTACATCTGGAAAACCGGCCAGCAAATGCACACAGTTATTGCAGGTATTATAGTCCTCACGGGTCATCTGCCTGGCTATGATTTTCTGGAAAATCTCGTTTTTACTGTCACTAAGGGCTACAATGTCTTTAAAGATGTTGATGTCCGTCTCCAGGTCGTTTTTGACAATGGCGTAAATACTCGAGATGATCTCTTGTTGCTTACGTCCATCATTCCAGGTATTGATTTTAAGGGCGATGAGAATGCCTATGACCACCAGGAAAATTTCAGCTATGGCATAGAACAAATATTTACGTATGCGATTACCTGCCATCAATTCCTGTCTGACTTTTCTGATGAAAATAATCATCGGTTTCTGCTTTATGGTTGAACAGCCAAAAGGCCATGCTTATGATAACGGACGATAACCGATTTGGGTGGCTTTTACAAGAGCCATGTTGTAAAATGATATATTGTAGCGGTGAGTCTAAACAAATCCATGACTTTTAATCTTCATCTAATAATGAAATACGGCTTGTTGATTTTGGCACTTTTGTTTGGCGGAAGTTTGTGTGCACAAACTGCTAACAAATTTGCTACTACTCTCTACGAGCAAAGTGAAGCGGCTAGTAAGGCGCATGCCACTGAAAATGTGTATTTGCGTACCTCTAAAGAGGTCTATGAAACGGGCGAAGACCTTTGGTTTTATACCAGAATTCTAAACAGTCAGACCCACACCGTTTCTGATGAGAGTCAGATACTGTTTGTAGAGCTGAGGTCCGTTGATGGACAGTCAGCCATCCATCGTGAGATGTACAAAGTGGAGAACGGCTTTGTTAGCGGGCATCTCTTTCTACCCGATAGCCTTCAGGCGGGTGAATACAGGATTTCGGCCATTACTGCCAATTCTTTGAAGCATAAATCAGCGCCCATGGAGTCTTCCAGGCGGTTGCTGATCAGGAAAGAAATTGTACCCCATATTCTCATTCAAACCTCCTTCGATAAGCCGTTTTATGAAGATGCCGAGCCAGTGGAGGGAGTTGTTAGGCTGCTAAGGGCCAATGGAGATGCAATAGCTGATGCGAGGGCAATTATTAGTTTAAAGCAAGCTGATAAGACCATCAAGCGCGTTCGTACTCGTACTGATTCATCGGGTCGAGCTAGCTTTAATCTCGATCATAATCAGCAAGTGGCTTCGCTTCAATTGCAGGTAAGGGTGAGCCATAAAGGAGAGGAAGAGCGTCATGAGCAAGCGGTACCATTCGACCCCATGTCCAAAGTACAATTGCAGTTTTTACCAGAGGGAGGACATGCTGTGGCTGGTATGAATAGCCACATTGCTTTCAAGGCTGTAGACAGAAGTGGTATGCCTGTTGAGATCAAACAGGCCACAGTTTTTGCCAATGATAAGCCAATGCTCGACATCCGGACTGAACATGCCGGTATGGGCAGTTTCAATCTGTTTGGCGATTCGGAAACCAGGTATACCGTTAGAGTGACTGAACCTGCTATTGACAGCGTTTATGTGCTTCCTGATGTGAAACCCGAAGGCGTTCGATTCTTTGTTCAAAGGCAAACAGAAGAGACTTTAATGGTGGGCCTGAGAAAGTCAATGGGATTTGACCTCGATTGGGCCTATTTGGCAGTCAAACAAAGAGGCATCATGATGTGGGGAGCCTCGGCTGAGGTAGACAATGAAGGACAGTTATTCAAAATACCGAAAAAAGAACTTCAGAATGGAATAGCTGAGCTAACCCTTTACAATAAGGAGAAAGAGCCACTTGCCTCACGTTTGGTCTTTGTGGGACAACAAAAGCAATTGCGCGTTTCTGTAACGCATTCAAGTGAGAATTACGGGGTGAAAGAACAGGTGACCTTTAAATTGAAGGTGGAAGATAAGGAAGGCAAACCGGTACAATCGGCATTGGCCCTGGCCTTGAACGATGAGATTTTTGCAAGCCCTTTTGCTGAGAAAAACATCATCAGCCACTTCTTGCTCGAAACAGAATTGAAAGGGCGGCTTTTCGAACCGTCCTACTACTTTGAAAAGCCCAATGCTGATAAATTGCGGCACCTGGACTTGTTGCTAATGACGCAAGGCTGGCGGGCTTATGAATGGAACACATCTGCATTGGAGGCATTGCCTAATAGCGGTTTTATACAATTACTTGACATTGTAATGGGTCAGGTAGATCGTAAAACACTTCCTGGTAGGTTAAGAAAAGCCTCAGTGATTCCAGTTCAGCTGATTAGCAAAGAAGGAGCAATGGAGGTGTATACAGACTCTCTGGGCCGTTTTCCGATCACTTCAGGCATACTGGCTGTATCGGAGGGTACAGACATTATTTCAGCTGTTACCAATGCAGAACAGGCAGGCATTGATTTCATTTCAGCCTTTGACCATGCGGAATCCATTTTGGCCCATAACCACACCGATCACGGACTGCGACATGCTACCACCAAAGGTAGAAACTGGAATGTATTGCCACAGGCTCAGGCCGATGCCCAGGAGGTGATGGGAGTGACAGTAGTCGATCAGCAGGATAAGTTTGGAAAATTCAATGGTCAGGATGGGCACTATGTGGGCAATAGCAGGGACTATGTCTGCCAGTACAGCATTCTCAATTGCCGAAATCACCGCTTTGGTACCAGTCCCGTTCCAGGGCAGATCTACAGGATCGGTGGCAGGTGGGTGGTCTATGAAATGCCGGTAACAGAGGTATATGCCAATACGCTTAAAGGTTACTATAAAAGCCCCAGGTTTTACCAGCCAGAATATGACGTGAAGCCTGAAGAGAAATTGATTCCTGATTTTAGAAACACCCTGGTTTGGGAGCCTCTGATCATCACCGATGAAAATGGCGAGGCCATTGTTCAATTCTTTACCTCCGACATTCGCTCCGTATTCAATGGCTGGGTAGAAGGCATTGGCGTCAATGGGCAGTTCGGACTTGTGAAGTTTGACGTGAATGTGTTGAAGTAAAATCTCGTCTTCATTGTAACGGACAGAGTCCTAATATTCATAGGGTGTCACAGGTTCAGAGAACCTGCGAAAGGGCCCAATTCAGAGCCGAACCTATGTCTCACCTCGCCCACAGAGTCACCTGAAAGGGACTCTGAGGAAGAAGGAATGAACTATTCCTTCAATGAGATAAAAGTCTCCACCTCGGCATTGTCACCATCATAGTATTTTTTGCCATGAACAGTGAAATCGGCCTTATAAGCTCGGTTAAGGGTTTTATCGTTTTGCCATATCTCCATCCAGGTCTTTACTACTGCCTCTGGCATTTTGCCTTTTGAGACGTACTTTTTGTATGTGGCCTTTTCAATGGTAATGCCCTCATAACCTTCAGGAATATCGTCAAGTGTACTCACTGGCATACCGATGATCATGGTATACTCCTCTGTGTAGTCAGACACATAGTTAGTGTATACAGCATAAATTTCATCACTCAGCTTATTGGGTACCTTATTCTTTATGTCCTCAGCCCAAAAGCGACCCCAAAGGCCTTCAATGAGTTTAATGGCATCGTCATGCCCGTTAGTAACTCTAACTGAAATGCCAACTATCTGGAATTGATCGATGACTTGGTTTGTGGTGCTGTCAGAGGTTGGGTTGGTTAAGGTGGTGAGTGTCATAGCAAGGATGGTTAACGTATAAAGTGCTCTCATAATTTGTTCGTCTTTATACAAACCTAGAGGGCACTGGTGACAACCCTATGTCAGTAGGAAATGGGGGGAGGGAAGAATTTCAGTTTTTCTGCTGACTGAAATCATCAACTAGCCCTTCAAAAATCCATTTGGCGAGGGCATCACGGTTGTTGTAATCGAGAATGCGTTTTTGGTCCTTGGTATTCTTCAGGTTACCAAGTTCGATGTACACCATGGCGGGTAGGGTGTTCCTGATTACATAAAGCCCACTTCTGGAGGCTACTGTGCCAGCGTACTTTCTGTTGGGCTGATAGCGGGCATACTTCTTCTTGAAGGTGTTTTGAAGGGCATTGGCCATGCTTTTACCCTTTTTACTGTTTTTATGATGATAGAAGAATACATCGATTTTTTCTCCCACAGATCTGCTGTCTACATGAGTTACGATTAGTCTTTGATAGGCCTTGCCATGCTTTCTGAACAGGGCATTGACGGACTCTGTTCTTTGCCTCAACCGCAGCCTCTGGCTTCTGGGAATGCGCTTGTTGGGGTAGTTCACCTCATCATAGTCTATGGGTAGTAATCGTTGGTCGCGAATGCCATCGTTGGGGTCGCGTACTATGATGTAGACGGTGGCACCCTTAGACATTAGCCTTCTGGCCAGCCTCAGATTCACATCATAGGCGTATTCATCTTCAGACACCAGCTTTTTGTCTTTGCTAATCAGTGCACCTGGGTCGGGTCCGCCATGGCCGGAAATGAGATAGTAAATGGCGCCAGAAAGAGACTCATCTTCCATAGTAATGGAAGCATATTTTTCGCCAAACAACGGCTCGTTAATGGTTTTTGGTCCTGGCTTTTCAGCTGTAGTTGTACGGTTATTGGCTGCGTTTTCATTCGCCTCCTTTTCTGGTAGAACGTACTTGGTGCCTATAAAGAGTCCGTTTTTGGGGCCAAGTCGCTTTTTATTCAGCGCAATAAAAGCTTTGTAGTATTTGACAGGATCGAGCCCGTTTTTCTTGAGAATGCGATGAATGCCATCACCCGAAACGGCTACCACGGTTTTTGGGGTCGACTGGGCAATGGCCAGGCTGCTGGCGATTAGAAACAGGACTAAGACGACATATCTAAACCGGTTCAAAGGAGATGACTATGGGTCATTGCCTGAATTTCCTCAAAAGTTGGTTAAGAATCAATAGTTAATGCGCAGAAAGTCAGGCTATTTAGTTGATTTTTTAATCAGTTTCAAAGCCCATTCGTAATGGCTGGTAGTTGCAGATATCAGGTAAGCACCCAGTGAGGTGGTACCTGTCCATTTGAACCGTTTCTTTTCAAAGAGCTCTTCATTGGTATGGGCTTCTATGACTGCCCTGACATGATAATAGCTTTTATCAAGTTCTGTTTTTGCTTCTTCTAACAGAACCTGGCTGTACTTTTCCTGAATCCACTGGTTCAGAGCAGGAGTGGTTTTCCAGGTATAGCCGGGTGCAGGCATTTCGGGTTTATTGCCAGCCATGCCTACCTTATGCCATTCCAGCATCATGCCATGCCAGTGGTGCAGGTGCATAAGCACATCTCTGATATTTCGATTTAAGGTGCCAGGAGGGAAGTCTGCCTTTTGTTCTGCATCGGGCATGGATGCTATAAAGTTGGTCAGCTTGCTATAGTTAACCTGGCCTGCCTGCAGCAATTCTTCTTTAGTCTTCGGTCTAGCCATGATTTCAAGCCTTTTATCCTACCAATATATACGTAAACAAAGGGGCTTTGTGACCTGAATTAGAGAGTTTTTAGAGGCTTTTAAGAATCAATTAACAGATTCATTGCTGACCTTTTCATATCCTTGCCTTACCGCTAAAGTGTGGTAGGTTATTCGTTATCTCCTGAATATGCTTTGGCCCAATTCTGCAACAGCCACCGATGATGTCTGCACCTTCATTTACCCATTTAACGGCCTGTAAAGCATAATCTTCGGGTACAGACAAACCTTTCCAGGTTTTGTCTGCCGGGTTGAATACTTCTCCGGAATTGGGGTAAATAACCACTTTTTTGGACGGGGCATGTCCTTTGATTTTCGCGATGAGGCCAGATACATGGTTTGGAGCAGTACAATTGACACCTACTCCAAAAATGGACGCAACAGGCTCAATGAACTCACAAGCTTTTGTAATGGGGGTACCATCGTTGAGGTGTGAATCATCTCTGCATGAGAAAGAAACCCAGGACGGTGTTTGACAATTGCTCAAAATCTCTGCCAGTACTTTTGCTTCTTGAAAACTGGGTATGGTTTCAATGGCGAGTACATCTGCACCTGAAGCATCAAGCAGTTCAATTCTTCTTTGGTGAAAATGCCTTAGCTCCGCATCACTTAGTCCATAATTGCCCTGGTATTCAGAGCCATCGCCTAGATAGGCACCATAGGGACCAATGCTCGCGGCAATCAATGGTTTGCAGGCTATCTGATTTGCAGAAGTTAATCTGTCAATGGCCTCTTTAGCCAGAGTTACAGGTTTGAGTATCAGTTCTTCAATCTGTTTCTGACCGTAGCCTTGGTCGCTTAAGCCTTGTATGCTTGCCTGATAGCCGCTGGTGGTGATGCAGTGGGCACCCGCTTTGAGATAGTCCAGGTGCGCCTGCACGATAACTTCTGGATTAGAAATCAGAAGCTCTGCGGTCCAGAGCTTGTGATTCAGATCGCAGCCTCTACTTTCCAGCACGTTGGATAGCCCACCATCTAATACCATTGGATAGGAGAGCTGCTCTAATAGAGATAAATCACTCACAGCCTCAAAATGCTCAGGATTGTTGTAATGGCCAAATGAGGAAAGTGAGAGTCACCTTCGTCTCCATCGGATGACAATGGTGATTATGATCCCGCGTGGAGGTGCATCAGCCCTTCACTTCTGCAATCTTCGTATTCACTCGAATGTTGGTGTCACCATCAGGGCCCAGTTTGGCGCCATAGGTGTGGAAATCCAGGTTTACCCCAGGTCTGAAAATCAAACAGTGGGTAGATCCTCCGAAATGAAACATGCCAATCTCGTGACCCTTCTTCACCCTGTCGCCAGCCTTGACGGTAATTTGGCAGCTTGATACTTCAGCCATACCTATGGGCATGACGCACATCAGGCCAATGGCGGGGTTATCGGCTTCAATGAAGATGACTGCCCTCGTGGCTACTGCTGAAAGGAAGGGCTGCGAGTCGTTTGGGGCAGCAGAGTCGGGGCCATCCTGCGTGTTATAAAAGCCTTCTGCGAGGTTTTCCAGATAGTAGGAGCCATTAACCACATAGGCTTTCACTACGGTACCATTTACCGGGCTGTGCCAGCGGTGGAAACTCAGGGCACTGAGAAAGGCCTGATAAACCGTGCCACCTGCAAACTGCGGTGTGAGTTCATCAAAATTCAACATGTTTTCCAGAGAGTACTTTTGCCCTTTCAGCCAAAATGGAGCGGAGAGGCCCACATCTGGGGTAATGTCAAAAGGGGCCGACTCACAGGCATTGGTAATCACGTTGTCATTGTCTGGTTCGCTTATAGGGCGCTTTGTCCAGTGGAACTGACGGGTGAAAAAATCATCCCAGCTTGTGTAGCCGTAGTATTCTTCACCAGGCTGACATTGGAAGATGTCCGCAAAAGTATCTGTCTTGCTCACCGGGTTGGGGCCATCGCCATATGTGTTCAAGGCCACACTTACCATTTCTGCCTGTGCATGCGGGCTAAGCCAGGCAATTACATCATCAGCACAGTCACCTTCAGTGAGCACATAGCGCGAGTCTTTGGTAACCAGGAATTTCGACCAATGGACAAGTATCTTCTTCAGTTGCTGATTGACCAGGGCATTGGAAAAAACATCATAGCCCTGAGGTGTAGCCATAGGCCAGTTGAGCAAGGCATTGATGGGGAAGCCGATCATACCGGCAGCATCCTGTTCTTTGCCAGTGCCGCTTTGATAGGCTTCAGGGGCCGTGAACATGATGGCATTGAGTAGTTCCAGAAACTCTTCAAAATTCATGGGTTGCGGTTGCCAGCCCAGTGGTGTGTTTTTCTTATAGCGGTGTGCATCTGCAAACATGGCCTGTACATTGCCGTATAGCACCGGGTCGGTGTACACCATGTTCTTAAACGCTTTGATAGGCTCTATCAGCGGCCGAGGCTTGTCTTTTACTGCTTTTCTGAGCTTTTCAATCCAACGCTCAATTTCAAGGTGGTTGGTTTTCATCCAGCCAAGGGAGGTGCTTTTCGCTTCTGACATGATTCTATGTTTGGTTCCTGTTAAAAAGTGTTTGGTACATAATTTCGAAATAATTCAACAATTGCTGGTAAATAATTACAGGATTCTTGGTTTGAAGCGACAAGGAAAAAATCGAGAACCATTATGATATTCGCCAGCATGTTGAGTTTTCCTGGTTCATTGCAAAGCCAGGAGTGGAGCCTGAACTGACCGTTTTTAAGGCCGTTATTGAGACGCCATTCGACCGTCATGGGGTGAAAATAGGGCCTTGTTAGATAATTACCCCTTAAAAGTGAAAAAGGAATCGACATGTTTATATTGAAATATGTGGTATTTACCTTACAATAAAAACCTCAAGAATTTTTCACGAAAACTGCGGAACAACAGCACGCTTGGTGAAGTGTTGCTTTGGCAACAGCTCAGGGCGGGCCAGGTCAAAGGCTACAAGTTCAACCGTCAAAAGCCCTTAGGGAATTACATTGTAGATTTCTACTGCAAGCGACTGAACCTGGTCATTGAAGTAGATGGTGGCTATCACTACCATGGCGACCAGCCGATGAAGGACAAGGCCAGGCAGGCTGTGCTTCAGTCAATGGGGTTACGGTTTCTCAGGTTCGATGATACCGATGTGAGACAGAATATCAGTTTTGTAGTGCGGGGGATTCATGAGTTTATTGAAGGGTGGGAGCGCATGAATCCCCCAGATCAACCTAAAGGTTGATCGCCCCCCTTTTCTGAAGGGGGAAGCACTACAAAGACGCCAGAATCATTATGAACCAGCCAAGCCTTAATTCTAATATCGAAACACTTTAAAAAAGAACTCTAACGCGCCCCACAAGCACGCCCTACTAGGCCATCACACAAGTCCGCTAAGCAGATAAGCTGCACCTACCCAAGAAATTCAACCTGAATCACCTTCGTAAAAGTCCCCCTTTAATAAAAGGGGGTGGCCAAAGAGAACTGAGAAGCAATAGAGTAAAGCAGTGGCCGGGGGATTCGCTAAGCGCAGTAGCACTTTCAAACCTAAGAACAGGACTCTACAGTTTCACCTTAACCCAAGCCCATTGCACAACTCCGAATCAATGCACAATTCTCTAACATGTCCCACAAACACGCCCTATAAGACCATCACACAAGGCCGCTAAGCAGATAAGCTGCAATTATCCAAGAAATTCAACCCTAATCACCTTCGTGGAAGTCCCCCTTTTATAAAAGGGGGTGGCCAAAGAGAACTGAGAAGCAGCAGACAATAGCAGTGGCCGGGGGATTCGCCAAGCCCGGTAGCACCCACAAAACAAAGAACAGAACCCTATAATACCACCTTAAACCGGGTCCCTTTGCCAGGGTCGGTATCAAAGCTAATCTCGCCCTGGTGCAGGAGCACAATCTGCTTCACCAGACTCAGGCCCACACCGCTGCCCGTAGCTTTCGTAGTATAAAAGGGGATGAAAATCTTCTCGGCAGTCTCATCATTAATGCCCGAACCATTGTCGGTGATGGTTATCGAATAGTGTTCAGGCCCATTGCCATTTGTGGTCATGATGCCGTTGCCATTGGTGCCCTTTTTTATGGTCAGGGTTATCTGCCCATCTTTAGCCGAAACCGCCTCTTTGGCATTCTTGAGCAAGTTGATGAACACTTGTTCCATCAAATCGGGATCAATCTGAAGGGTGAAATCCTCTTTGGGGAGGCGATGTTCGAAGTCAACTTGCGTACCCGACAAGGTGGGGGTAAACAGTGAAACGATACGCTGGAAATACAACTTGCCCTCTACAGGCTTGATGTTGGGTAAGGGGATACGCGTCAGGCTTCGATAGGCCTCGGTAAAATTCATCAGTCCATCACTGCGATTTTCGATGGCGTCAAGACCGTCATGTAGCGAACTGAGCTGCTCTGGCTCAAGGGCCACACCATTTTGCTGTGATTGCGACACCATATGATTGAGGGTGCCGGAAAGAGACGTGATGGGCGCCACAGAGTTCATAATCTCGTGTGTCAGTACCCTAATCAGCTTTTGCCATGCACTCATTTCATTTTCATCCAGCTCACCTTTGATGTCCTGCACCGAAAGGAGCTTAAACTCTTGCTGTCTTAGTTTAAACTCAGAGGCATTGATGCTCAACTGATAGAGTTTACCATGCAGCGTCACTTTAAGTACTTTGGAAGTGCCGCCCTGCATGCTCTCGAAACTTTTGTGAAGCGGAGCACTGACCCTTTCGATAGAGTGCAGGTTAATCAATTCTTTTTTGCCTAAAAGCTCCTTTAAAGCATCATTGACCAGGTGTACCCGCCCTTTGCTATCAAACGAAATGATGCCCACACCAAGCTGCTGAATCAAGGTGTTGAGGTATTGGTATTCGCTGGCTTCCTGCTGAGTAGTGGCGATGAACTTTTGATTGACTTTGTTGAATGTCTCATACAAGTCGCGAAAACTCTTTCCTTTTTTAGTAGCCGAATACTTAATGGTAAAGTCGTTGTGAATAATGGCCTGAAGGAAATTGCCAGTATCCCGGTTGCTACGGTTAATGAAATAAAACAGCTCTATCACCACAAAAATAATGAACAAGCCAATGAAGAAAAGCCGGATGTAATTGAGCTGTATATAGCTAAAATAGAGCATACCAAACAGCCCGGTGGTAATGAGCACCAGCCGAAGTATGATCAGAATGCGGAAGTCCTTAAAGTTCATATTTCTCCATTCTGCGGTACATGGCCCCGCGACTCAGACCCAATTCCTGGGCGGCATTGCTCACATTGCCCTGATGCTTCCTGATAGAGGCCTGAATGGCCCATCTCTCTAGCTCGTCCAGGTTAAGTGAATCGAAAGGCTGCTCTTCTGAAGTATTGGTTTCCGCCAGGCTAAAGTCGCCTACATGTAGTTGCTTGCCATCACTCATGATCACAGCTCGCTCAATGGCATGTTGCAGCTCACGAATGTTGCCTGGCCAGTCGTATTTGCACAGTTTTTTCAGCACATAGTCTGGTACGAACAGCCCTTTCTTGGCATACTTGACTTTGTAGGTGTTCAGAAAATGTTCGGCCAGCAGGGGAATGTCGTCAGTACGATCTCGCAGAGCAGGCAACTTAATTTCGATGGTATTGATACGGAATAGCAAATCTTGCCTGAAGTGGTCGCTTTTTACCATTTCAGGCAGGTTGGCATTGGTAGCGCAAATGAGCCGTGCGTCTATGTCCTGGGCATCGTTGCTGCCTACTGGTACTACTTTCGAGTCTTGAATCACACGAAGGAGCTTGGCTTGAAGAGGGGTGATCAGGTTGCCAATTTCATCCAGAAAGATGGTGCCGCCATTGGCCGCAGCAAACTTGCCCACCCGGTCGTTTTTAGCATCCGTAAAGGCTCCTTTCTTATGGCCAAATAGCTCTGACTCAAACAAGGTTTCCGTAATGGCACCCATGTCTACGCTTACAAATACCTCGTCTACGCGATGAGAAGCGCGGTGGATAGCCCTGGCCACTAATTCCTTACCCGTACCATTTTCACCGGTGATCAATACATTGGCATCTGTTTGGGCCACTTTCTCTATTTGCCGCAATACATCTTTGATGACCTCAGATTCACCAATGATTTCAGCAAAAGGAGCGTGGAGCATGGAGTTGAGCACCGATTGCTTGCTGGTAAGCTGCTGAATCTTCTTAGCAGAACGGTTGAGCTGAAAGGCTGCGGAAATGGTTGTAAGCAGTTTCTCATTCTGCCAGGGTTTTACCAGAAAGTCAAAAGCACCTTCTTTAATGGCTTCTACAGCCAGGTTGATTTCGCCATAAGCAGTGATAAAGACTACAGAAGTAGTAGGAGAGAGCTCTTTGACCAATTTGAGGTAATTAAGTCCATCCTGGCCACCTGTTTCACCTGCCTTAAAGTTCATATCCAGAATCACCACATCATAGTGGTTTTCAGAAAGCGCGGACTCTATCTGTAGGGGATTGTTGATGCCCCGCACATCTGTATAATGCTGCTCCAGCAAAATGCGGATCGACAACATCACATAGTTGTCATCGTCCACAATTAAAATTCTTCCGTTTTCTTTCATGTTGGTTGAAAGGGCCAAATTTGTACCAAGGCCTTTCCTGAATTATCTAAAATATAATCAGACTCAATTTTTAAAACTCCTCATTCGCCCTATAGCGTAAAATGAATGCCGTTTTTCAAAGGCAACTCTCTATGAAAAGATAGTGCCTTATTAATGAATGCATTCACCCTGGCAATGCACCGAAGTTATTGAAAAGTGCCCAAAAATGGGCAGTGCCGTTTTACGCATGGACATGAAAATGGACACTTTGTAATTGAAGAATGGTTAAGTATCTGTATATCAGGGTTATAACTCTTTGGTACTATTATGGAGACTGATGTGCC
>Ga0316204_10005778_pt1 | contig 19930 bp, 13 predicted proteins | sample 6monrhotite_MG_2_FD_205661 | JGI IMG/M metagenome (GOLD analysis project Ga0316204, IMG submission 205661) | Microbial mat bacterial communities from mineral coupon in-situ incubated in ocean water Damariscotta River, Maine, United States -... | ecosystem: Environmental > Aquatic > Marine >...
TAGCAACAGATGGTTTGTATGAAATAACCAATGAAAAAGAAATTATTAATCAAATTAATACGATAAAAAACATTGAAGAATTAACTCATAACTTAGTAAATTATGCAGTTAAAGAACAAGGTAAAGATAATATTACTTTGTTAACTATTAAGAGTGAAATAGATACATCTGATATAAGTAAAAAAATTGAAGCAAAAGTTGTTAGGTCTTTTGATAATGAAACAGGCGAAGTAAAAAAAGAATTTCTACATAAGAAGAAAGAAGTTGATTCAGATTTAAATAATGAAGAAGAGCCAGAAATAAAAAAAGAACCTAAGATAAAATCTGTGGCTCCAAGAGTATTAGAATCTGTAGAATCTAATAAACCGGTCACAGCCAAAAAAAGTAGAACCATAGAAATATTATTGTTAGTATTAATCTTTCTTTCTATATTAATATTGATAATATTAAAACTAAATAATTAAAAAAAATTTGAAATATGGATTTATTTTAATAGGATTTTTTATAAGGAATTATAAATAAATAAAAATCATTGTATAATCAATGATTAATATTCTAAAACTATAACAATTGAAACGAGATAAATATGCAAAGTCAAGATGATGACAAAACAGTCATGGGTGGATTAACATTGAATTTTCTATATTCTGTTATTTCAGAAGAAGGCAAACAATACTTTATTGAAGATAAAATTAATATAGGTCGAGGAACCGATAGTACAATATTAATTGATGATAAAAAAATATCAAGAAATCATGCAACTATAGCTATAAAAGATGGTAAGTTGCATATGGAAGATTTAAATTCTAGTAATGGAACTTTTCACAATGGAAAAAAAGTAACTGGAGTTGTTAATATAATCAATGGTGATTCAATATCTTTTGAGAAGTATGTTTTCACAGTGAAAATTGAAATAAAAGAAGATGAGGTTGAAGAGAAACCTGCGGATATTGAAGAGGATGATCATACTTCAATTGTAGAAATGTCAGATGAATATTTTAATAAATTGAATAAAGCTGTTGAAAGTTTTGAAGCACCAGATACTTCAAAAGTTCCAGTTGAAGAAAAATTGGATGTCTCCGTGACTCCAGAACCAGTTGAACCTGAACCTGTTCAGAAAAAAATTGTAGAACCTGTAGTACCAAAACAAGCTGTATCAAGCGATGAAGAGAAAAAAGATATTCCAAGTAGTTGGATTGAAGACTCAACTCCTGTTGACGGCACTAGAATGATGGATGTAAGCGAATTAAATGCATTAAGAAATAGTGCAAAAGTGGTTAGCAGCAATGAATCCACTGTCAGCAGATTACATTGTTTTATCGATGGACAAGATGAAGAAATTATTGAGTTAGCAATCTCTGACTCAGATGAAGCATCAGGTTGGGAAATAGGAAGAGATTCTCAATGTGATATTGTATTAGATCACCCAAGTGTATCAAATAGACATGCTCAAATTGTTCATCAATCAGGCCGCTGGAAAATGGTTAACTTAGTTTCTACAAATGGCATAGTTGTGAATGGTCAAAAAAAATTAACCTCTTATTTATCTGATGGTGATAAAATTGGTTTAGGCTCAGTAGATTTAATTTTTAAAGCCTCAAAATCATCTAGTAATAAGGTTAAGAAATCTATAAAGCCAGTAACTGAAAGTACTTCAAATATTCCAGTTATTCCTATATTATTGGGACTTATATTTATAGTTTTAGCTGCATTAATTTATTTTTATTTACAAAAATAACATTCTATTTATCTCAATCCACATCTTGTGGATTGAGATAAGCTAGATTTACTCAATTTGTTCAGAAATATCAAACCATTCATTTTCTAATTCTGAAATCTTATTTTTTATTTCCTTTTGCTTAATGGTTGTTTCTTTTAGTTTGTTTTTGTTTTCAGAAAAATAAATATTTTCATCAAGCAAAAGTTCAATTATTTTTTGATCTTGTGATTGTAATTTACTCAACTCTTTTTCTATGCTTCTTAGTTTTTGTCTTAATGGCTTTTGATTCTGCCTAATTAGAGCAGCTTCTTTCCTTTGATTCTTTTTATGATTAATGTTTTTTGACTCACTATTTGTTGAAATATTTAACCTGTTTTTCCTTGTTTCATTTGCCCAAAGATAATAATCTTCAAGGTCTCCATTGAAATCAGTAACTTTAGAATCAGCAACTAGTATTAATTTATCAGTCACAGTTGAGAGTAGATGCCTATCATGTGAAACTAGTATCATAGCCCCTTCAAAGCTTTGTAACGCAACACTTATGGCGTGGCGCATTTTAATATCAAGATGATTGGTGGGTTCATCAAGTAAAAGGACGTTTGGCTTTTGATACACAGTTAAAGCCAGAACTAAACGTGATTTTTCACCACCTGAAAAATAAGTTATTGATTCTTTAGCCATATCATTATGAAAAGCAAAACCACCTAAAAAATTTCTAGCCTTTTGTTCAGATATTTCAGGATCAAGTATTTTTAGATGTTCGATTGGGCTTAGATCCAAATGTAACTGTTCTATTTGATGTTGAGCAAAATAACCAATTTGTATTTCTTTAGTATGTTCAATACTGCCAGATAAAGCTGACAATTCATTGGCAATTAACTTTATTAATGTGGATTTACCTGCACCATTAAATCCTAGTAAACCGATTTTATCTCCTTTTTCAATCATAAAGTCAACGTCATCTAATATAGTTATTTCACCATATCCAGCAGATGCTTTATCTATTTTAACAAGTTGCTGTGGAATGAATCCATCAATCGTGAAATTAAAATTAAAGGGTGAGTCCAATTGTGCTGCATTAATCATTTCCATTCGATCTAATGCCTTAATTCTACTTTGGGCTTGTTTGGCTTTAGTTGCTTGATACCGAAATCTATCAATATATTTTTGCATGTGTTTAATTTCACGCTGCTGACTTTCAAATTGAGATTGTTGTTGATTTAATTTTTCAGCCCTGATTTTTTCAAAATCATCATAATTACCTGTATATTGTGATAATTCATTATTTTCAATATTAATAATTTGATTACAAACAGAATTAAGAAAGTCTCTATCATGTGAAATTAGTAATACGATACCTGTATACTTTTGTAACCATGATTCTAACCAGATAATAGCTTCAAGGTCCAAATGGTTTGTAGGCTCATCAAGCAGTAATATATCAGAACGGCACATTAATGCTTGAGCTAAATTTAAGCGCATTCTCCAACCACCAGAAAATGAATTAACAGGGTGTTGCTCTTGTTCGACAGTAAAACCCAGACCATTCAATAATTTCGATGCACGGCCAGTTGTGGTGTAGCCATCAATTTGCTGCATATTATCATATAAATCAGCTAACTTATTGGTATCATTGTTTTTTTCAGCTTCTCTTAAAGTGGATTCTACTTCTCTAAATTCTTTGTCTCCATTCATCACATAATCAATGGCCGATTCATTTGAGTTAGCAATTTCTTGTGCAACATGAGAAATAATTAATTTATTAGATATGTATATATCACCAATATCTGATTGTAAATCTCCTAAAATCAACTTAATTAAACTGGTTTTTCCTGTACCATTAGCGCCAGTTAATCCAACTTTGGTTTGATAGTTTATACTTAGATTAACATTTTTAAATAATACCTTTTTACCGCGCCTTAATGTTAAGTCAGTTAATTTCAACATAGATTGTTAACCAGTCTTATTAATACGGTTTTTAATTTCTCAGCTTTTTCTGGTAAAAACCTATTGGTGTTTTCATCAAGATAATTAACCTGTGACAATTCAATTTGAATTGCATGTATTTTATTCTCAGGTTTTCCATAATTTCGTGTAATATAACCGCCTTTAAACCTTTCGTTAAAAACATATGAATAACATTTTTGTTTTTGCAAAACAGTTCTTATTTTATTTTCTATTTCTTTTGAACAACTTTGGCCACTATTGGTACCGATATTGATATCAGGCAATTGTCCTTCAAAAAAACGTGTGACACGAGATTTAATACTGTGTGCATCTATCAGTATCGCATAACCGTGTTGTTCTTTAATGACGGCTAATTTATCTGCAATGATCTGATGATATGGTTGCCAATAATCTTCTATTCTTTTAATGATATCCTCTTTATTGGGTTCATTTATATAGAGTGGTTGATTATCAAAACTACTGGTTGGACATAATTGCGTTCCTGATTGACCAGGATATAAAGTTGTGTTATCTGCTGGTCGATTCATATCAATGACATAACGTGAAATATGAGTCTTTAATACGCTTATATCAAAATCTTTAGCAAAATTAAATAATTGTGCAACAAAAATATCCCTATCAGGAGTTTTGTGAGCAAAAGGATGCATAGTTTTGACTATATCTTCTGGAATATGTGATCCATCATGAGGAATTGATATGAGAATAGGGGAGTTTCTATGATGAAATAAGTAATTTTTTGACACTTTGAGAATACGAGTAGTTTTGCAAAATCGAATAATAGCATATGCAGTTATTCGATGTGTGATAGATTTTGTTTAATCCTTAACTTTCAATGATATCACCAACCAGTATGGGTTTTGAAGAGCCTGTGATAGAAGAAAGCTCTATTTTTTTATGATTAATGCGTTTATAAGCCAGATAAGCAAAAAGTATGCTTTCAATCCATTGAGGCTTGAACCCGTAATATTCTGAAGTGTGTGTGGTGATATGTGTGTAGTCATATATAAGTTGCTTAATAAAGCCATTGCATGCTCCACCACCCGTAATAATAATGGTATTAATTTTATGGGGTTGCTTTTGAATTGCAAGGGCAATACTTGAAGCAATCAAATGAGTTAAAGTCGTTTGGATATCAACCTTTGATGTTTGACTCACTTCCCTTTCAAAGTTGTTCAACCAGTTTAAATTAAAATATTCTCGACCAGAACTTTTGGGATAAGGCTTAAGAATAAATTCATCATTCATCATTTTCTCTAATAATGTTTGATTCAATTGGCCTTGTTTAGCCCATTCTCCATTATTATCGTAGGCTTTTTTCTTGTGAATTGCAATCCATTCATCAATAAGGCAATTTGCAGGGCCTACATCGAATCCCAATGGTTTAATATAATCTTTTCCAATAAAACTGATATTTGTGATTCCACCTAAATTGATTACAGCGGTATTTAATTCTGCTTGAAAAAAAAGTTTGCGATGAATAATAGGAGCCAATGGAGCACCTTGTCCACCATAAGCCATATCAAGATTTCTAAAATTACCAATAACAGATAAATCTGTACTTGCAGCAATTCTATGTAATGAACCTATTTGTAAAGTATTTTTTTGACCGCCATATGGTTGATGAAATATGGTTTGTCCATGCGAACCAATTGCAATAATATTTGATTTGGGGATTTCAGATTTTTCTATTAAATGTTTGACAGCCATAGAAAATTCATCTGCCAATCTAGCATCAATGTTTAATAAATTTCCTAGGTTAATGGATTGAGATTTTATTAATTCTTGTATTTCAGATTGTAATTCAGATGAAAAACTATGTTCATGAGTTTCAATTAGTTTGATATGATTTTCATTAATAGAAACTATTGCTGCATCTATACTATCTACGCTAGTACCTGACAACAGTCCAATAAAATAGCTCAAGACTCTTTGTTATTAACGGGTTGTTTAATACTGACTAAATTAACACTAATACTATCTAATTGAGAAAGCAATGGGTCGGCATAGGTTAAATAGCTGCTCATTTTACTTTTAACTAATGGACTTGCTTTTGGCAATTTTACTGTTCTTGGGTTTCTATGAACACCGTTTAACACAAATTCATAATGTAAATGAGCACCAGTTACCATTCCAGTTGAGCCAACAGTTCCAATGGTTTGCCCCTGTTTAACACGTTGGCCCGTTTTAACTTTTCGTTTTGTAAAATGTAGATATTTGGTTACTATCCCACTAGGGTGTTTGATAAAAACATAATTACCATTGTATTTGTTATAACCAGATTTTGTTACTGTACCATTTCCAGCTGCAAACACAGGTGTTCCTCGTGGAGCAGCATAATCAATGCCTCTGTGTGCTTTAATGCGTTTTTGTACAGGATGAAATCGTTTTGGGTTGAAACTAGAGCTGATATAAGAAAAATTCAGAGGGGCGCGCAAAAAAGCTTTTTTCATGTTGCGCCCATTTGGATTGTAATAGCTCCAGCCATTCCCGTCATCAAATGATACGGCTTTGTAGGTGGTTCCTTGATTGGTAAATGAAGCCGCTATTATTCGACCATCTTGAATGAATTCACCATCTTGGTAAATCTTTTCATAGATTAAGCTGAAAGTATCACCAGAACGGATGTCTAATATAAAATCAATATCCCATGCAAAAATACTGGCTAGTTTCATCACCATGGCGTCGGTTAACCCAGATTTTTTTCCCGCATTAAATAATGATCCAGTAATAGTTCCATTGGCTGTGAAAACATGAATTTCAGTTGAATGTTGAACAACTTCGCTGGCTAATTTTTCATCAAACTGTCTAATAAAGAGTTCTTCTGAATTTGATATTTTATATTTCAATTGTGAAAATTGACCTTTTTCATTAAAAGCAAAGGATAAATCCGCGCCGGGAAATATTTTGGTTAATTTTTTAGCATCTTTATTTAAATGGATGATTTTATATAGCAAGGACTGGCTAAGATTTAAATCATCAAAAATGCTAGAGAGAGTTTGTCCTTTTTTGATAGAGATTTTTTTCCATACAATTTCAGTCTCGTTTGAATTCGCTGTTAAATTCAATAAAGGTTGATTGGGCATAGATAAACTTAGTTTTTTATGCTTACTAATGGTTTTGTCTGAAGGAATAGCAAATGCCAATAATAATAATGCAGCAAAACAGCTGATCATTACCATGTGAAGTTTAGTTAACGCGAAATTAGGAAAAACTATAGTAGATTTCTTGTTCTTTTTAAATACAGCTTGAGTATGTTTCTTTTTCAAATTAACTTGGCAATTTAATGAATCGAATCAAAGATATAATATATGTATTATTTCGTCAATGATTACAGGTATATAATGAGTATTTCAGTTAAAATAGTGCGCTTTAATCAACCCAAAATAGGAAAATCAATGTCAATTCAAGAATCTTTAGATTTGTTAACACGTGGAACAGAAGAGGTCATTAAACTTGAAGAACTAGAAAAAAAGCTTAAAAAAGGAACACCTTTACATATCAAAGCAGGTTTTGATCCAACTGCGCCTGATTTACATATTGGCCATACAGTTTTAATTAATAAAATGGCACAATTTCAACAGCTTGGACACGATGTGACTTTTTTAATAGGCGATTTTACTGGCATGATTGGTGACCCTACTGGAAAAAATGTTACACGTAAAACACTGACCCGTGAAGAGGTTAATGAAAATGCTAAAACCTATCAACAACAAATTTTCAAAATTTTGGATAAAGACAAGACAAAAATTTCTTTTAACTCAACATGGATGAATGAGTTAGGTTCCGCAGGAATGATAAATTTAGCCTCTAGGTTTACGGTGGCTCGTATGCTTGAACGTGATGATTTTTCTAAACGTTTTGGCACGCAACAACCGATTGCAATTCATGAATTTATGTATCCATTGGTACAAGGGTATGATTCTGTAGCTATGAAAGCAGATGTTGAACTTGGGGGAACTGATCAAACTTTTAATTTGTTGATGGGAAGAACTTTACAAGGTCAATTTGGGCAAGAACCACAAGTGGTCATGACTATGCCATTGCTTGAAGGGTTAGACGGCGTTCAAAAAATGTCTAAATCTTTGGGTAATTACATAGGGGTTGAAGATGTTCCTAAAGACATGTTTGGTAAAATCATGTCAATTTCTGATGAATTAATGTGGAGATATTTTGATTTGTTAAGTTTTAAATCAAATAGTGAAATTTCAAATTTAAAACAAGAAATGACTGACGGTAAAAACCCTCGTGATGTTAAATTTGTTTTAGGACTTGAGCTTGTAGCAAGATTTCATGGAAATGAGGCGGCAGAAGGTGCATTACAAGGATTCAAAAATCAATTTCAAAAAGGAGCAATACCTGATGATATACCAGAAACCACCATTGAAACTGAAAATGGTGAAATTGGACTGGCATTATTATTAAAAAATGCAGGTTTATGTGCCAGTACATCTGATGCCATGCGCATGGTTAAACAAAATGCGGTGAGTATCAATAGTGAAAAAGTCACTAATCCACGACAAGTGATCACAGCTGGAACGAAGGCTGTTTTCCAAGTTGGGAAACGCAAGTTTGCTAAAATTGAAGTAAAATAAATAAAATGTATTGCACCATGAATTTCCTAATGCAATCGAAGAAAAGAAATAAAACAAGGTGGGCTTATCCACCAATATAGAAGTATTTACATTGTTCGCTTCATGTACTAAAGGGTAGATGATGTTTTTTAATTAACATATCTTTTTTGAAGAATATTAACCCGTTTAATATAGTTTTCAGTTTCCTTGTAAGGAGGAACATTGTTACCATATTTTGCTACAGCGGTTTCTCCGGCATTATATGCAGCTAAAGAAAGTCTAAGATTATTATTGTATTTTTTTAGGAGATGTTTTAAATAAGCACTGCCTGCTTTAATGTTCTGTTTGGGATTAAAGGGGTCAGTAACAGAGTAAGTTTTTTGAGTGCCAGGCATTAATTGCATTAAACCCTGAGCCCCTGCGCTGGATTGACTTTCAGGTTTGAAACTAGATTCAGCATGAATAATGGCTTTTATCAAAGAGGGTTTGATATTAAATTGTTTGGCAACTGCTTGAATTTCATTTTCAAATTTATTTTTTATCAGAGGTGTGTTATGCCAGTTGATGGAGCTTTTCCATCCGCATTCTGGGCACCTGACATTTATAATGCGAAAATTAGCCACTTTTGGTTTTTTTGATGAATAATGAATAACGCCTTGGTTATCCACATGTTTATATACTTTCAGAGATTTAGCTGAAACAGTGTTGAAAACAACGAAAAAGAATATTGTCAATAGAGAAAGATAGCGCATGTGATTTATTTTAAAGTAAATTGTAGAGAATTGAATTTTTAAGCTTGAATTATTGTCAAATACACAAGAAAATAGACTAGATTTGTTAATTGAAAATATATTTTATGTTAAAAACGAAGTATTTACTGACATTTTTTATCCTTTTGTTTGTATTGTTTAATGCAAATGCTAAGAAAGAAAAAGTTGATCAGATAGTTGTTGTACAAAATCTTATTAATCAAGCCTATAAATTAGGATATGTTGATGCAGCACCTTTAGAAATGGATTTTGTAGAAAAAAAAGTCATTGAAGCGAGAAAGGCTAGAGAGAAAAGAAAGAAGAAAGTTTATGCCAATCTTATTGAACAAATAAAAGTAGATTTGAAAATTGTCAAAAAAAGATATGAAGTTAATATATTAAATAAACAGTTATCTGTTCTGCAAGACGATAATTTACATGCTCAAAAAATGTTAGATGAATTACAAGGTCAATTATAATGAAATATTTATTATTATTGGTCTGTTTAATGTTTTCTTCATTTTCACAAGCAAAACGCAGCAAAGATGTTGAATTCGCTAGTTTAGAAAAAGATTATAATAATTTAGTGATGAATCTCAAATATAAACCTTATGCAAAATCTGCTAAACAAATTGCAAAATTATCTGTAGAGGCATTGATTAATAGGCAAGTAAAAAAACGAGATAAAGATTTGGCCGTTTATGTAGCCAGATACAATATTGCCTATGCCCGTTTAGTTGCTGAAGCAGAATGGACTGAAAATGAAATTACCTTAGAAAAGAATAAGGCCTTAACATTGCAAGTAGCTATCTCAAAAGCTGAAGCGCAAATTGCTCGTCAAGATGCTGAAATTGCCAGAATGATGCTGATTGCTCAACAAGAAGAAGCACAAAGATCAAAAGAACGTGCAGATCTTGCCGAAATTGTGGCTCAAAACTCTTTAGAACAAGCAGCCATGTCTAAAAAAGAAACTGAAGCGGCTAACCGTTATGCTCAAGCACAAGAAGAAGAAGCTGATTTAGCCAAACAAGAGGCTGAATTGGCCATTGAAGAAATTGAGTCATTGCGCAGAAAACTTAATTCAATAGCGACAGAACGCACTGAAAAAGGTTTAATGATGACTCTAGGGGATTTTGTCTTTGATTCAGGCCGTTCAACAATTAAACAAGAAGCGGTCGATAATTTTTCAAAAGTTGTAAATTTTATCAATACTTATCCCAATAACAAAGTTCAAATTGAAGGCCATACAGATAGTACAGGATCCAATAAATTAAATTTAAAATTATCACAGTTACGTGCAGATGCTGTAAAGAATTTATTAATTAAAAATGGTATCCAAGCAGAACTAATTAGCGCAACAGGTATGGGCGAAGAACTGCCTATTGCAGATAATTCTAGTGAAGCAGGAAAAGCAAAAAATAGACGTGTAGAGATAATCATTCTACAATAATCTCATTAGAGGAACATATGAAAATAGTTAATTCGGTACTCGAATTGATTGGCAATACGCCAATGCTTAAAGTTAATCACCTAGACACTGGTCCATGTGATTTGTATTTGAAATTAGAAAACCAAAACCCAGGAGGCTCAATTAAAGACAGAATAGGATTGTCGATGATTCAAGCCGCTGAAGACCGTGGAGATTTGAAGCCAGGTGCTACCTTAGTAGAAGGTACAGCTGGCAATACTGGCATAGGACTTGCTTTAGTTGCTGCTCAAAAAGGTTATAAACTCATTTTAGTCATACCTGATAAAATGAGTAAGGAAAAAATATTTAACCTGAAAGCGATGGGTGCAGAAATAGTGTTAACACGTTCTGATGTAGCAAAAGGCCATCCTCAATATTATCAAGATTTGGCTAAAACTATAGCAGATGAAACAGAAAATAGTTATTTTATTAATCAATTTGGTAATCCAGATAATCCAATTGCACATGAACAGATAACAGGCCCAGAAATCATGGATCAAATGGACAATGATATGGATGCCATTGTATTTGGTGTTGGATCAAGCGGAACTATGACTGGGTTATCAACATTTTTTAAAAAGAATGCACCTAACACAGAAATGATAGTGGCTGATCCAGTAGGTAGCATATTAACCGAATACATCAATGAAGGGAATTTATCTACAGATAGTGGTAGTTGGAAAGTAGAAGGCATTGGCGAGGATTTTCTGCCAAGTATTTCTGACTTTTCATTGGTAACAAAAGCGTATGCTGTAACAGATAAAGAAAGTTTTGAAGCTGGTCGTGAGTTATTGGCTAAAGAAGGTGTTTTAGGTGGTTCTTCAACAGGGACTATTATTACTGCTGCCCTAAAATATTGTCAAGAACAAACCAAACCAAAACGTGTAGTTGCATTTGTATGCGATACAGGAAACAAATATTTGTCAAAAATGTACAATGATTACTGGTTGATGGATAATGGCTTTATTGAAACAAAGCAACATGGAGATTTGCGTGATTTGATCTCACGTCCTTATCAAACTAACGATTTAATAGTTATGCGTCCGCAGGAAACACTTTCAACAGTCTATCAACGCATGAAATTATACGATGTATCACAATTACCTATTATGGATGGTGATGAAATTGTAGGCATTATTGATGAGTCAGATGTGATGATGTATGTTTATGATAACAATGATAAATTTGAAGATCCTGTTAGTAAGGCCATGACTTCCAACTTAGAATTTATGCCAGTGACTAGCCCTTTGGCTAAATTATTACCTATTTTTGATCAAGGACGAATCGCCATTGTAAAAGACACTGAAAATAAATTTTTAGGTTTAATAACCCGAATTGATTTGCTCAACTATTTACGCAGAAGAGATAAAAATCAGTGACTTTGAATTTATCAAATGGTTAGAGTCATATTCAAGAATTGATAAAGTTAACTTATACAAATCAAATATTTTTGTAACTATTCGAACATTTGATACGTCTTATGGATAATTGAGTTATTGCTATATTTTAGTAAGAAAATATAGCGAGTAACAATAATTTTTAATGCTCACTTTATCTGAAACAAAACCAGTAGTTGATGGTAACGCTAAGTCATATTGTTTACTGTATGTGGCTAACTTTGTTATCATCTCTGCTTTATAACCATTGCTTTACGAGGAAGCTTTTTAATATGACAACTTATAAAAATAAATTTATTTGTTTCTTATCATTATTACTATTTTCATCGGTAATAGCCGCTAGAGATAATGTCCGGTTATTACGCTATGCCGATATTCATAAAGACAGTGTCACTTTTGTTTATGCGGGTGATATTTATATAGCTGATATTAATAGTGGTGATTCAACCCGATTGACGTCTGATATGGGCTTTGAAGTGTTTCCTAAATTTAATCATGCTGGTGACAAAATTGCATTTTCTGCTGAATATTCTGGAACTAGACAAGTCTATGTGATGAATGTGGATGGCAGTGATTTAAAACAACTCACTTGGTATAACGATGTAGGGCCTATGCCTCCTCGAGGTGGTTATGATTACAGAATATTAGATTGGTCTGTAGATGATAAAAATGTCTTAGTAAGGGCCAATAGACTGCCTTGGGGGATTAGAATGGGGCAACCTCACTGGGTTCCAGTTGATGGTGGAATGGAACAACCATTAGCTGTGCCTGAAACAGGCGGCGGCATGTTATCACCAGATGGTAATAAATTTGTATACACTCCAATTGATCGCGAGTTTAGAACATGGAAAAGATACCGTGGTGGTAGAGCTCAAGATGTTTGGATTTATGATTTAGAAAATAATACTAGTGAACGCTTAACTACTTATGTTGGGACTGATTATCAACCAACTTGGGTTGGCGATTCTATTTATTTTTTAAGTGATAGAGATTACACTATTAACTTATACAAGTATCAAAAAGGCACAGAACCTAAAAAATTGACCAATCATACCAAACATGATTCATTATGGGCATCAGCTGGGCCAGAAGCTGTTGTTTATGAGAATGATGGTTATTTATGGAGGTTTGATCCTAAAACTGAAAAATCAGAACAGCTAAAAATAAATATAGTGGGCAATTCAAGGTCTCTAATTCCTCAACAAAAAGATTTAAAAGCTCAAATAGAATCAATGTCAATTTCTGCTAATGGTAAAAGAGTAGTTGTTGGGGCCCGTGGTGAAATTTTTACTGTCCCAGCTAAAAAAGGTGAAATCAGAAATATTTCATTGTCTCCTAAAGCCAGAGAAATCGATGTAAGTTGGTCTCCAGATGGAAAATATATTGCTTATTTAAGTGATAAATCAGGAGAGTATGAAATTTATTTAAGAGATACAAGTAATAACAATAAAGAAAAACGCTTGTCTAACAATGGTTCAGTTTGGAGGTTCGCACCTGTTTGGTCTCCAGATAGTCAAAATTTAGCTTTTTCTGACATCAATCATATATTATGGTCGGTGAATGTCAATGATGGAAAAATCAGCCAATTAGATAAGTCAAACCGTAACAATATACAAGACTATTCATGGTCTCCTGATAGTCGTTGGATAGCCTATACTAAAGGGGAAGACAATGGTTTCTCTTCGATATGGGTTTATGATTTAGCCAACTCAAAAGCGCTACAATTAACTCAAAAGACCAGCAATGATGTTTCTCCAGTTTTTGGTTCAAAGGGTCATTACCTTTTCTTTTTATCAGATCGAGACTATAACTTAGCATTCAGTAGCTTTGAGTTTAATTATTTGTATAACAAAGCTACCAGAATATATGCCGTTCAACTGAATTCAACAGCACCAAGCTTATACCCATTTGAAAGCGATGAAGTCGAAGTGCAAGTTCAAGTTGAATCAAAGAAGGATAAGAAATCGAAAAATAAAAAAGACAAAGCCCAAAAAGAAGAAGAAATCGCTGTAACAATTGATGTTAATGGTTTTGAAAATAGGGTGATAGCCTTATCGGCACCAGCTGGGAATTACCAGCAGTTAACAACCAATGAAGACTCAGTGTTTGTTATTAAAAATGGAGACAAAAGTGAGCTGCAAATGCTTAGTTTAACCGAAGATAAAAAACCTGAGGTGGTGGTTAAAGGAGCAAATGATTATCAACTGTCACATGATGGCAAGAAGCTATTAGTAAGAAAAGGCAATGATTTTGCTATAGTTAATGCAGAAGCGGGACAAAAATTTGCAGATTCAAAGTTAAATTTTAAAAATCTAAAGGCTAAAATTGATCCCAAAATTGAATGGCAACAGCTGTATGTTGATGGTTGGAGAATATTACGTGATTGGTTCTACGATCCAAATATGCATGGTAATGATTGGAATCTTATACGTGAGAAATATCAACCTTGGGTTAATGAAGCCACGCATAGAACTGATCTTGATTATATTTTTGGAGAAATTGCAGGTGAGCTCAATGCAGGTCATATTTATGTTAATGCTGGTGATCAGCCTGTTGTTAAGAGAAATCAAAATGGATTGCTAGGGGCTGAATTTAGCAAAGATAAGTCGGGCTATTTTAAAATTGATAAAATCTTTGCAGGTGAAAACTGGACTCCAGCGAGAAGGTCACCTTTAACAGAACCCAATGTTAATGCAAAAGTAGGCGATTTTGTGATTTCTATTAATAATGTTTCTACTAAAAATGTTCAAAATATTTATTCATTACTAGAACATACTGCAGATAGAACCATTGAAATCAAATTAAATAATTCGGCAAAATCAAAAGGATCGCGATTGGTACATGTGAGGCCGATTACTTCTGAATCCCAATTAAGGTATTTAGAGTGGATCAATCAACGCATGCAAATGGTTGAAAAACTTTCAAATGGCAGAATTGGCTATATTCATTTACCCAATACAGCCATAGCTGGAAATATGGAATTACAAAAACAATTTTTACCACAAATTACCAAAGATGCATTGATCGTTGATGACCGATATAATGGTGGTGGTTTTATTCCTGATCGTATGATTGAAATGCTTTCCAGAAAAACCTTAAATTATTGGAAAAGAAGAGGTCAAGAACCTAATGCTCAACCACTGATTGCACACGACGGCCCTAAAGTGATGTTAATTAATGGTCAATCAAGTTCTGGTGGAGATGCCTTGCCTTATTATTTTAGAAAATTAGGACTAGGTAAGATAATAGGAACCCGTACATGGGGAGGATTGATTGGAATTAGTGGAAATCCAGGCTTAGCTGATGGTGGTTTATTATTGGCATCAACTTTCCGTTTTATGGATACAGAAGGTAATTGGGCGGTTGAGAATGAAGGTGTGTCTCCAGATATTGAAGTCGTTGACCGTCCAGAGCTTGTGGCCATTGGTCAGGATCCAAGTTTAGAGAGAGCGGTCAAGGAGTTATTGAAAGAATTGGATGAGAACCCTAGAAAATCAATTAAAGCACCCATGGCTCCAAGTCAATTTTAATAGCAATTAAATTTCAAACGTTTGTTAATTATAAAGCTTAATATAACAGACGTTTGAAATTTTTAAATTGTGGGATTTCAGTTTTAAAAACTCAGATTTAATTTATTAACTATGAAAAAATTATTTCATAGTATTCAAAATTCATTTACCAAAGAATCTAATAACAAACTCAATAATGATAATTGAGTTTAATGACAAGTCAAATTGCTGTCCTGTTATTTTTATTTTTTATCTGTCTTTAAAACTTTGTTTTCTATTATTTTAGACTCTGTTTCTGGGTTTTTAAGTTGTTTGGCAATTGAAGATAACGCACGGTCAAATAAAGCCACTTGTTTTAAAATTTTAATGGTTTTATTTTTTAATCCAACGGCTAAATTCAGGTTGCTTTTATCAGAAATTTTTAAGCCACGTGAATTCACAAACAGATACTTTCCAGTAATAGGACTAATCCAGGACAGTTTTGCCCTGACTTCAGTGTTGTTCTCATTGATGAACTCAAACCATGTACCGATTTTTAGAGATGCAACAAATTTTAAATACTTTTCTTCTATTTCTTCTTGGTTACTTTGATCTGATGGATTAATGATGTCATCAACATATTCTAAGATTTCATGCTTTTTATGGGTATCAGATTGCTTTAAAATTTCTTCTGCCGAAATAATTTTAATATCTTCAGTGTTAGATTCATTGATATTTATCTGATGTATTTGATTTAAGCACTCAAGCAGTGCCAATTTTTTATCAATTAATCCTTTTGGATTAAAAGCAACAATCTTGAGACCTTCTTCATATTTTTTAATAATAGTCTTGATTTCATTTGCTGTAGTTTTTTCAATAGGTTTTGCTTGGGAATGGTTGATTATCAAGTCGACAAAAGCTGCTTTTTCTTTGTATTCTTGAGAGTCAGAACCATGTCTTAAAAACATTAAGATCAACACATTTGCCCATTCACCCAGTAATAAATCTCTAATTAATAAGGGCATCTGCTTATGATTCATTTTATCAATCAGAAGCTGTGCAGAATCCTCTTTAGCTTTATTGATTTTATCACGGCCTAATGTTTTCTCTTTGCTGCGTTTAAGGGCTACATCAGATTTCTTCTTTTGCTTAGTTAAAAATTCTTCGAATTGTGTTAATCTATCAATGTAAAATTTTTCGCTATAGTCTTCAAGGTTTAATATTTCTTTAGTGATTTTCTCTATTTGAGAAATAAAAAGTTTATTTCTGTCAAATTTTTCAGTCCAACCCACTGATTCAATCGATAACTTATCTAAGAGTTTTCTTGCAGGGTGGTTTCTATCTGCAAATAAATTTCTATCTTTCAAAGCTACCTTTAAGTAAGGTATTTGTAGCCTAGCAATAATGACTTGAATGGCATTAGGTAAATTTCTATCATCGACAATAAATTGAAACAACATGCCTACTAAGTCAATGGTTTCTTCATCTTTTTTGTTTACTTTTTGATCAATTGTATTGGCATCTAATTCATGTAATTGATTAAGTAATTTTTGTTTTATCTCAGTAGGTGATTGATATTGATTGTTTGAAGGTACACTGCTAAACATGTTGTTTTGCAAGGATGTTAATGCGTTCATCATTGAATTGACATTGATACTTGTCACTGTACCAGAAGTGCCAACATAAGCTGAATTATCTTGATCATTTTTTTCTGAATTTGTAGAAACCGATTGATGGGACTGACTAAATAATTGAGATATTAGCTGATAGTTTGGGTCTATTGATGTGGGATTTTGGCCCGTACTATACTGAGTATTTTCAGAGGCAGATGTTGATTGATTATCTAGTTTATGGTCCTTAATTTCAATATTATTTGCCTCACTTGAGTGGCTATTTACCTTCCCATGTTGTCCAATATTGTAAGATATTTCTGGGATAATTCCTTTTGTGGCTAAGAACTCATTAACATGGGTATAAATGTCATTGAGTTGTCCCATAATGCTTCTTTCAAACATTTTGTAAATTATTAGTTTTATCGTTACTGTGATATCTAATTTCTTTAAACATTGGGCAAATGAATTGACGATAACGTTCGGGCTTATTGGCACTTGATTTGCATTGATCTCAATACCAGAAGCAAGTACAGAAAACCTTTTCTCAAAGGCATAGAGATGACGGTGATATACCATATCAGACTTATTAATCAAATTTGATATGGCTAATGTTTCATCTAGCTCCTTTTCATCAATTAATGATAAAGACAGTGATTTTCCTTCAGAGCTATTGCTTATACCTTGGCTGAAATAATCAAACTTATTGTTTTTAAAATGCTTGAAGCATAATTTAAATGAGTTAAAAAAATCATTAAACACTTGTGTTCTCTGTTTACGAATTGAACGCATGGTTTCAAAATATATGGTTTGATTCTGATTTGTTTCAGCTTTCTCAGCCATATCAAATAAAGTATCGTCAAGTAATTCAAAACACGCAATTAATTTGGGTTTTAGTTCATTTGCGAATTGGCTGAAAACTTGAGACAACAAACCTCCAAGATCATAAGTTTCTTTTTTATTTTTAGTTTGGTCTAATTTTATAATTTTGTCTTGCATATTAGTCATGGTATTCACCTATTTAAAAGCATGTTAACCAGTAATACTATGCCTTTCTGTGAGATAATTCACATAGTTTGTATTTTCATTAATAATTTTAATTATCTTTATTATGTAACAAAATAATATTGTATTAATTGAGAAAAAAAGAAGAGGTTAAGGGGCTAAATTTATTAGTAAAATCAATTGATGAAAATTTATTTTTTTGACTGGTTTTTGTTAGATTTTTTTAATAGAAGACACAACTCATTCTAATTTATTATGTATGTGATAAGTCCTTAACGTTTATTCGAAATCATTGTTAAAAAGCACATCCTCATTCTGTATGATTTCGGCTAAATGGGCCAGTGCTGCCAGATTAGTTTTTAGAATGTATTGACCTTGATTTAGGCTTATATTTTCTGGCAAATCTGTACTTCTATGGTAGCCAGGATAAACATTCCAATCTTCATCAATAGATAAAATACCATGCATATTATTATTGATATATGGGACGTGATCTGAACCAAATGGGTTTGTGCTAGTATAAACAGTGAGTTCAGGAGCATATATTGCTGCATTTTGTACCAAAATATCCATCAACCATTGATTTGAAGATGAGGTCTCTAGCAAAAGCTCATGATTTGTGTTGCTGGTATAACCAACCATATCCATAGTTAATACTGCTTTTACTTTATTTTGATTTCCGTTAGAAATAATTGAATTAACATGAACGTTACTGCCAATTAATCCTTGTTCTTCTCCGGAGTAACAGATAAATATTATGGTACTAGAAAATGTATGACCTGTAACTACTCGAGCCATTTCCAATACACCAGCACAGCCGCTGGCATTATCTACAGCTCCAGGAGAGTCTCCTGAAGAAGATGTAGAATCCATATGTGCACCGACAATATACCAATCATCTGGCTTGATCGAGCCCGCTTGTACACCTATGATATTAGTGGTGAAATTGCCATTGACTATAAAATTTTGTGTGGATACTTGCAGGTTTAACTGATTAAATTTATTTTCTATCCATGTTTTAGCAAAATTATTCTCACTACTGCCTGATACCCTAGACCAAGAACTTAAAGTTATAATGTCGGATTGCCAAGTTAAAGGGTTAATTTCATTCACTAAACTTTGAAAATTATTTGCCCCTTTGAGATTTATAGACTTGGTATTAGCTTTCTGTATATTATTAAAGGCATCTAAACTGATAATATTTATATGGTTACAATGTGATTTTTGGCAATCAATGTCTTGATTGATAAGGTGATAACCATGAGCTGAAGCTAGTTTATTAATTTTTTTAAGTTCTTGGTCATGGGCTCTTACTATTTTTAATGTGCTTTTATCATAACTTTTAAACGACTCTTTAAAAGGATTAGTAGAGTGGCTACATATTAATAATTCTTGACCAATAAGATACTGGCTAGAGGGTTTTAAATCAGTCGCTTGACTCTTATTCGTAAGATGGCACTTTTCTTCAGCAACAACCTCTTGTTGTGATAAAGTAAAAGCCACAACAATAAATATTAATTTCATATGGATAAATAGGGAGGAATCAAAGAACAATTATAACACTTTATACTTTAATTTAATGAAATAGCCCAATTACACCACTCAAGTAACTGCGATTATTCAAAACTATTTGAAAAAATAAAAGTGTTGGAGATGGTTCGACAGGGAGTACCAGAAACTTTAACATTCACATCATCAATATACCACCCATCTGCAATAACTGAAGTATCAGTTGTCAGTCTATATCTTAATTGAATTTGTAGGCTATTAGGAGGGACATCTATCAATAAAGACTCTGTTTGCCATGTTGTCTGGCCATCACAGCTAAATACTTCACTCCAATTACCCTGATCAAAACTAACTTCCACATGGCCGAAATCATAACCAACTTCAGTGTCACATAAATGATTGAAACTAAGCTCTAAACTTTCTGCACCAGTAATATTGATAGCTT
>Ga0316204_10005781_pt1 | contig 19921 bp, 16 predicted proteins | sample 6monrhotite_MG_2_FD_205661 | JGI IMG/M metagenome (GOLD analysis project Ga0316204, IMG submission 205661) | Microbial mat bacterial communities from mineral coupon in-situ incubated in ocean water Damariscotta River, Maine, United States -... | ecosystem: Environmental > Aquatic > Marine >...
TCGTAGCGCCCGATGCCCGCCTGGGTCAGCCTGAAATCAAGCTTGCGGTATTTGCGCCCGCCGCCAGTTGTTTGCTGTCCAGGCTTGCCGGGCAACAGGCGGCCGAAGACATGTTGCTGTCGGGGCGCAGTATCAGTGGCGATGATGCGCACCGTTTGGGGATCGCCGCGTTCGCTGTTGAAAAACCGCAGGTCGCGGCACTTGAATACTTCCGTGAACACCTGGCAGGAGTTTCTGCGAGTTCGCTGCGCTTTGCGGTCACCGCCGCCCGTCAGCGCTTCGCCGCCGACGTTTCGGCCGACCTGGATCGGGTCGAAAAATTGTATCTGGACGGTTTGATGAACAGCAACGACGCCGTCGAAGGGTTGAATGCCTTCGTCGAAAAACGCTCACCCCAATGGAAGCATGGTTGAGACATGAAAAACACCACAGAAATTATTGAATACTGCCAGCACCTGGCCGAAGATACCGAGTTTAAATCGGCGCGGGAATGGAAGGCGGCGGACCCTGCGCGCAAGGTTGTCGGTTACATGCCGGTCTATGTGCCACGCGAACTGATCCATGCCGCCGGTATGCTGCCGCTGGGAATCCTCGGCGGTGGTGACAATCTGGAAGTCATTCATGGCGACGCCTATTACCAAAGTTACATTTGCCGCATCCCGCGTTCGACAATTGAGTTGGCCGTAACCAAGCGTCTGGATTTCGTAGACGGCATGCTGTTTCCATCCATTTGCGATGTCATCCGCAATTTGTCGGGCATGTGGAAATTGCTGCTGCCGCATGTGTACGTGCGCTATTTCGATGTGCCGCAGAATTTCATGTCCGATGTGGGCGGTACTTATTATGCCCAGGAACTGCGCGAACTGAAGGAAGGCCTGGAAGGCATCGTTGGGCGTGAAATCAGCGACGACGATATTCGCCGTTCCATCGCCGTTTATAACGAAAACCGCCGTCTGGTGAACGCCGTCTACGACCTGCGCGCCAGGACCCCCTGGAAGGCGCCGTCGTGGGAAGTTTATGTATTGATGCGCGCCGGCATGGTCTTGCCGGTGGAAGACCACAGCCAATTGATGATCGATTACATGGGGGCGGTTGAACACGAAGACCGGCCCATGAAAGATAACTGCCGGGTCATTTTGCAAGGATCGTTTTGTGAACAACCACCCTTGAACCTGATTAAATCCATCGAACTGGCCGGGTGTTATATCGTTGATGATGATTACATGCTGGTGACCCGCTGGTTGCTGGAAGATGTGCCCAGCGAGGGTGATCCTATTGAAAATCTGGCCGAAAGTTTCATTAAACATTCGTGCGAAACGGCAGCCAAGTACGAACCGGACGGTGCCAAGAAAGGCAAGTATCTGGTTGATTTGACCAAAAGCCGCGCCGCCGAAGGCGTCATTTTTGCAGCCCCCAGTTTCTGTGATCCGGCCTTGCTGGATCGGCCCATGCTGGCGGGTGCTCTAAGCCGCGAAGACATCCCCTATATCTCGTTCAAGTACGCCGAAAATTCGGGCCAGATGCAGCCGATCCGTGAACAGGCCGGAACCTTCGCCGACACCATCAAGCTATGGAGTGACGCATGACAACAGCACACGACGACATCATCAAAGAATCTTCCATGCTTAAACAAAAGCAGATGATCGCCCGAAATTACGACGGCCTTACCAGCACGGCCCAAACCGGTAAAAAGGTCGCCGCGACCTATGTGCCGGGTAACCTGAACGAACTGATCATGTGTTTTGACATGTTGAACAACTTGCCTGAAATCAACGCCATTCAAAACGGCATGCGCAAAAAATCAGGCGCGCTTATTCAGGACGCCGAAAAGATGGGTCATTCGGAAGATGTGTGCACCTACGTCAAGGCCGATATCGGCAACATGGCGAAGGGGTCTATCGCACCCAATGGCAAACCCATGCCGGTGCCCGATTTGTTATTACTGTCTTATACGGGCTGTTTCACATTTATGAAGTGGTTCGAATTGCTGCGCGACCAGTATGGCTGTCGCACCACCATGTTGCATGTGCCGTACGAAGGCGACGGCAAGATCACGAAGAACATGCGCGATTATGTGGTCAAGCAACTGAAGGAAGAAGTGATACCGACCCTGGAAGACGTCAGCGGCGTCAAGTTCGATATCGATCGCTTGCGCGAGAACTTAAGAAATTCGGCCAAGGCGGAAGATGACTTTGTCTGGATCTTGAACAGCGCCAAGAACAAACCATCGCCCATCGATGCCTACTTCGGCGGTGTCTATTATGTGGGTCCCATCTTTACCGCCTTTCGCGGCACCCAGGATGCCATCGATTATTACAAGATCCTGCGCGGCGAGATAGAACAGCGCATCAAGGAAGGTAAAGGCCCGATCACCCCGGAAGGAGACATGGGCAAGGAAAAATACCGCCTGGTGGTCGAAGGCCCGCCCAACTGGACCAGCTTTCGCGAGTTCTGGAAAATGTTCTACGACGAAGGTGCGGTGGTTGTTTCCTCGACCTACACCAAGGTGGGGGGCGTCTATGATTATGATAATTTCCGGCACGACCCGGACCGCCCGCTGGAAAGTATCGCCGAATATTGCCTGGGTTGTTACACCAACCGTAACTTGCCCATGCGGGTCGATATGATCGAACAAGCCATGGAAGAATTTCAGGCCGATGGCTTTTTGGTCAATTCGATCAAAAGCTGCAACAGCTTTTCTGCCGGTCAGTTGATGATCATGCGGGAAATTGAAAACCGTACCGGCAAGCCAGCCGCCTTCATTGAAACTGATTTGGTCGACCCACGATATTTCTCGCCGGCCAATGTCAAGAACCGGCTGGAAAGCTATTTCCAGATGATTGACCAGAAACGCCAGGGCGGTAACCCGTCGCAGGCCGCTTAAAGGGAACCGTTCCATGAAATGTTACATCGGTATTGATCTGGGATCGACCACCACCAAGGCGGTATTGGTCAATGAAAACGCGGAAATATTGGGCCGCGGTATCACCAATTCCCGGTCCAACTACGAAACGGCGGCATCCGTCGCCAAACAGGAAGCCCGCCTGGGGGCGCGCCTGAGCCTGTTCCGCCGTGGCATTGGTGAATTGACAAAAGACATCGGCATCGACGCGCTGATGGCCGACCTGGAACGGACGATCCGCCACGAGCAGTTCCTTGAACAATTGCAGGACTTGCAGGAAACCTGCACATCACACGTGAAGAATGCGGACAAGGCGGTGATCGAGGCGCTTGAAGAAATATTTTCACGCCTCAGGGACGAAAGTTCGGCCATGTTCAGTCGCGAAGCCAAACGCAAATCGGATTTCTTTCGCGACATTGCCGGGTCACGGGTCATGCAACTGGCTGAAATAATTGCCAAGGAAAGCGGCGTCAGTTTCGATGCCCTGCTTAACCTGTATGACAAATCCATCATCGATGTGGAAAACCGGCCACCGGGGGCGGGACTGTCTGAAAAATTCCGAGCCGGATTGCACCGGTTGCTTAAGGACTCCCCTGAAATGCTGATCGACGAGGCCTTGGCGCAAAAAGCGCTGGCGCTGGCGCTGGATATTGACCTGGAAGAAACCTACGTGGTCGGCACCGGTTATGGCCGGGTGACGTTGCCGTTTCCCAAGGAACACATCCGTTCGGAAATTCTGTGCCATGGATTGGGGGCGCACCTGATGTACCCCAATACCCGCACGGTGCTCGACATCGGTGGCCAGGATACCAAGGCCATCCAGGTCGACGCGGAAGGCATTGTCGAAAACTTTCAAATGAACGATCGCTGTGCCGCCGGTTGCGGGCGCTATCTGGGATACATCGCTGATGAAATGAACATGGGTTTGCATGAACTGGGCCCCATGGCCTTGAAGGCGACCAAAAGTGTCCGGATCAATTCCACCTGTACGGTGTTCGCCGGGGCTGAATTGCGCGACCGTTTAGCGCTGGGCGAAAAGCGCGAAGATATTCTGGCGGGTCTTCACCGGGCCATCATCCTGCGCGCTATGTCGATCATTTCACGTTCGGGCGGTGTGTCTGATCAGTTCACCTTTACCGGCGGCGTCGCCAATAACGGGGCGGCGGTCAAGGAACTCAGGATACTGATTGCCGAAAACTATGGCGACGTGGCGATCAATATCGATCCCGAATCCATTTACACGGGTGCCTTGGGGGCGGCTGAATTTGCCCGCCGTGCCATCATCAATTAAGGGAGACAGCAACCATGACCATTGCAGCAGGTATTGATGTGGGGACCGGCGCCGTCAAGGCCGTGATCTTTGATGTGCAGGATGGCGGCAAGGGCGAAACCAAATGGCTGGGCCGTTGCATCGAGAAAATCCGCCAGCGTGACCCCCTGCGCCTGGCCCGGGAAGCTTATGACACGGCCCTGGCCGATGCCGGTGTAAACAGCGATGACGTGGCGTATATTGCGACCACCGGCGAGGCCGAAAGCCTGAGTTTCACCACCGGTCATTTTTATTCCATGACCACCCATGCCCGGGGTGCCATTTACCTGGATCCGCATGTGCGCGGGGTGCTCGATGTGGGGGCCTTGCACGGGCGGGCGATCATCATCGACGAACGTGGCAAGGTGCTGGATTATCGCATGACCTCGCAGTGTGCGTCAGGGTCGGGCCAGTTTTTGGAAAACATCGCACGCTACCTGGGCATCACCCAGGAAGAAATCGGGGAATTGTCCATACAGGCCGACGCGCCTGAAAAGGTCTCGTCCATCTGTGCGGTGCTGTCGGAAACCGATGTCATCAACATGGTCTCGCGCCAGGTCTCGACGCCCAATATCCTTAAAGGAATTCATCTGTCCATGGCCGGGCGACTGGCCAAGCTGCTGCGCGCCATAAAAATGAAAGATGGCACGGTTTTGATGACCGGTGGGTTGGCGCTCGATACCGGCTTGCTGGCCGCCCTGAACGAAGAAATGGAAGGCCAGAAGGTTTCTGTCGATGCGCTCAGCCACGCAGATTCCATCTACGCCGGGGCCATCGGTGCCGCCATCTGGGGGGCTTTCCGTCACGAAAAACTGGCTAAAATGGGGGCCTTGCCACTGGCGTCTTAAGCTTCCGCGCGGTCCATGTTTTTAAGCAACGTGGACAGGGTGATCGACTTTAATGTCGAGACCGTGATGTTTTCAATTTCCATTGAAACCCGGTTTAAAGCCCGGCCGATATCTGCATCTTCGCCGCTTTCGGGAAAGGCACCGTCGTGGGTGTCGATGTCTTCGAACAATTTAACCACGTCATACAGCGTTACCCGCTTGGGATTGCCGATAAAACGATAGCCGCCGCCGGCACCGCGCATGGATTCAACCAGTCTGGCGCGGGCCAAATCGCGCAGCACCTTGGCCAGATGATTGACCGAAATACCGAAGGTCTCGGCGATGTCGGCAGCTGAAATCTGGACCTTTGGATCACGCGCCAATTCCAACACGGCGAACAGGGCGCACTGGGTCGCTTTTTGCAGTCTCATGATCCAGCCTTTTTTGTCGAAACCGGTGCCGCCAGTGGCATTTCCAGTTCAATGAAGGGGCCGCCCATCATTCCCTGGGAGCGGAAAAAGGTCATGTTCAATTCATCGTCACGGGCCAGCATGGTGCGAACCTTGTTCACGCCGTCGCGCGCCAGGCAATCACAAATGGCATCAAACATGGAACTGCCGACCTTGTTGAGGCGGGCATTGGGATTGACCCCCAGGGCGAAGATCCAGCCGCTGGGCGGCGAGCCGAATTCCCAGGCCCGAACCTCGCCGATGATGAAGCCGATGACCTGGCCTTCGTTGTTTTCGCTGACCAGAAAGTACCGCTTGTCGCGCGTGCCGTAACGCTCGAACATATCGCTCCAATAGTCGGGTTTGGCAATGCCGGTGATGGTGGCATCAAGCCCGCTGACGGCGGCAATATCTGAATTCTTTGCGACGCGAATTTCAAAATGGTCGTATTTGACCTTGATACCCGACATGCCCCCAATGCTCCTTTTAATCGTTCTTGACAGGATGTAACCCCTAAACCAAAATGTAAATAGGAATTTTGGTACCAATTTAAGCTTTAGGGCGACTCAAGCGAGTGAAGCCTTGAAAATATTGCGTTTGGATGATGGCTACAATGATAGATTTTTCGACCCACCCGGACCGCTACCGGCACTGGAAGCTTGATGTTGATGGCGAAGTGGCGACGCTTTCTATGGATGTCAGTGAAGAAAGCGGTCTCAAGCCCGATTACAAGCTGAAGCTCAACTCCTATGACCTGGGTGTTGATATTGAGCTTTATGACGCCGTTCAGCGTCTGCGGTTCGAATATCCGAACGTGCGGGCGGTGATCGTAACGTCGGCCAAGGACAGGGTGTTTTGTTCCGGTGCCAACATTACCATGCTGGGCACCTCGAGCCATGGCGAGAAGGTGAATTTCTGCAAATTTACCAATGAAACCCGCAACGGTATCGAAGACGCCACGGCCAATTCGGGCCAAACTTATATGTGTGCCATCAACGGCACTGCCGCAGGCGGTGGCTACGAACTGGCGCTGGCGACCGATCATATTATGCTGATCGATGATGGCTCCAGCGCCGTGTCGCTGCCCGAAGTGCCGCTGCTGGCGGTTTTGCCGGGCACCGGCGGGCTGACCCGTATCGTCGACAAACGCTATGTTCGCCGCGATCATTCGGATTATTTTTGCACCCTGACCGAAGGCATTAAAGGCAAGCGTGCCGTCGAATGGAAGCTGGTCGATGAAATCGTTTCGAAATCGGCACTACGGGAAAAATCCCTGGAGCGGGCCCGCCAGTTTGCCGAAAATTCCGACCGGCCGAGCGATGCTACGGGGGTCGCGCTTGTGCCCCTGAACCGGACCATCACCGATGATGCGGTAACCTACGACCACGTATCGGTCCAGCTGGACCGTGATCAACGGGTGGCGCGTATCAATGTGGCGGCACCAATGGTGGCACCGCCCACGGACATTGCCGCAATCCATGCCCAAGGGGCCGCATTCTGGCCCCTGGCCATGGCCCGTGAACTGGATGATGCGATCCTTCATTTACGCACCAACGAAGCGGAACTTGGCACCTGGGTCTTTACCACCAGCGGTGATGCCGACCTGGTTGATGCAGGTGATCGCGCCTTGCTGGACAACGCCGGGGATTGGCTGGTGCGGGAAACGACATTGTTTATGAAGCGGGTGTTCAAGCGCATCGATGTGACATCGCGCAGCCTGATCACCCTGATTGAACCGGGCAGTTGTTTTGCGGGTTCTTTGTTCGAACTGGTGCTGGTGGCGGATCGCAGTTTCATGCTGGACGGTGTGTTTGAAGGCGACAACCGGCCCCCCGCAACACTGCGTGCCGGAGATATCAATTTTGGGCCCATGCCCATGTGTAACGATTTGACCCGTCTGGAAACGCGATTTCTCAACGATGCCGATGCGGTGACAGCGGTGCGGGCCAGCACGGGCAGGGATCTGGATGCCCAGGCCGCCGATGATCTGGGGCTGGTCACGTTCATCCCCGATGATATCGACTGGGAAGACGAAGTCCGCCTGGCGATCGAAGAACGGGCCAGTTTCTCGCCTGATTCATTGACCGGCATGGAAGCCAGCCTGCGTTTTGCGGGACCCGAAACCCTTGAGACCAAGATATTCGGGCGCCTGAGCGCCTGGCAGAACTGGATTTTCCAAAGACCCAATGCGGTCGGCGACGAAGGCGCGCTCAAGCGCTTCGGCACCGGCCTGAAGGCGTCATTTGACGTCAAACGGGTCTGAACGAACACATATAGGCGAGAAAAATTATGAGCATTGATTATCAGGAAAAAATCCCGAACAACGTAAATCTGGCCGACGACCGGCGTCTGCAAAGGGCGCTGGAAAAATGGCAGCCGGGTTACCAGCAGTGGTGGGCCGAACTGGGGCCGGATGAAAGCCAGAATATGGATGTGTACCTGCGCACGGCGATCAGTGTGGAAGCGGGCGGCTGGGCCAATTACGGCCATGTCAAAATGCCCGATTATCGGTGGGGCATTTTTCTGTCGCCGCCCGAACAGGACCGCAAGATCAACTTTGGTGCCCACAAGGGCGACGCCGCATGGCAGGAAGTTCCCGGCGAATACCGGGCCGAACTCAGGCGCCTGATCGTTACCCAGGGCGATACCGAACCGGCGTCGGTGGAACAGCAGCGGCACTTGGGGTTAACCTGTCCGTCGCTTTATGACCTGCGCAATCTGTACCAGGTTAATGTGGAAGAAGGCCGTCATTTGTGGGCCATGGTCTATTTGCTGCACGCGCATTTTGGTCGCGATGGTCGCGAAGAAGCCGAAGCCATGCTGGAACGCCATTCGGGCGATCCGGACAAGCCACGCATTCTGGAAGCCTTTAACGAAGACACACCCGACTGGTTGTCGTTCTTTATGTTCACCTATTTCACTGATCGTGATGGCAAGTACCAGTTGGCATCGTTGGCGGAATCGGGCTTCGACCCCTTGTCGCGGACCTGCCGCTTTATGTTGACGGAAGAAGCCCATCACATGTTTGTCGGTGAAACCGGGGTCGGGCGTGTGGTGCAGCGGTGCTGCCAGTTGATGAGGGAACACAAGACCGACGATGTGCGCAAATACGGCGCCATCGATCTGGTCACCATCCAGAAGTACATCAACTTCCATTACAGCGTATCGGTGGACCTGTTCGGTCAGGAACTGTCCACCAATGCGGCCAATTATTACACCATGGGCCTGAAGGGCAGGTTCCAGGAAACCCGCATCGACGACGATCACCTGTTGAACAATTCCATTTATCAGGTGGCAGAAATTAAGGGCGATCAGGTGGTTTTCGCCGATCAAAGTGCGCTGACGGCGGTTAACGAACGCCTGCGCGATGAATACACCTTTGATTGCCAGCGTGGCCTGGACAAATGGAACAAGATCATCGCCGAGGCCGGTATCGATTATAAACTAAGCCTGCCGCACCGGGCATTCCACCGGGGTATCGGCTCGTTTTCCGGTGTCAGGGCGAACCCCCAGGGCCAGATCATTTCCCAGGCCGAATGGGACAAGCGCCATGGCGAATGGCTGCCGACGGATGAAGACCGCATCTACGTTACTTCCTTGATGAAAGCCGTCACCGAACCCGGAAAGATGGCGGCCTGGATTGCACCACCGGGAAAAGGCATTAATGGCCAGCCGGTCAATTTTGAATATGTTCGTTTCAACTGATCAGGTCGCGCGGTAGACTTAAGGCAATCCCCATATAAAAATAATAATCGGGGAAGACGACCAGGGCGAGGGACTTCAGGGAGGAGCCTCATGGATACTAATTCGGTTGTAATCGATACGTCGACGACACCTTCAACGATCACCTATGCGCCAACGTTCAACGTAGCGGTCCCCTTCATTGACCGTCATCTGAGTGAGGGCCGGGCAGACAAAGTGGTGGTTCGGTCCGTCGGTGGCGGCGAAATCACCTACGGCGAATTGGCTCAGAACGTCAATCGCGCCGGGAACGCGCTACTGGGGCTTGGTATCGGGCAGGGCGAACGGGTCCTGATGATGATCAAGGACTGCCCGGAATTCTTTTACCTGTTCTGGGGGGCGATCAAGGCCGGTGTGGTCCCGGTTCCCATCAACACGTTGCTCCGGGCCAAGGACTACCAGTTCATGATCGAGGATTCCGGTTGCGCCGGGGTCATTTATTCGCCGGAATTTGCCGCCGAAGTCGAACCGGCGCTGGCGCAAGCGGCTCGCAAGCCAAGTCACGCCCTGCGTACGACGGGGGATGGAAAAACGCTCGCCAGCCTGATGGCGCGATCATCCGATGTGCTGGCCCCCGCCCCGGCGAGCGCCCGGGATGATTGCTTTTGGCTGTATTCCTCAGGCACCACCGGCACGCCCAAGGGGGCCGTTCATGCGCACCGGGACATGGTTGAAACCGCGCAGCACTACGCGGTGGATACCTTGGGCCTGCACGAGGATGATGTTTGTTTTTCGGCGGCCAAACTGTTCTTTGCCTACGGACTTGGCAATGGCATGACCTTCCCATTGTGGGTCGGGGCATCAAGTATCCTGTTACCCGGTCCCCCCACTCCGGACAGCACGTTTGATGTTATCGAAACCTTCCGTCCAAGTATTTATTATGGTGTGCCGACGCTTTATGCGGCGCAACTGAAAGCGCTGGAAAGCTCCCCCCGCGACCTGTCGTCCCTGCGCGCCTGCGTTTCGGCGGGCGAGGCCTTGCCTGCCGATATCTTTCGTCGCTGGCAAGGGAAGACGGACGTGGTGATCCTTGATGGCATTGGTTCGACCGAGGCCCTGCACATATTTATCTCCAACATGCTGGGGGACTTCAAGCCCGGAACCAGTGGTCGCATCGTGCCCGGATATCAGGCCAAGATTGTCGATGAAAGCGGTGCGATCGTGCCTGGCGGCGAAAGCGGTCGCCTGCTCATCAGCGGCGGATCGACTGCCAGGTATTACTGGAATAACCCGGAAAAGACGGCCGCCACCATGATCGATGACTGGCTCGATACCGGCGACACCTATATTCAGGATGAAGACGGGTATTTCCATTATTGCGGCCGTAACGACGATATGTTGAAGGTCGGTGGGATCTGGTGTTCGCCCTTTGAAATCGAAGCCAAGCTGATCGAACATCCCAAGGTGCTGGAAGCCGCCGTGGTGGGGCGTGCCGATGATGCCGAATTGATTAAGCCGGAAGCCTTCGTGGTTCTTAATAACCCTGAAGATGCAGGTGAATTGACGGAAGGCGAATTGCTGGAACATTGCAAGTCGGGTCTGGCCCGTTACAAATATCCGCGCTGGTTTAATTTTGTCACCGAATTGCCGAAAACGGCGACCGGTAAAATCCAGCGTTTTAAATTGCGCTAAGATATATTGACGGGACAAGCCGACATGCGACAAAAGCTGTGCGATCTGGATCAGGCCATCGCCGAACACGTTACCCCCGGGTGCAGTCTGGTCATGGGTGCATGTCTTGAACCCGACATTCCGTTTGCCGCAACCTATGAAATTATTCGCCAGAACATAACCGGGTTGGAAGCCATCGCCCCCATTTCGGATGCCTCTACCGATATGTTGATCGGGGCCGGATGTGTCGACCGGGTAACCGGCGCATGGGTCGGCAATGTGTCGGGTGGTCTTGGTCACAATTATCGCCGGGCATTTGAAAATCGCGATACGCCTTCGGTCAACCTTAAGGATCATTCGAACTTTTCACTCGGCATGGCGCTTATGGCCGGAGCCTACGGAATGCCCTATGCGCCCATGCGGTCGATCCTAGGATCGGACATCGTTAAATCCAATGACCAGTTTATAGAAGCGACAAATCCTTTTTCAGATGGCAAGGAACCCATCATCCTGGTCCCGCCGTTGATCCCCGATGTGGCTATTCTGGTGGTGCAGCGGGCCGACGCCCAAGGCAACAACCATCATTGGGGTAATCGGGGGGTGGCTCAGGAAGCGGCGCTTGCGGCCGAAAAAGTGATCCTGCTTGCCAACGAAATTGTCGAACCCGAGGTGATCCTGTCCGACCCCAGCCGGGTGCTGGTGCCGGGGTACCTGGTCACCGCCGTGTGTCACGTTCCCGCCGCCGCCCATCCGTCGCCGCAAACCGGTTGCTGGAAACGCGGCAATGATTTTTTCAACGACTATCACAAGCAATCCCGCACCGAGGAAGGCTTCAAACAGTGGCTTGATGAATGGGTTTACGGCGTAGCCGATCACGCCGCTTACCGGGCCAAACTGGGGGCGAGCCTGAGCGACTTGAAAATCACCGGATCGGCATTGTCCGCCCCGGCGAATTACGCGGCGGAGTAGGGATATGGCCGATTATTCCATACAAGAACTGATGATCATCGCCGCGGCCCGGGAAATTGCCGATGGCGAACTGGTCTTTGTCGGCATGCGATTGCCAATCACGGCCTATGGTGTTGCCCGGTTAACCCATGCGCCCAACGCCGTTGGTTTATTTGAATGCGGCATCGCCCGTTATGCGCCCGCCGAAGGCATGCTTTATACAATGGGTGACCCACCCAATCAGCAAAATGCCGCCTGGTCGGCGGGGCTGGTTCCGGTGATGAGCCAGTTGCAGCGGGGGCGCGTCGATGCGGGCTTTATTGGCGGCGCCGAGGTTGACCGTTATGGCAACGTCAACACGTCTTACATTGGTGATTTTGACACCCCTAAAATCAAGCTGCCGGGGTCGGGCGGGGCGGCGGATATCGCCGCTATGTCCAAACGCTTGTTGGTGATCATGAACCATGAAAAACGACGGCTGGTCGAAAAGGTCGACTACATAACGTCGCCCGGATATCTGGACGGCGGTGACAGTCGCGCGCGCGCCGGTCTGGGTGGCGGGCCTTCGGCGGTGATTACCGACCGGGCTATTTTAAGACCGTACGGAGATGACCATGAGTTGCATGTAGCCTCGATCCATCAGGGGCACTCGCTCGTCGAAATCGCCGAAAACACGGGATGGGACATTAAAGCCCGACCCGACATGGATGAAACACCGCCGCCCAGTTCGCAGGAGCTCGCGGCACTGCATGAAATAGATAAAGACGGTTTTTGGCATTGAAGGTGGAAGTTCCTAGAAGTTTCGCCTAAAGTTTCGAATAACTTACAGGGGGAGGGATGCTGAAAACGGTGAAACCACCGCCCCCTGATAAGAAACAACAATAGGGAGGATGCGTACGTTATGAAAAAGCAATCGTTGGGGCTGGCTGTTGCCATGGCCTTGCTCTCCACGTCAGCAATGGCGGCGGAAACTGTAAAAATTGGTTTTGTCACTACTTTGACCACACCTGCTGGTGCCATTGGCCGCGGCATGGTTGACGCGGCCAATATCGCACTTGATCACATTGGTCACACGATGGGTGGCAAGAAAGTCGAACTGATCGCTGAAGATGACGGCTTCAAGCCCGAAACCGGCAAGCAGAAGACCGACAAACTGGTCAAGCAGGACAAAGTCGATTTTGTTACCGGCTTCATTTGGTCCCATGTGCTTCTGGCCTCGCGCAAATCCGGCCTTGCCAACAACACGTTCCTGATCAGCGCCAATGCTGGCCCGTCAGCTCTCGCTGGTAAGCTTTGCAACAAGAATTTCTTCTCGGCATCATGGCAGAATGATCAAAACCCCATGGCTACCGGTGAAGTCCTGAACAAAGATGGCATCAAGAAAGCCTATTTGATGGCTCCGAACTATGCCGCCGGTAAAGACATGGTCGCGGGCGTGGAACGCACTTTCAAAGGTGAAGTTGCCGGCAAGGATATGACCAAGTGGGGCAAAGACATGCAGCTTGATTTCTCTGCCGAATTGGCCAAAGCCAAAGCGTCAGGGGCCCAAGCCATGGTCGTGTTTTACCCTGGACCTGCCGGACCCGCGTTCATCAAGCAGTTCGAACAAGCTGGTCTTGCGGGCAGCATGAAGCTCTACACCATGTTCACGGTTGATGGCCTGGCACTGCCGCGCTTGCAAAAAGCCAATCTGTCGGGCGTTTTGGGTTCATACAACACCATGTTCTGGGCTCCCGATTTGGATAATGCAGTCAACAAAAGATTTGTTGCTGATTTCAAGAAAAAAACCGGACGTTATCCTACCCACTATGCTGCGCAGTCCTATGACGCGATCATGCTGATCAAATCCGGTGTTGATGCGGTCAACGGCGACACATCCAACAAGGATGGCATGCGGGCCGCCATGAAGAAGGCGGATTTCCCTTCCGTGCGTGGCAAGTTCAGCTATGGCAACAATCACTTCCCGATCCAGGATTTCCACCTGCGTCAGGTTAAGAAAGATGCCAATGGCGACTGGTTTGCGTCTTATGTTTCGACGGTCACAAAGGGCCATCAGGACACATACGCCAGCCAGTGCAAAATGTAGTTCTTTCGAACGCACAAATGATGAGGAGGCGCCTTTTTCAAGGCGCCTCCCTTGTCGTTTGGCGGGCTGTAAAGTTCACATGACATCTCCTATTAAAAGCCGTTTCTTATGGATCTGACATTACTGATCGCCCAGTTGCTTAACGGATTGCAGCTTGGCATTCTTTTATTCCTTTTGGCGTCTGGTTTGACGCTGATTTTTGGCATCATGAATTTCGTCAATCTGGCGCATGGTTCGCTGTACATGGCGGGCGCATTCCTGTGTGCCAGTTTTACCCACCTTACGGGTTCATTCGTTTTTGGCGTGCTGCTGGCCCTGCCTGCGACGGCTGTGATCGGGATTATTATCGAAAAAGCTGTCGTTCAATACTTGTATGACCGGGATCACCTGGATCATGTTTTGGCGACCTTTGGCCTGATCCTGGTACTTGATACGGCGGCCCATATGATCTGGGGCCCAGATGGTATTGTCGTGCCGCTTCCGAACTGGCTTGATGGCCGTGTCGAGCTGTTTGCCGGCGTCGTTATTCCGACGTTCCGCCTGGCCATTATTGGCGTTGGACTGGTCGCCGCCGCCGGGTTATATATGCTTGTCGCCAGGACCCGTATGGGCATGCGCATTCGCGCCGGGGCTTCCAATCGCGATATGATCGGCGCGCTTGGCGTCGATATCAAACAGCTGTTTACCTTTGTCTTTGCCCTGGGGGCGGCACTTGCCGGTCTGGCGGGGATGATGGTGTCGCCCATTACCGAAGCATCCATCGGCATGGGTAATTCGATCATTATTTTAACCCTTGTGGTGATTGTGATTGGCGGTACCGGTTCGGTCAAAGGGGCGATGATCGCGGCCATTATTGTTGGCCTGATCGATACCATCGGCCGCAGCTATCTGGATGATCTGTTCAAGGTGTTCATGTCGGATCAGAGTGCCGAAACATCAGCGCCCGCCATATCGGCGATGTTGAACTATATTTTAATGGCGGCGATCCTCGCCGTGCGCCCGCAAGGCCTATTTCCACCTAAGGGGCGTTAGACCATGTTGAATTCTATTTCCAATATGGGGGTGCGTGGCTGGGTCATTGCAATGGTTTTGGCTGCGTTGGCGTTATTACCGGCCTTTGCTGCGTATACCGATAATTCATTTTACCTGGATGTTGGAACACGGCTGGTAATCCTGGCCATGGCGGCGGTCAGCCTGAACCTTATTCTGGGTAACGGTGGCATGATCAGTCTGGGGCATGCGGGGTTTGTCGGCATTGGCAGCTATGCAGTCGGAATTCCTGCCTACCACGGGGTTCAGGATGGGCTGATTCATTTTCCTTTGGCGATTGCAGCAGCGGCGTTATTTGCCTTGATAACGGGGGCCATTTGCCTGCGTACCAAGGGGGTGAATTTCATCATGATTACGATGGCTTTTTCGCAGATGGCGTTTTTCGGTTTCGTATCAATCGAGGAATACGGCGGAGATGACGGGCTTGTCATTGAAATGCGCAGTCAATTCGGCGATTGGATTGATCTGGAAAATAACGTTACGCTTTTCTATTTAAGCTTCTTGTCTTTGCTGGCGGTCATTTACCTGGTCCACCGCATCGTCAATTCCAGGTTTGGAATGGTCATTGCCGGGGCCAAGGGCAATGAACGACGGATGCAATCTATCGGCTTTAACACCTATCGATACCAGTTGGTGGGATATGTGATTGCCGGGACCATTTGTGGCTATGCGGGCGCACTGCTAGGGAACTTCACCAGTTTCATCGCTCCTGAAATGATGGACTGGTCGCGTTCCGGCGAGATGATTTTTATGGTTGTCCTGGGTGGGTCCGGTACGCTTTTCGGTCCCGTGCTTGGTGCTGCCGCCTTCTTGTTGTTGGAAGAATACCTGTCACCCTTACTGGATTTTTTCTTGTATGAAGGCGCTGGCATTTACTGGCATTTTTCGTTCGGCATTATCCTGATTTTAGTGGTGTTGTTCGCAAAAGGGGGCATTTCCGGGCTTCTGGATCGTTTGGAAGAATTCAGGTTACGCAGAAAGCGCGGTTCCGATGAATAAGTTGATTCTTGAAGTCTCAGACCTATGCAAATCCTACGGCGGGGTTGTTGCGATTAACCGGGTTAATCTTGATATCCGGCAGGGCGAAATCCATGCCGTTATTGGCCCCAATGGTGCGGGGAAAACGACGCTGATTTCCCAGTTGGCCGGTGAACAGATGCCCGATAGCGGGCGCATAGAATTTCAGGGGCAGGATATCACGTATCTGCCGCCGCACGCCCGTGCACTGCGCGGTGTGGCCAGGTCTTTCCAGATAACCAGCATCGTGCACGACCTGCCGGTGATCGAGAATGTGTTGCTGTCGGTGCTGGCTATGGCCGGGCATTCCTTTCGATTCTGGAAGCCGGCGCGCACCGATCAGGACCTGCTCGAACCGGCGATGGAAGCCCTGCGCCGTGTGTCGCTTGACGCGCGTGCCTATGATATCTCGCGATATTTAAGCCACGGTGAACACCGGCAGCTGGAAATCGCCATGGCGCTGGCGGCGAATCCTGAACTTTTGTTGCTGGATGAACCCATGGCTGGCATGGGCACCGAAGAATCCACCCTCATGGTCGAAATTCTGTCTTCCCTGAAGGGAGAGAAATCCATGTTATTGATCGAACATGATATGGATGTCGTCTTCGCCCTGGCGGATCGCATTACTGTCCTGGTCAATGGTGCGACCATTGCCACAGGAGCGCCGGAAGAAATTAAAAACAACGACGATGTCCGCAAGGCGTATCTTGGGGACGAGGACATCTGAGATGCTAAAAGTTGAAAACATTGAAAGCAGTTACGGTGCTTCTCAGGCGCTGTTCGGTATAAGCCTGGAAGTCCGTGATCGTGAAGTCGTGACGTTGCTGGGCCGTAACGGCATGGGCAAGACGACGACGATTAATTCGATCATGGGCCTGGTGCCGCCAAAAGCTGGTACGGTTTCTTTCGGTGGTGAAGTGGTTTCTGGCCTGCCGCCTTATCATGTGGCGCGCCAGGGTATCGGTCTTGTTCCAGAAGGGCGTCAGGTCTTTCCCAATTTGTCTGTCACCGAAAACCTGGTCGCAACGGCGTCCAACCGCATGGGGAACTCTGACCCTTGGACCCTGGACCGCATTTACGGCATGTTCCCGGAAATCGCCCGTCGATCAAATTTGATGGCGACCCAGTTGTCAGGCGGGGAACAACAAATGCTGGCGATTGGCCGGGCGCTGATGACCAACCCGAAACTGTTGATTTTGGACGAGGCGACCGAAGGACTGGCGCCTTTGATCCGAACCGAAATCTGGACCTGTCTGGCCAATTTGAAGGCGGCGGGGCAATCGATTCTGGTGATCGATAAAAACATCAAGGCCCTGACCAAGATCGCCGACCGGCATTACATCATCGAAAAGGGTAAAGTCGTTTGGCAGGGCACCTCACCCGAACTGGCCACCAATACGGATCTGCAACATCGATATCTGGGTGTTTAAGGGGCGACTTGACTGTGTCGGGCCATATAGACAGTCGACGTAAATTCATTCCGCCAGTGCCGCTGCCCCGGTTTCAGGCGACAAGGCTTTTCTGTTCTCGTCACTGGCGCCAATGGTGGCATACAGTACCGGCATGAATAACAACGTCACGATGGTCGAAAAGGTCAAACCGTAGACGATGGTGATGGCCAGGGGCTGCAGCATTTCGCCGCCTTCGCCAAAGCCGATGGCCAACGGCAACAGGCCGCACACCGTGGTCAATGTGGTCATTAGTATGGGGCGCAACCGCATGCGACCGGCCTCAACGATGGCATCGAACTTGGCCAAACCCCGGTCGCGCAGCAATTCAAAATATTCAACCAGGACAATGGCGTTATTCACCACAATACCCGACAGCATGATCACGCCCAACCACACGGGCATGGATACGGGCTGGCCGGTAATGTGATTACCCAAGGCAACACCGATAAGGGTGAACGGTACGCCCAGCATGATGATGATCGGGTTGCGCAAGGATTCGTATTGCACCGCCAGCACGACGAAAACCAGGAACAGCGCCAGCCCGAGCAAAGTAAGTGTCAGGCTTTGCCCTTTCTTGAGGGATTCTGCGGCACCTGTGTCGTAAATATTGTAACCGCGCGGAATTTCCATTGCGGCGAGTTTTTCTTCAACTTCCAGGCTCACATCGCCAAGCGGAATATCGCCGGTCATGGAAGCCGTAACTTCGGTTATGGGGCGCTGGTTGTCGCGCAGGATTTCAGCCGGGGAAGAGATCAGCGAAACACTGGCTACATCGCCCAGATAGACCGGCCCCCGACCATTCGTGGCCGCCGTCAAGGGAATGGTTTCGATTTCCTGGATGGATGTGATCGTGCTTGTCGGTAATCTGACGCGGATATTAAAGGGCCGGTCGCCGTCCAGGAATTCAGTCACCAGTTGGCCTTCCAATGCGATGCGTGCGGCTTTCGCCACGGTTTTCACCGTCAGGCCAAATTCCGCCAGGCGGTCGTGATCGACGGCAAAGACAAGTTCCTCGGTGACTTCTTCCGCCGAATGGGCGACGTTGCGCAGGCCGCCGACCGCTTTAAGCATGGTGCCGATATCCCGACCGATGTTATCGCGGGTTTCCTCGTCGGGTCCGGTAATTCGCAGCGTTATATCGTCACTTCCCTGATGGGTGCGCACCCCCCGGATACCGCCCGTTCGCATGCGCACCTTGAACCCGGCCATGCGTAATTCGCGGATCTCTTTTTGCATCTGGGTGACCCATTCCCGGTTGGTTATGGTCCGCTTCGTAAGGCTTTTCAATTGTACGGTCATGGTGGTCTTGTTGCTGGTCAGTCGTTGGGATCTGCCAAATATACGGCCGCCGACGATGGTGAATACGGTTTCGATATCCGGCTGGCCATCTAATAGCGCCTCCACCCGACGTACGGCCTGATCCATTTCGTCGATGGGAATGCCGGGGTCGGCGGTGATGTAAATCCGAACCCGGCCATCGTCCATGCTGGGCAGAAAAATCTGCTTAGCAGCGCCTAAGGTCAGGACGCTGGCACCAAGCAGGCCCAGCAATCCGGCAAACACAATACTCATGGCCAGTTTCCGTGATAACAATGCGGTCAGGCCACGGACATATCGTTCCTCCAAATAGCCCATCACGCCGTCGATGCCGCGCCGAAATCCCGTTGGCTTTTTGAAGGGAACACGACTGCCAAAGGCCGGTACGATCGTCAGGGCGACGAACATGGCGGCGATGATGGCGGCCGTGATGGTGAAGATCAGCTCCTGGAACAACAGCCCGATCAACCCGGAAATAAACAAAAATGGTACGACGGCGGCCAGATTGGTGCTGGTCGAGGCGACAATGGCACTGTTGACCTCGCGCGCGGCATCTTCTCCTGCCTGTAGCCCCGCCTCACCGCGGCGCTGATGGCGGGATATATTTTCAATCATCACGATGGTGCTGTCGACCACCATGCCAACCCCCAACGCGAGGCCGCCCAGGGTCATGATATTCAGGGTCAACCCGCCCATGTTCATCAGGGCGAAAGTGACCAGGATTGAAATCGGGATGGCCGTTCCAACGACCAGGGTGCGCCGCAGGTCTCCCAGGAACAGGAACACCACAAGCATCGCCAGCCCCGCCCCGCCCAAGGCTGCCAGGGTGCCGTTCTTCAGGGCATTGCGGATGTAAATGGACTGATTGGCGACGGGTTCGATGGACAGTTCCTGAGGCAGAAAGTCACCGTCGCGCAGCCATTGCAGGCGGTCGTTTACGGCATCGACGACGGAAACCGTATTGGCGTTGGGTTGCTTCTGGATGGATACCTTGATGCCGGGAATTCCATTGAGCCTGGCGCGCAGGCGATCATCTTCATGGGTATCGATGACTTCGGCAACGTCCTTCAGGCGGACTGTACCGTCGCCGGGCAGGTTCAACGGCAAATTGCCCAAATCTTCTACCGATGAAAACCTGCCAGTGGTCCGCCCGATGTATTCCCGGCGTCCACTGGTCACCCGACCGGCGGCTTCTTGCAAGTTGGCCTGTTCG
>Ga0316204_10005782_pt1 | contig 19917 bp, 26 predicted proteins | sample 6monrhotite_MG_2_FD_205661 | JGI IMG/M metagenome (GOLD analysis project Ga0316204, IMG submission 205661) | Microbial mat bacterial communities from mineral coupon in-situ incubated in ocean water Damariscotta River, Maine, United States -... | ecosystem: Environmental > Aquatic > Marine >...
AGATCGGCCCGCTGGAGATCGGCCGCACGCAGAGCGGCCCCTGAGAAGTCCAATCCCCTCAAGGGCTGGCTCACCAACATATAGCGCAACACACCCCCCCCCTTCTCCTCCGGCGTCATCCCCTCGTGTGGTTTCGGCAGTCTCTCCGGCTTCGTCATCACCCAACTCTACCTGATTCCCAACGCAGTGCCCGCTCAATGGAAACAACCTCACACCTTGTAGGAGGACCCGGAGCCCTTCTCCACCCCCACGACACTGTGACCTTGCTCCCATTTGACGGACAGTTCACGAAGCAAGACGCTGGTGAAGGGCCTGGTGATTTCTCTCAGCGTGATCGGGGCTGAGACCTTGGTTGTGAGAGTGGATTCGCTTGGGGTTGTAGAAGCCGTGGATGTAGGTGCTGACAGCGTTCTTGACCTGCTCTAAGGACTGGAGGGACCGTCGGTTGAGCCGCTCGGTTTTCAAGGTTCCGAAGAAGGATTCAACCGGGGCGTTGTCCCAGCAGTTCCCACGACGGCTCATCGAAGCCACCCCGCCCAGTTCCGAGAGACGGGCTTGATGGGCCCCGCTGGCGTACTGGCTGCCCCGGTCGCTGTGATGCAGCCAGCCAGATTGCGGCTCACGCGATGAGGTGGACCCCATCGTCAAGACAGATCTGAACTCTTTTTGAGGTGGAGCCAGAGAACTTTTTCTGGTCCGTTGTCATCGGGGTTGTGGGGAGTGTGGGCAACTCGAAGAGTTGCCCAAGGGGCTGCGGGCAGAGGGGGCAAACCGACCGCAGGGAGGTGTACCGCGAAGCGGTTGTCCCCGCTGTCCATAGACCCGTCACTGTCCACATCCTACGGGGTCGGCATCTCGGCCAAGGTGGTAGACCTCTGCCGGGGTGTGGCGGTTGAGCGACTGGTGACGGCGCTGGTGGTTGTAGAACGCGAAGTACTCCGAGAGGCCGTCACGGGCCTCGGGCAGGCTCTGGTAGTCCTGCAGGTAGACGTTCTCGTACTTCACGCTCCGCCACAACCGCTCGATCCAGACGTTGTCCATCCAGCGCCCGCGCCCATCCATGCTCATCGCAACACCGGCAGCCTTCACCTTGTCCGTGAAGCGATCACTGGTGAACTGACTGCCCTGGTCGGTATTGAAGATATCGGGAGTGCCGACCAGCAGGGCATGAACCAGAAGATCGGTAGCTTCATCGAGGATGTCGTCGTAGGTTGGCTGCATGGCGGCTCCTTCACCCGTGTTGGCGCACGGGCTTGGCGGCTTGAGAGTTCAGCCGAAGGATGCCGCCTCCCTCATTCTCACGCCACCGCCCCTACCAACGACGTTCGAGCACACCCCTCCTGGCCTCTTGCTTAGCAAACTGTCCGGCGCCTGGAGGCAGGCGTCACTGGGCCTCAGCGCGGCGAGCTTCTTACACCATCTCCTGGGACGTTATCTTGAGGTAATGTTAATTTTGCCCATCGATGTGGGTGTGGCAGCGAAATTTACTACCTTGCCCATAGGGTGAGCATTCACATGCTTCACTACGGAGAAGATGGTGAGCGTAGAAGTCCTGAATGCAGAAACATGGAAACAACTGAAAATGCGTCTCTGGCATCTACGTCCATTCAGGAACATCATCAGACGTATGGACAACCTGCTTCAAGAACTTGAGATTGTACCAATCTTACTTCTCGAAGAGAATGTCCTGGATTGGCAACCAGGAAGCATCACTGAACAAGGCAGTTTGGGCATAGGCACCCGCTCGGACCAACTTCTCGTCTTAGGACTCCCAGGCACCTCTGCTCCACACGAGAAAGCGATCGACAATTTGGTCGTTCAGTACACGGAATTGGATGAACTGGACGAGTTGGACAATCTTACATTCGTCATGGCAATAGACATCCGCCTCAGGCGTAGAGGAAGAGCAGGCTTCCAGCCCAGCAGCATAGGCCCAACCATCCTCTTCGACCAAAAGGGACTGGTCGGCACCCCCGCCTACCTTCTCAGTGCCAAAATGAGGCTCTTCGTTCCAGTGAAAAGCCTTGGATTGGTCTCTATTAGGACCTTTCCCTATGCTCAGCAGGACACTGAGCACCATCGTTGTATTGACGTGTCACTTTGGATGGGTCTGGAATACCTCTCGCGACGACGTCAAGCACGTCGCCTTCCTCTTCGCGGCCTCCGCAAGGCTGGCGGTATCCGAACCGTTGATCATCTCGGGGGTGTTCCAGGGCTCTACGCCGATGAGATCCTACAGGTGATTGAAGGCGCCAACCTTACGGCTGCTCAGTATGTCAACATGCGTGAACAAGGGCAGTTGCCCAGAGTACATTCTCGGTTCATCCAGTCTCATACGACCACCAACGCAAGAGGTATCGCCTATCTCCTGTTTTTGGAGGCGTTGCACTCCTACCTTGACTCACAGTTCCCTATTTTCCTGATTATCGCACGATTCCCGCTTGACACAACTGCCCCAAAAGACGGGCGGAGAGATCGAGCGAAACAACCAACACCTCATTCGGTGTGCGTCATGGGTCACATCGCTTACGACACCAAAACCGCTCCCGACTTGCAAGCTATTCGAACCTTCAAGAAACACGTTGGTTTCTTGACCACGACAGCTTACCTCCGAGAACTTGTGGTTCAGGATGACGATGTTGGACCACTACTGCGCCTGCCTGTTTGGCGTCGGGATGAGGTTAAAGGCTCGCGGGAAGACACGGCTCGCCGAGTATTGTGGGATGAGTCCCTTCAGGGCAACGCCATTGCATTCTCAGTCGGGCTACCTCGGGACATTCGGTTGGCCTATGAGAGCGCCTTTGCTCGAGTCTCTGAGCTGATAGCGCTGTTGTCATACAACGGGGCAGGCAAACGCTCAGCCTTCCGGGCGGGGTATGACAAAGCGCTCACAAAATTTGGTGTAGATCTGTCCCCCAGTGGTTTTGCAGGACTTTTCCTTGGGGCCCTCGATACCCAACAGCTGGTAGTAGGATTCTACCTTGAGCACACCCGCCGCCTACAACAGCACATTCAGGACATGCCAAGTGGTGCAGCTCGGGCCTGGCTCCTCAACAGAAACCTCCCTCGCTTCGTTTGGATCGCTGAGATTGCAATTCGAGAGTGGGTTGAGGATGGCGACGAAGCTTTCGTGGTGGGTGAGGTGTACATTGATGCGACGCAATCCGCATCCCTTTGGTCGCTCCTCGCCTACCGACTTCCGGGCGTCTTGGCTACACTTGAAAGACGTTCAACGTACGTATTCGCCAACTGGCCGGCCCGAAAAAGCTGGGTGCGTAGCAACTTCGAAGGGTAGCCTTGCGACCGGCGGTTGCGGCCGAAGACCCCTCATAACCGTGAGTCCTCACCTGACAGCGACTCCAGTAATGTAAACGTCCGACGCTCGACGTGTTGACTACGGGTCGACGGGCTGCCAGTGCTCGGGCAGCAGCTCGTTGATGCGGCTGTTGGGATGGGAATCTAGGCGCACCAGGACGTCCCGGATGTACTGTACATCCTCGCCCTGCCCCCCTTCCGACCCTCTGAAGCGGTCAGGGGAGCCCCTGCTCAGGCACATTTGACGACGACAACCGGAGCAACGGCGCTGGCCGAGGGCGTTGGGCTCAGTCCGTCGTGAATTCGTGTGGCAACGTGACCGTGCCAGGATTCCGAAGCGCCAGCACCACCGCCCGCTCCAGCGCCTCGGCTCGATCGCCCCACACGCCACCACCCGCCCACGTCAGGCACCACGTCGCGACGCCCCCACCCGGCACAGCCACCTGCACCCGCGCCTGCACCCGCTCCTGCCCACGCTCCAGGACCACCACCCCAGGCCGGACCGTCACGTCCACGTCCGGCAGCTCCAGGGCGAGTAGACAATCACGCAGTTGAGAGAGCGTCATTCCTCACCATAATCCGCCACCACCCCCGAATACCAGCAAACTTCACCGCCCTCCCGCGCCGCCACCAGCACCGCCAGCCGGCCCCGCCGCCGCACCACCGCCGCCGCCAGCGCCCACGGATACCAGCCCACCGCGTTGACCACCACCGGCGCCCCCAGGTACGCCCGCGCCTCCCATCACCACGTAGACGGCCGCGGCGTCCAGGGTATCCCCCACCGGCTCCAGCGCCAGCTCGCCGTCGAGGATCGGCACCTCCCCCTCGCCCAACTCCCGCCCCGTCGGATCCGCGACCCACCACCGGACCCGCTCAGGCGTGACCTCGAGCTGAGCAACCCGCCGCCCGCCGCCAGTCCAGGTCCACAGCCCGGCCCGCTCCTCCGTCCAGCCCCGCACCTCAGTACTCCTCGGGCAGGAGGATGAGCGTCGACGCCCGCACGCCGTCATCGTCCTCGGCGTCGGTGATGAGCCAGATGCGGGTGTAGTCGTCGCCGGCGACGAGGTGGAAGAAGCTGAGGATGCGCGCGCCGGTCTCCAGGGCGCTGTGGTTCGCGGCCTGGTCTTCCAGGCAGGCGGAGCCCGGGTCGAGCTGGAGATGGAGGAACAGCATCTCGGCCGGGGTGACGCCGTGGGCCTGGAGCCGCGCGAGGGCGCCGTGGGTGATGCCGCAGCGGCCGGGCTGGAAGAGGATCGGGTGGGTGGTCATGACGGACTCCTGGCAGGACCGGTGCCGGCCTGTGAGTGGTTGTGGGTGGTGAAGCGCCGGACGGGTCAGCAGTACTCGGGGTCGTAGCCGAAGGCGCTGGCGAGGGCGTAGGCGTCGTCCGCGCCGTCGTCGTAGTGGTCACCGGGCTCGGGCTCCCGCTCCTCCAGCTCGGCGGTGAAGGCGTCCTGGATCTGGACGAAGAGGGACTCGTCGGATCCGTCGTCGGAGAGCGGGCCCAACTCGTCCTCCAGCCACCACTTCTCCAGGCTGAACTCGCCGAGGGCCACCACGCCGTCGGCGTCGGTGACGACCACCGCGCCGGTGGTGGTGTCGAGGATGGCGATCAGGGACTCGATGATGACGATGAGCATGATGGGAATCCTCCAGAGCGGCTTGTGCTGTCCCGCTCTACATCTATATTATTAATCGGTACCACCTTAATTCCAACCCATTATCAGGGGGTGGTGGACATTTTTTGGCACCGGTTAATTAGAAGGTCTGGAGGTTCTCATGACAGAGAAGAAGCGTGGACGAGGGCGGCCGGTCGGCACGGGCAAGGGGTTCACGGAGCCGCTGGGCACGGTGCGACTCACGCCGGAGCTGGAGGCGCGGCTACAGCGGGTGGTGAAGGCTTCGGGGCTACCCAAAGCGGAGATCACCCGCCGGGCGCTGGCGGCGTGGCTGGACACCTGGGAGAGCGGCTCAGGCAGCTCGAAGGGGTAGCGCGAGCTGGTCGACGCTTCAGGGGGTCACAGGCTCTTGGGCGATGGCGACAGCCTTGCGGAGCAGGGCGACCTCGGCGGCCTGGTCGGCGGCCTCGTCAACCTCCAGGCTCAGCCCTGCCTCAGCGCGGTGGTGGTTGTAGGTCCGCCGCAGGATGCTCTCGCGCACCATCTGGGCGTCGGCCTCCTCCGAGGTCATCCACTGGAGCAGCGCGAGGTGGTCGCGCATCCCGGCCTCGGCGGCGGCCTCCCACTCCAGCCCCTGACGGGCGCGGGCGCGGACGAAGGGGAGGACACGGTCGGCAAAGGCGCGCTCGTCGGCGGTGGGCATGTAGTCGGTGAGGGGCATGACGATCTCCAGTGGTGAAGAGGAAGATGGGCGGCCCGGCCCGGGAGGGGTGGACCGGACCGCCCGGGGTCAGGCTCAGTGCGAGCCCTCTCCCTCCAGCGCGCTCACCTTGGCGAAGCCGTAGGCGTAGGGGTCGAAGGTGTCGGCGGCGGGGCAGGCATGGTCACCGTGGGCCTGCAGCCAATCGCGCAGGTCGCCAACCAGGCCGGCGGCGATGCGCTGTGCGGGTGTGGACTTCCAGGTCGGCGCAGTCGCGGCCACCTTGGACTCACCGCTGTGGGCAAGCAGGCCGCCCCGTCGGTCGAGGTAGGCGAGGTACAAGCTCACCGCCTTCACCGCGACGTGGAGCGCAACGCCATGCTCACGGGCGAGGTTGGCGACGTTGATGGCGAGGGCGTCCCGCCGGGCGGCGGACAGGGTGACGGTATCGAGGATGGCGGCGTTGGTCATCGTGGCTTCCGTGGGGTTGATGCTCGTTCTACGCAGGAAGAGGAGACCTATTACCTAATATTTAAATTAGATTATCGGCAACAACAATCATCCGAGCTCGTAGAACAGGCACAGCACCGCCGACGGAGCCACAATGAGTGCCAGCCACCACCCCGCCGCCAACTGCCCCGACAACGCCCGGCGCTCGGAGATTGCCACCGCCATCGTGCGGGCGCTTGAGGCGCACGGCGAGACCTGGACCTCTCGCGCCCTCCATCGGGCTGGGTTCCACGTCGATCACCCGGAGCGCCAGCTCGCCCACGATGTCCTGCACGCCCTGTGTGAGATGGGGGTGCTGGAGTTGACCCACTGGCACTGCGGGCGCGTCTATGTCGACCTGCTGTAGCCTCACCTCCTGGGGCGTGACGCCCCACTACCCATGGAGCCTCACCCCATGCCCCGACGTGACCACGCCAGCGCCGATGCCGCGCTGAAGGCTGGCGGCGACCCTGACGAGGTCGCCGCCAAGCACGGATACCCCTCGGCCGCCCACATGCGCGACTCGCTCCGAAAGTGGCGTAAGGCCGACCCCAGCCGGGGGCCGAACCCACCGAGGGGCAGGCCACGGAAGTACAGCGAGGCGACGACGGCCGTCCATCTCGGCGCTGTGCCGGTGAGTCTGAAGCGGAAACTGGAAGTCACCGCTACCGCCGAGGGGGTCAGCGTGGCGGAGCTGGTGGTGCGTGTCCTCCAGGAGCGCTTCGACGGGTAGCTACAGGAGGGGGCCCATCGAATCCGACTCTTCGAGCCCCACCTCTTTCTGGCAGAGGTCACACCACCGGGCCTGTCCATCCTCCCGTCGGAGGACGAGCGCATCGTCGAAGCAATGGACGAGGGTGTCGATGCGCCAGAGGTGGCCACGGAAGCGGACCTGTTGGTCGCGCTGCAGGGTGGTGCCCTCGGGCAGGCTGTCGAAGTCCAGCACCTGGCCGGGGAAGGGATGGAGCTCGCCGCGCTTCTTCATGACCACGATCTACTCCTCCTCGCCCAGCTCGGCACGGACATCAGCGGGGAGGAGGGACCGGGCGTCAACGCTCATGGGCGTCATCCCGAGCGCGCTGGTGAGCTTCGGCCAGCCGCGCAACCGCGTCGTCACAATCTGTGGTGTATCGATTGGCTGCGTCGGACTCCTCCTTGTCGGCATCCTGCAAGCGCTCCACCTCGGCCTGAAGTCGACGCATGAGCGGCTCCGCTTCGGTCGCGTTGTGCCGGAGTCTCGCCACCTCGACCCGGAGTGCCACAATCTCAGCCGCCGCCAAAGCTGCGAGCCCCCGGTTGTTGGGTGCGGAGGAGGCGCTCTCGCCCACACCGTCAGCATCCGGTGCCAACAACGGCATCAGCACGTTACGAAACGCGCCAATAGAGGCTCGTGAACGGTCTCGACTCTCCAGCAGAACCTCTACGCCCTCACGGAGCCGGACGTTCCCGGCCTCCAGCTCGGCGACGCATTCAGCCAGCGCGCCCGGCGCGGTGTACCCGTACGAGCCCTCCAGCCGGTTCAGTAGCTCCTCCATCTCATCAGCGACGTCCGTGTCCATGCGGTGCTTCATGTCGCGGAGCTGCGCTTGCGCGCGCTCGCTCAACGTCAGCGCCTCGATTGCCTTGCTCGTTTGCTGCACCTCACCCATCAGGCCGCCCTCCCCACCACCATCTCCAGTGGCTCGATCCGCTCCACCGTGCCCGCCGCCTGCGCCTGCCGGGCCGCCGCGACCACATCCGGAGCGAGCACCACGTAGGTCCGGCCGCCGGCGAGCACCTTGAAGGCGTGCCTGACCTCCGGCCTCGCTTGCCTCTTCGGCGGCGCCTTCAGCGAGCGCTTGTAGGTGGAGTACGCCGGGATCTTGTGGCGCTGGCGGTACATGCGGACGCCGTCGGGGCTGATACCCGCCATGGCCGCCACCTCCCTGTCGGGGATCCGGCCCACCAGATGCGCGTGGGTGTCCAGCTTGCTCCGGCGGCTGCGCCGCTTCGTCATCGTCGTCTTCATCGTCTTCTCCTCGAGCTCACGCTCAGGTTGATCCACGGCCATCGCCGCAGTGGTGCCCTCTCGGGCCTTCAGCTCACAGCCGGCGGTAGTCCCCGGCCCACAGCGCCAGCGCCTGGGCGTGCGCCCAGGTCCAGTCCAGCGCCCTCTCCAGTTCGGTCGCTGCGGTGAGGTTCTCCACGAACGATCCGTTGATCTGGAGCACCAGCGCTCGCCGCTCCTCCAGCGTCAACGCCGCCCAGTACGCGACAGCGTCGGCCGACGAGGGCCACGCCTTGCAGTACCGCACCGCCGCCCGCCGCCAGGTCGCCGGCACCCACTCCCGTTCGGCCTCGGTCACCTCGACCAGCCGGCGCGTCTCCACCCGGCAGCGGTCCCGCCCACGGGGGAGGATGGCGCTCATGGTTCCGCGCTCCTTCGAGCGCCACGCCTTGCCGACGTACATCCCGGTCGGGCGACCCCACTCACGGACTCCGAGCGCCTGGATGGCCTTGGGGCGGAGACGGACGGGGCGGAGGCTCATCGACCACCCCACGAGCTCGCCCCGTGTGCCTCACCCGAGACGGGATCCTCTCCGGGGCACAGGGTGGTCATCCTGAACACACAGCGCGCACACAGCGCGCACACGATCAGCCAGAACCGCCCCCAACCAGCCCCGACCAGCATCAACAAGGGCCGGACAACCCACTTGAATTTCAGGCGATTATCGTTAACCGCTGAAAAACATTCGAGGTGTCCACGAGTCCAAACAGACCCATTTGATGCCTCCTTGTGGCGTTGCACAGAAGAGACGCCTAACCAATGCGGCCCTCGGGAGCCTCTGTCATTTCTCTCGCCTGGGCTCAGTCGTCCCCGTCAAAGAGGTTCGCGATCTCCTCCAGATGCTGAGCCACGATGGCCTCCAGTTGGTAGGTCGCGCCCGGCGCCGCGGTCGCGCCGTCGCCCACCCCGGCGACGAAGTCCTGCCAGAGTCCCGGCTTCATCTCGTCGCCGTACTCCTCGATCTCCGGCCCGACGACCTGCTTGTGCCGCTTCTCGAGGTTGTAGTCCCCGACCCGGCTCGCCCCCTCGACCTGCTCGACCGGGGATCCGTCCTCGTTCAGCAGATCGTCATTCCAGCCGGGCACCAGCGCGAGGAGCTGGGTGACCAGCACCCCCGCCCCCATGCCGAGGTGCTCCCCCACGATGTGAAGGAGCGACGGGTCCAGCGCCTCGACCACCTCCTGCGGGCTCTGCTCGGGGGCGGATGTTTGAGAGGGGCTGCTGGTTGGGCGACGGGACTTCATGCGAGGAACTCTGGGCCCTCCCGCGGCGGCTGTGTAGACACAACTTTCGGGCTCTATTTTCGATCTACGCAAAACTCATCTTCAGCAGGTCGACGAACGCGCGGGCGCGGAGAGAGAGCTTTCGGCCGTCCGCGTGCAGCGCGGTGAGATCTACCGGAGCGAGGGTCCATCCGCTCAACACCTCCACCAGCGCGCCGCTGGCGAGCAGATCCCGAGCGCTCACCTCCGGCAACCCCACCGGCCCCACCCCGCCGAGCCCCACCCGGCGAGCCATCGAGATGCTCGTCGTGAACAGCGCGATCGGCACGGTCAGCGCCCGCTCCTCCCCGTCGCGGTGGGTCATCCGGATCCGCGCCGCGTCGGTGTCCCCGCCGAGGACCGCGCAGCCGTGCTCCAGGGCGCGAGGCCGAGGGCCGCTCCCGCGGCGAGGAAGCCGCCGTGTCTGCAGACGGCCAGGAAGGTGAAGGTGTCATCCGTCATGCCCACAGCTTTGCATGAACGGAAAACTTCGAGTCAGCCGCCGAAGCCCTCACCAGCCTCGCGCTGCACCTCGGCCAGCGCCGGCTCGCCCACCTCGTCGTAGATCGCCCCGGCCACCTCGTACAGCTCGGGGCTCCGCCACGCGCTCGCCAGCACCGCCTCGATCTCCACCCGGGCAGCGGCGATCTCTCCGCTGGCCAGCAGCGCCTCGGCCAGCTGAATCCTGGCCTCACCGTTGGGCCGCAGCGCGGCGTTGGCCCGCGCCAGCGCCAGCGCCCGATCCTCGGGGCCGAAGGCGAGGTAGTGCCCCAGCGCGTGCCCGGCGGCGGCCTCGGGGAACTGCGCGAGCTGCGCCTCGTAGATGGCCTCGCCCTTCTCGATCCAGGCCGACGCGCCGGCCTCGTCGCCGCGCTCCGCCAGCACCTCGGCCATGGCGTCCATGTACTCGGGCTTGCCCGTTCCCTCGATCACCGCGACGTAGATGGGCTCGGCCTCATCGGCGCGCCCCAGCAGCGTGAGCGCCTCCGCCCGGTGCTCGTCCACGAGCCACCAGCCGGTCATCACCCCGTCCGCGTCGTCGAGGTGACTCAGCATCGCCTCCAGGCTCCCCCGGTCCAGGTCCAGGATGGCGCGCTGGAGGTGCAGCCAGGCCTTCGGCTCGGGGTTCAGGCCGTGGTACATGCCCTCGGCCCGGTCGAAGAGCGCCTCGGCGGCGTCGTAGTCGCCGGTGCGCCGCCGGGCCTGGGCGAGGTCACAGACCGTCGCGTAGGAGGGGTGCAGCGCCAGCGACGCCTCATAGGCGTCGAGGGCCCCGCCGTAGTCGCCGGTCTGCATGGCCAGGTTGCCCTGGCGGCGGAGCAGGTCCGCCCGCAGGTTGTCATCGGCCAGCAGCGCCCTGGACGCCGCGTCCAGATCCGCGGCGACCAGGGGGATGCGGTGCAGGGAGTAGTTGAGCTGGGCCCGGCTCAGGAGCGGGCCGCTGCCCTCGGGGGCGAGCTCGAACGCCTGCTCCAGGAGCGCCTCCGCCTCGGCGTAGTCATTCAGATCGCCGCCGAGGCGGGCCCGCTGGAGGTAGAGGTTCGCCACAATCTCCAGCCGCATCCAGCTCTCGGGCTGGGCGGCCGTGAGCTCACTGGAGCGGGTGATCGTCTCGTCCAGCGCCGCCAGCGCCGCCTCGAAGCTCACGCCCTCCACCGCGGGCGCGCTCGGCGCGGCCTGCACGGCCGACGCCGCGACCGCCTCGTCGGCGCCTGTGGGGGCCGACGTGGGCTCGGCGGTCTGACCGCAGCCAGCGAGGAGCGCGACGGCGGCGAGGGCGAACCGGGTGGAGGAGATGAGCATGAAGATGTCCTCAAAGAGACTAGCTGAAAGAGACTAGTTGGGGTCGGCCAGGTACGGGAAGTCGGCGCTGAACGACACGTCATTGGCCGTGGGGTTCAGGAGCCCGACGAACAGGTCCGGAGCATGAACGCTCAGGTCCAGTAGTACGACGGCCAGCGTCACATCGATCACAGGATCTTCAAGAACGCGACCGTTGGGGAAGCCCGCGCCGTTCAGGGAGTTGATCTTCAGGGTGTCCGGGATGATGAGCGGGCCGGCCTGCTGAGCGCAGGTGCCGCTGCCGTCCCCGACGACCGTGCAGGGCGTCAGCCCCAGGATGTCGAGGTCGTCGTCCAGCGCGCCGTGGAGGAAGTCCAGGCTGGCCAGGATCTCGCCCACGAAGTCCAGGTTGGCGTCGTCCACCGGATCGGCGGCGTTGTAGGCGTCCTTGGAGGCGATCACCGCGGTCGCGATGGCGGGCATGCCGCAGCGGTCGACGCGATCGTAGTCTCCGAAGTCATCCGTCGCGAAGCTGAAGCCGCCGCCGGTGGCCCCGGTGTCACCGGTGTCGACGTCTGTATCGGTGTCCGCATCCGCATCCGCATCCGCATCCGCATCCGCATCCGCATCCGCATCTGTGTCCGAGTCGGTGTCCGAGTCGGTGTCGGTGTCGGTGTCCGCCTCGGTGGTGGCGGTGTCGTCCTCGACGTCGTCCTTGCCGTCGCAGCCGGCGGCGAGGGCGAGGGTGAGCGAGAGGCCACCGAGTAATGCTGTCAGGGTCAGGTTCTTCATTGTGTCCTCCTACTTCCGGCTCGTGGTTGCCCAGATCTGCATGTCGTGGTCAGCGTTGACCACGGCCCCGGCGCTCATCTGGACGACGATCCCCGTGACGTTGAGACCGGCGAAGAAGTCCGCCCCGGTGAAGGCGATGTCACCGGTGGAGAGGGTTCCCTGGAAGCCCTCGAGGTCGAAGAAGAAGGGGTCTTCGGCCTGACCGGCCCAGACGCTCAGGCCGCCGCCGCCGTCGATGACGGTCTCGACCGCGCCCTCGACCGTGGCGTCGCCGCCGGGGAGGTTGCTCACCTGGAGGCCCCAGTTGCCGTCGCCGTCCTGACCGAAGCGGGCCCAGACGTTGATATCGGCGACGTTGTCGCCCGTGTTGTCGATGTGGAAGCCGTAGGCGACGTCGGCGTCGTAGACCCCGCCGGCGCCCGAGCTGCCAGCGCCGGCGAAGGTGATGATGCCGACGATCTTGCCGTCCGTGGTCGGCCAGGCGTAGAAGTCAGCGATGTCAGCGGCGGGATCCGCCGAGGCCAGCGGGGCCTCGATGTGATCCGCCGCGAGGGCGGCCCCGGGCAGGGCCAATCCAATCAGGATCGCCAGCACGCGGGTTCGATGATGTTGCATCAGTTCTCCATTGCGGTGCGTCCGGCGAGGGCTCGGACACACCCGTCTATACGCGGAGCCTCTCCGATGGATCACTTTTCTTGCCGGTGATCCGCCAGCAGAACCCTCGCGTATCCAGCAGTGACTTCGAGGTGACGCGGTCCCCCGCGACCCGATAGTCTGTCTCGCCTGAGAGCACTGGAGAAGACGAATGCGCCTGCCCCCCACCCCCCTCCTGTTGACCGCTGTCTCGCTGGCGACGCTCGCCTTCGTAGGCTGCGACGGCAAGGATGACGTCGAGGACGACACCGCCACCACCGAGGCGGACACCGACACCGACACCGACACCGATACGGACACAGACACAGACACGGACACCGACACAGACACAGACACAGACGCCGACTACGCGCTGAACATCACCGCGCCCGCCGCTGGTGACACCGTGAGCGGCGACGTGACCATGACCTACACGGTCAGCGGCCTCACGCTGGATCCCGACGCCATGGGCAGCGCCCCCGAGGCCGGCTACGGCCACGTCCACGTCTACCTCGACGGCACCTACCTGGAGGCGACCGGTGAGCTGTCGTACGACTTCACCGGTCTGAGCGACGGCGCTCACACCCTCGGCGCGGTCCTCGCCCACAACGACCACGTCGAGTACGCGGACACCTACCAGACCGTCGACGTGACGGTCGGTGACGCCGGCGGAACCCCGCTCGTCGTGATCATCTCCCCGGACTTCGGCAGCGACACCGTGGGCTCGTCGGTCGAGCTGGGCCTGCTCTTCACCGACTTCAGCGTGGTGAACGACCCGGGCGGTACGGCCGCCGACGGCGAGGGGCACTACCACGTCTATGTGGACGACGCCTACTACGGCTTCGACACCAACCCCGACAGCACCATCGTCACTGAGCTGGGCCCCGGCGAGCACGACATCAGCGTCGTCCTCGCCAACAACGACCACACCGAGCTCTCCCCGCAGATCGACGACACCATCAGCATCAACGTGCCGGCGAACAGCCCGGCCATCGACCTCGTCACCCCCGGCAGCGGCGACCTGACCGACTCAGCGAGCGTGCCCATCTCCGTGACGGTGGCCAACTTCACCCTGAGCGACGACATCGACGGCGGCAACGTCGACGGCGAGGGGCACTACCACATCTACGTGGACGGCGAGTACACCGACCTCTCCTCGGACGAGGACACCTACACCCTGCACACCGCGGGCGGGGAGCATCAGTACATGGTCTCCCTGGCGGAGAACGACCACACCGAGCTCGGCGTGGTCGACTGGACGAACGCCGAGGTGACCGCCGATCGCCCCGACATCACCATCGCCTCTCCCCCCGACGGCGAGCTCGTCACCGCCGACTTCCTGGTGGGCGTGAGCGTCGAGAACTTCAGCCTGGAGCCCGACAAGCTCGGCGACCCCGCGGTCGACGGCGAGGGGCACTACCACATCTTCGTGGACGGCGTGTACAACACGGCCTCCGGCGAGTCCAGCGCCACGCTCTTCGGCGTGCCGAGCGGCGAGCACACCATCCGGGTGCAGCTCCAGAACAACGACCACTCGGACCGCGATCCCCTCGTCTTCGACGAGATCACGGTGACCGTCGACTGATCGACCGGGCGGCTACTCGGTGGCGCCCGTGTCCTCGCTCGCCTGAGTGATGGGCTGCGGCGTCACCCACCAGTCCGGCAGCCCCGGCGCGTCGAAGCCGTCGCCGTCGCGGTCAATCCAGATGGGGTTGGTCAGCGCGAAGGGGTACACCGGATAGGTCAGGGGGCTCTTGGGCGCCGCGCTCAGGAAGCTGGAGAGGGCGTCCACGTCGCCGAGCGCCTCCAGCACGACGTCCTGGAGGTGGACCGGCGGGATGTCCACGGGGGTGAACAGGGGCGAGAGGTCGTCGTCGCCCATGGCGATCACGACGTACCAGGCGTCGCCCTCCGGGTCGTCCTCGATGGTCTCAGCGAGGTTGATGATGTCCGGGTTGCTGCCGCCCGGCGCGAGGTTGTCCCACTCCTGGATGATCTCGCCGTTTCGGTACAGCTCGACGCGATCGACGTTGAACCAGGTCGGCGACTGCACCTCGATGGTGAACTCGACGGGGCCGCTGGTGACGTACTCGCTGCCGACGGTGATGTCCGGGTCGCCGTCCGCCCAGAAGCGGATGAAGGGACCATAGGAGGTGATGACCCGCCCATCCTTGACCGCCTGGGCGACGTCCTCGGCCCGCACGAAGGCCGGGTCGTCGGTGACGGAGGCCACATAGTTTCGCGGGCAGCCGGACTCAGTCGAGGTCGTGCCGTGGGTGTCGGAGTTGCCCATGGCGGTGAAGCGGTAGCCGAGGTTCAGCAGGCTGAACCAGTCGTCGATCTGGCCCCGGCCGCCCTCGCCGAGGTTGTAGGTCCACTCATCCTCGGGAGGAGGGTCTTTAGGATCAGGATTCAGGATCTCATTGAGCCGGTAGGCCCCCGCGATGAGGTCATCCTGCTCGGCGATGGTGCGCTGCACGATGTCGTAGGCGGTGACCACGTCGGTGCTGGGATCCTGGGCGTAGGCGTCGTTGTAGTCGGCCAGCTCGTCCCGGGTGGGCACCCGCAGGATCTCGAAGCGCTTTCCGTTCAGCAGCTCCAGCGCGTCGAACTCCAGGGTGAACTCCTCGGCGGTGAGCACCTCGCTGCCGATGGTCGTGATGGGCGGATCGACCAGATCCTTCTCGTTGTCCCCGGGCTCGGGGCCGTCGAGGGTTTTCGGGTCGCGGTAGAGGTCGAAGCCGTACTGATCGAAGTAGCCGAGGATGCCGTCCCGGGGGTGGGCCACGAAGGTGACCGGGGGCTCGGTCCCGTCCCCCAGCGCGACCAGCTCCTCCAGGATCTCCTCAGGCACCAGCCCGGTCCAGTTGAAGGCGCCGCCGTTCTGCTCCAGGTAGTCGTGGCGCAGGGGGAAGCCGATGAAGTGGCCGTACTCGATGGGCGTGCTCTCCAGACCCACCGCGGCGGTGATCCACTGCTCGACGCCCATATCCTCGATCACCGGCCGGTAGTCGGTGATGTAGTCGTGGTCCGTGCCGACGAGGAACTCGACGTGCTCGCTCATCATGGTGGCGACGCGCTGGGGCAGGGTCACCCCGGAGTCGTGGGAGGGCTGGGCGTGGACGTGGAAGTCGGCGCTGATCCAGCCGCTGGTGTCCACGCTGCGGATGACCTGCAGCTCCAGATCGAGGGACTGGCTGCCGTCGATCTCGAAGGCGGCGACGCCCACCTCGTACTCAGGGCCGCGGCTGGCCCAGGCCTCGTACTTGCCGGGGGGCAGCAGGGTCTGGGCCTCGCCGTAGGCGGCGAAGAGCACGCCCTCGATGTCGCCGGAGAGGTAGCCGTCGCCCAGGATGGGATCCCGCGAGGCCTCGCCCTTCGCGGGGAAGATGGTGATCTTGCCGGGCACGGTGATCCCGGCCTCGTCGACGATTCGGAAGCTCACGTCGCCGGTGCGCGGGGCGGTGAGGGTGAGCTGGGTGTCGCCGTCGGCGGTCACGGTGATGGGCACGCGCTCGCCCGTGGGGCGCCCCTCCTCGTGGACCTGCAGCTCCCAGTCGCCCGGGGGCAGGGTGCCGCCAAAGGAGCCGTCCGCCGCGTCGTCCTCGAGGGAGACGTCGGTGGTCCACTGGGACCAGGGCCGCTCGGCGCCGGCCTCGTAGACGAAGACGTAGGCCCCGCTCACGGGGTCGTTGTCGTCGGCGGCCACCACGTAGCCGGTGACCTCGCCCACGACCTCGCCGCGGGCGGCCAGCACGCCGTCCAGGGCGCTGCCCACGTCGCCGTGGCCCACGCCGAGCACGCGCTCGTAGGTGAAGGCGGTGCCGACGGGGAACCGGGCGGAGGAGCCGTCGCCCTCGACGCCGACGGCGAAGGCCGCGGTCTGACTGGAGGTGAAGAGCGGCACGAAGACGTCGCCGCCGTCCAGGGTCGCCAGCACGTAGGAGACGCCGTCCGCCGCGCCGCCGATGTAGTCCATCTGCGCGGGGTCCGCGAAGGTGTTGCGCCCCTCCAGGGACCACTCGTAGACCGCGCCGTCCTCGTCGAAGCCGATGCCCGGGGCGAAGACGTCGACGTCGCCGCCCTGCAGGAAGAAGTCGCCGAAGACGACGCCGGTCTCCAGCGCGAGGTCGAGCAGCGGCAGCGGCTCCGTGGAGCCGACCAGCACGTCGGTCTGCTCCGGCACGTCGCCGCCGTCGGAGAACCAGGCGGTCGTTCGGATGAGCAGGTGCTCCGCGCCGGGCTCCAGGATGTAGTCGGTGACGATCTCGTACTCGGGGTTGCCCACGAAGGCCCACAGCGCGTTCAGCAGCTCCAGGAAGCCGGTCTTCTCGGACTGCACGCGCACGATCGCGGCCTCGCCGTCGGCGCCGTCGTTCAGGATGAAGACCTCGGTCTCCTCGTCGGCCAGCGAGACGTTCATGCTGACGGTGGGGAACATCTCGGCGAAGCGATCATTGCCCGCCCCGCCGGTCCACGCCCCGCTCGAGCGGTTGCGGTCCACGTCGATCAGCGTGCCGCCGTAGATGCTGGGGCCGATGGAGGTGTGGCCCCCGGTGATCGCCAACTTGAGGTGCTCATTCTCGATGATGAAGTCGCCCACATCGGCCATGGCCTTGGGTCCACCGACGCCGTCGGCGAGGTCTTCCATGACGAAGGCGCGCGCCCAGGGCTCGGGCTCGCTCTGGCAGCCCAGGAGGCCAAACAGGGAGAGAATCAGAGGCGACATCGAGACTCCAACCGGGAGAGGGCGTTAGAGTAGCCGCCTTCAAAGGAGAGGTCGATGCTCCCGCTGCTGCTCGCGCTCGCCGCACCCGCCAACGCCGAGGGCCTGGAGCCCTACCTCCGCGGTCAGGTCTGGGCCACCGCCTACGATCAGGACCAGGATGATCAGGCCGATCCCGCCGGCTACGGCGACCCCGAGGACGACGTGGGCTTCAAGCTGCGTCGCCTGCGCTTCGGCTTCACCGGCGACTTCGACGAGTTCGTCTTCGAGTCCACCCTCGGAATGAGCGCGCCCTACGACGGGGTGGTGGACAGCGAGGGCGAGCTCCGCATCGTCGACGCCTGGGGCGGCTGGCGCCCCGCCGAGTGGGCGACCATCAGCGCGGGCCTCCAGCGGGTGCCCTTCACCCGGGAGAACATGACCTCCACGGGGCGCATGGCGCTCCAGGACGCCTCCATCCACAGCTTCCACATCTCTCCCGGCCGCGACGTGGGCCTGCTGGCCGACGTCTACAAGTCGGGCCTGCGGATCCAGGCCGGTGTGTTCAACGGCAACGGCGACCTGCTGGGCGACGACGACGCCGGCGTGATGGGCGCGGCGCGCGTCGAGTACATGATGGGCGGCGAGAAGGTCCAGAAGGCGGCCTACCGCACCTACGGCGTCGTCAAGGACTTCACCCTCGGCGTCGGCGCCGGCGGCACGTACAACAGCGCCATCTCCACCAAGACCCTGGCCTACGGCGGCGACGTCATCGTGCGCGCGGGCGGGCTGGCGGTGCTGCTGGAGGGGGCGATGTCCAACATCACGCCCACGGACTCCACGGTGGACGCCCCCGGGGTGCTGGTGGAGACGAAGCGCCTCGGGTACTCGGCCCAGCTCGGCTACACCGCGGGCATCTACGAGCCGGTGCTGCGCTACGAGGCCTTCAACGACGACATGGACACGGTCGATCAGGGTGACGTGCAGATGATCACCGTCGGCGCGACCGCGCACCTGGCGGACGATCACATTCAGGCCGGCGCGGGGTACATCCTGCGCCTGGAGACGGCGGATCTGGCCGTCCCCAACGACAGCGCCCGCCTCTGGTTCCAGTTCCGGTACTGAGAGCGGACGGGGGGGCATCAGCCAGCGGGGCTCACAGCTCGTAGGCGGCGCTCCAGGTGTACGGCGTCAGGGGGCGCATGTTGTACACCCGCTGGACGCGCTGCTCTCTGGCGCTGCCCGGGAAGTCGATGGCGTAGTCGTAGAAGCTCGTGTAGTAGCGCCCGGCCCAGACGCCCTCTGTCTGCCGCGTGATGTAGATCTCCTTCCAGAGGAGCCCGAGGTCGGCGCTCGGCAGCGCTGTCAGCGGGCAGTCGCCGCCGCTCCAGACCAGGCTGTTGTTCGCGGTGCTCGCCTCCCAGATCACATGCAGGTCGCAGCCATCACAGTCGCCGGTGTCGATCGTCAGCGCGTGCGGGTAGTAGCCTCCCGAGTAGGTCGCGCCTGAGATGACCCCCTCACAGAGGAAGCCCTCGACGCCGGTGTCCTGTGGTGTGCCCACGACCTCGACATAGCCGTAGAGGACAGCGAGCTGCGGGTAGCCGATGGCCGCCTCGATTCCGGGCCCGTCCGCCCAGCCCAGCGCCTCGAAGCGGGGGCGCAGCTCCATGTCGTAGACGGTGGGGCAGCGCGGATCGCCCAGGCACTCGTCGTCGTCGCAGCCGATGGCGCCGTCGCCGTCGTTGTCGAGATCGTCGGCGCAGTCCTCCAGGCAGACGTCCAGGCAGTCCTCGTCTTCGCAGTCCGCGAGGCCGTCGCCGTCATTGTCCGCGCCGTCCGTGCAGTCCTCGACGGGTTCGCTGGTTCCGGTGTCGGCGGCAGGCGGCTCGCCGGTGTCATCTGTCTCGCCGCCGGTCTCGGTGGTGTTGTCGCCCGTGGGGCCCGAGTCATCAGCGTCCTTGCCGCTACAGCCGAGGAGGGTGAGTGAGAGGGCGACCGAGACCAGGGAGACAGCGCGCATGGAGTTCCTGTTTCCCGATCAGTACCTCTGAGGCGTGTCTGGTGTGACACCCTCCGGCCGGGGTGTTCTCACAGCCGGCTGGTTGGGCTGCCCACCCCCGAATCCGCACCCCGACGGATCATGTCCCCCCCTCTCTGAGCCCGCACCTTCCCCTTCCAGGGCGGCTTGAACGCGCCGCACGGCGCGCGCCAACTGCGAAGAGGCCTCTTTGAGGTGACGTCCCAGCACCCAACACTAGAGGGTGTTGCGACGTCAGATGCCTCGCCGCAAGGCGGGTCCGGTCGAACTTCAGCGCTCCTGCGTCGCTGCTTCTGAAGGTCTCCCAATGTCTTCTGGCGGCTCGCGCCGCGAGGGGGAGAGCCCCCCTATGATCCCCCATTCATCCACCAGACCGCGCCGCATGGCGCGCGCCAACATCGAATCCGTACCTCTGAGGAACGCGACGTCCCAGCGTCTCAGGCGAGAGGGTGTTGCGACGTCAGATGCCTCGCCGCAAGGCGACATCAGGAGGCAAGACCTTGCGAACACGTGGACGGTTTTCGACGGAGCC
>Ga0316204_10005783_pt1 | contig 19916 bp, 14 predicted proteins | sample 6monrhotite_MG_2_FD_205661 | JGI IMG/M metagenome (GOLD analysis project Ga0316204, IMG submission 205661) | Microbial mat bacterial communities from mineral coupon in-situ incubated in ocean water Damariscotta River, Maine, United States -... | ecosystem: Environmental > Aquatic > Marine >...
TTCCGGCCGAAATTTGGCGCCGGTCGCCGGACGCTGTGAAAAAACTGCTGGTTCTTGATAAAGAGCTGGCAAGCGTGGTTGTTGATCCTGATTGGGAAACGGCTGATGTGGACGTAGAAAACAATGCATACCCGCGTCAGATCATTCCATCTCGTGTTGAAGCGTTTAAGCGCAGCGGTCGTCCGGGTATGGTGCGCCGCGACATTATGCAAGACAGTAAGACCAAGCTGAAAACTGAAGAGGAAAAAGAAGAAAAGAAGGAAGGCAGCGATAAATAATGTTGCGGAGGTTTTTTCTAATCCTAACACTTGTCGGAGCGGGTGCCGTATTGGCGCCCGCTTCTGCACATCAGCAGAAAGCGGCGTTAACGCAAATACTGTTTAACCCGCGCACAGAAACGATTGAAATAGTACATAGGTTTTATCTGCATGATGCAGAGCAAGCTGTGCAGCTACTTTTCGGTGCTGACGCCGATATTCACGGTAAAGAAGACACGCGTTTCACCATGGCCCGCTATGCCGCTGGTGCTTTTGCCCTATGGGATGACCAAGACACGCCAATCGAACTTGGCCTTGTGGGCTTTGAGATTGATGGGAACTTCTTTTATGTTTACCAGGAAAGCGAAAACAAACAGGACCCAGCCGCACTAACTATTCGTCATAATGCCCTTCGCGATATCTGGCCCGACCAGATGAATACGGTTAATATTGAAGGCAAAGGCGCCCTGCAAACAGTTTTGTTTGATGGCGAAAATGCACTGCAAACGGTGGTGTTCGATTAGGCACTGTAACCGTATCGAAGGGATGCTAAATCGTTATTTTTCCCAGCTGAAGGGTTCATAGCTGGGGAAAGTGAGCTCGGCGTGACCATCCTGAGCGGCGAATTTACGCACTTCTGCTTTTAAAGAGGATAGGTCCTTTGTGATTTGGTAGCGAAATTTGCTGAGTTCTACCCATAGATCGCGAAAGTTTTCAGGGCGCTCTTTATTTTTCATCATGACCATAGGGCCTACAATGGAAAAGGCATTGTAAATGCGCCCTGCCTGCACTTTTTCAAATGTGTCGATTTCGGCCATCATTGCTGCATAGTGCGGCGCCAACTGGTCGTCCGCAGGAGCCTCGCGCGTTTCAGCAGTGACCATTTTTGTAAAATACGCTGTGGTATCTTCAAGGCTTATGCTTTCGGCATCGCGCCACTGGTGCATATCATGAGCATTTACCAGCTGCTTTGTCGCAGGGTCTATGATCAATACCGTAGGCGTGCCGTATATAACCGGACGTCCAAAGCGTTTGGCAATATCCATATTGTCGCTGAGGCCCGCTACATCCACGAGCATGCTTTCATAATTTGCGTCCAATATTGGGGCAAGCTTGGGCGAGCTCATCCGGCGTGCCAAGGCATTGCTATCGTGGCACCAATTGCCGCCCATAACAATAAGGCCCAGCTTTCCTTTTGCGGATGCTTTGGCGAGCATTGCATCGACGTCGGCCATCGCATTTTTTCTAGGTGGAAAAGCAGGCGCTTTTACCGCAGCTTCCTTTGAATTCGATGTCCCGTCTATAGCAAAAACTGCAGCTGCCGGCATGGCGCATAGCGGTAAAATCAGGCTGGATACTTTTAAAACACCAGTTAGGTGCTTTGTAATATTTTGCATGGACATTTCCTCCCCAGAAATTTACGCACAGCAATAAACGAAGTTCGCCCTGTCGTCCAGAGCCAGACGTCAGAAGCTGTAGCTTATACCTGCTCTTGCGATTGTATCGGTTTTCTTCCGGTCTTCAGGCGCTTCTCTATCGTACAAAATATCATAGGACAATTTACTAGTGATGGATTTGAATATTTTAAATTCGATTGCAGATTTAGCTTCTACAATAGAGCGGCCGCCAATATAGGCGCTCGTGATATTTGTGAATTTTGTTGTGTCGGTAAATTGCCATTCAAAGTCTGAGCGTGCGAAGGCAGTAAATTCCGATACGTAATCAGCGCCTTCCAGGTTTTTGGTGAAAAGCATGCTTGGCGCCCCTTCAATGGTCCACTTGAAGGTGGCTGTATCTTTTAGTCGGTAACCAGCACCAGCAGCAAGCGCAAGACGTTCACGAAAGGCACCAAATTTGTTGCTTTCGGCACTTGTATCGAACGAGAAGAATAAACGATTTGAAAGATCGTGCTTAAAATTATAGGCGCCGCCAAAACGTTCACGATCGGTAATGCCGCTACTCTTGTTAAAGTCGATGAACCCTGAAACAGTATGACTGGTTTTGCCGCTTCGATAAGTTGCTTTGCCTGCGACGCCTAGCGAGGTCTGCGAGCTGTTCCCCGAGGTGAACAAAGCGTTTACGTCCACATTGCCGTCCCAAGGGCCTTCAATGTTTTCGTCAGCTAGCAAGGGCGAGGGACAGACCAACATAATTGCAGCTAAACACGCACTGTTCTTAAATCTACGCATGGCTAACGTCTCCGTAATGTATATTTTTTGCGATTTCTCAGCGATGATTTGGCGTGCATATACCACTGTCGCCCCACAGGTTGAAGCGATATTTGTATTGCTTCGCATTGGTATAACATTTTCGTGCCTTGACCCTGTACCGCGGTACAGGCCTATATTCACGGGATGCGAGTCTCAAATAAAATACTTCGGTTTGTTGTTGCTTTGGTATCTGTGTCCGGCATGCTGGTTGTGCCCGCTCTTTCGGCCGACGACGACCATGCGTGTTGCCCGGCGGCGAATATAGCGGCGGCTAGCCACCAAATGGTCGTTCAAGCGCCGGCAGACCCTCAACATATGTCGCATATGCATTCGCATGCAGACACTTCGGATGATGACAATTTGTCGGAAGTAGATTGTGATCCGGCAAATTGCACGACAACTGCCTCGGCACAGCTGTTGTTGGCCTACGGCCAGCAGACCAAGGCGCACGGCGCCGGTGGAAAAATTTTCTTACCTTTCAGCGAAATCGCTAGCTCTGCGCAATATAAATTAGTGACACCGCCACCCCGCCTATCATAGGCTTTCGGGGTATTCTCAAGATATTGATATGCCTCTGTTTGAGACAGGCAAGTTTTGTCTGCTACGTTTAATTATCGTTTCATCAAGGTAAATTTCAATGTCTGTACTTACTGCTTTTTCGCTTGCGTTTATGCTGGCGGCAACCCCTGTGGCAGCTGTTGGCATGCAACAGCCACCCGCACTTTTGACATTAGAGCAAGCAGTTAGCTTGGCGTTAGCGTCTGGCGATCCCTATTTGCTACAACCGGGCGAAATGGCGTCTTCTTATGAAGCGCAGGCCGTGTCAGATGCACAACTGCCAGACCCGAGCGTGCAAATGCGGTTCGCTAACTGGCCTACGAACAGTTTTAGCTATACCCAAGAGCCTATGACCCAACTTCAAGTGGGTTTGAGGCAATCGTTTCCAAAGGGCGATACATTGAAATTGCGCCGTGCCCGGAGGCATGACCAAGCAAATGGTGCGCGCTACACACGCGACTTGCGCCTGCGCGAGGTTATCCTTGATACCCGCCTTTCCTGGATCGAGCTTCATTACAACGAGCTGGCGAAGGGAAAGGTTGCTGAAAGCAGACAGGCCGTCGCAGAACTGGTTGAAGTGATCCAGGCGATTTACGCTTCGGGTAGACAAACATCACAAGATATCCTTCGGGCTGAGCTAGAGCTTAGCCTTTTGGATGATCGACTGGTTGAAATTGACCGGATGGCGTCGGTAGCGCGCGCGAAACTGGCGCGGCGGATTGGTCAGGCGGCATTCTCGGGTCAACTGCCGCGCGCCATGCCTGCTTTAAGGCATCCGGCCCCACTTAATGCAGCGCTGGCCACGCTCAGCCAGCATCCGGCAGCAAAAATGTCCAAATCCGATGTGGATATCGCCGATCAGGATGTACGCCTTGCCGGCGAGCAATATAAGCCCGGTTGGGCGGTTAGTGTTGATTACGGTGCGCGAGGAGGCAGGCGAGCGGATTTTGCTTCGGTTGGTGTTTCAATGGATGTGCCAATTTTTACCGACAAACGGCAGGACAAGCGATTGCTTGCGGCAAAAAAAGCGCGGCAGGCAATGCGGTTGTCTCGCGATACTGTTCTTTTGGAGCTGCGGAAGAAGTTGCAAGTTTCACGGGCCGATTGGGACCGGCTTAAAGAGCGCATCTCCCTGTATCAATCTGTGGTTTTGGTTCGGGCTAAAGATACAAGCCGGGCAATTTTAAGCGCATACCAAAGCGGTGTGTCAGATTTTCCAGAACTTGTACGTTCGCGGCTTGGCGAGCTAGAGGCAGAGCTCAAATTGCTTCACCTAAAATCTGAGCGGTTGAAGGCGCAGTCCCATTTGTTGTTTCTTGAAGGCGAAGACGATGCATAAAAATATTTCAATAGCTTTAGGGGCGTTAGCCCTTGGCCTTGCCATTGGTTACGGTGTTTCAATAGGTTTTCCAGGTGACGTGCCGGATAAGGCCGCGGACACGAATGTGCGTGAAATTCTATATTATGAAGCACCGATGGATAAAAACTTTCGCCGAGACAAACCCGGTCAATCCCCGATGGGTATGGACCTTGTTCCCGTTTATGCTGATGAACAGGGAATGGATGCTGACGCGCTTTGGATAAATGCTGCGGTGGAAAATAACATTGGCGTGCGAACTGACCGTGCAATCAGGGCCGATTTGGCACGCGAAGTATCAACTGTTGGTTTTATAGCCATTGATGAAGAACTGTCCACCCATGTGCACGTGCGAACCTCCGGTTGGATTGAAAAACTCCACCGAAAAACAGTCGGAGAAAGTGTGCGGAAAGGAGAGCTTATTTTTTCTCTTTACTCCCCTGACCTTGTGAACGCGCAAGCTGAATACATCCAGGCGATCAGGCTGAAACAAATCAGTTTGAAGAATGCCTCTGCAGAACGCCTCAAATCTTTGGGAATGATGGACAGTCAGATCAAGGAAGTTGAGGCAAGCGGCAAGGTAAAACAGCTTATAGAAATACGGGCGCCGCAAGACGGCGTTATCACGGCACTTATGGTGGGTGAAGGTATGTTTATCAGCCCTAGCGAGACAGTTTTTTCGCTGGCTGACTTGACTGAGGTATGGGTGCAAGTTGAAGTTTTCGAAGGTCAATCTGATTGGGTAAAAAAAGGCCAAATGGCGCGTATGACACTGCCCTTCCTGCCCGGAGAAAGCTGGTCAGGTACTGTGGACTATGTATATCCGATCGTTGATCCGGTTAGCCGCACGGTGCAAGTGCGTTTGTCTTTTGAAAACGCCAGGGGCCGGTTGAAACCGAACATGTACGGCGAGATCAGCATAGACGCAGCGCCGGCGTTGGACGTCGTTTCTATTCCCCGTGAAGCGCTTATTCGCACCGGGAAAACCGACCGTGTTGTGCTGGCGCTTGGTGGCGGCAGATACCGACCTGCGGAAGTTGTGGCAGGTCGCGAAACTGGTGACCGTGTCGAAATTAAGCAGGGTCTTTCTGCAGGCGAAACCGTGGTTGTTTCAGGCCAGTTTTTGCTCGATTCAGAAGCCAGTATCAATGGCGCTTTTTTGCGCCTGATGAATGCGGGCCCGGATGAAGGTGATCCGATGAACGGCATGTCAACCAGCCAACCCACAGAAGATGCTCAGCGGGGTCAGCAATGATAGCCAATATTATAAGGTGGTCGATCGTTAACCGTTTGCTGGTTGTGATCTGTACCCTTCTGTTTGCCGTTTGGGGCGGCTATTCCCTTAGCAAAACACCGCTCGATGCGATCCCTGATCTTTCAGACGTTCAGGTGATAATCAAAACTACTTATCCCGGTCAGGCTCCGCAGGTGATCGAAGACCAGGTAACATACCCGCTTACAACGGCTATGTTATCGGTTCCAGGTGCCACTACGGTTCGAGGTTATAGCTTTTTTAACGACAGTTTCGTTTATGTTATTTTCGAAGATGGGACAGACCTGTATTGGGCACGGTCGCGAGTATTGGAATATTTGAGCCAAGTTGCGCCCACCCTACCAAGCGGCGCACGCTCAGCGCTTGGCCCTGACGCTACCGGTGTAGGCTGGGTATACCAATATGCGCTAATTGACCGCACCGGGGGCCACGACCTATCCCAGCTTCGCAGCATCCAGGACTGGTTCTTGAAATATGAGTTGCAGACCGTTGAAGGCGTGTCTGAAGTTGCTGCCATTGGCGGTATGGTCAAACAGTATCAGGTGGTGGTAAACCCGAACCGACTGCGGGCCTATAACATCCCTATCCAAACCGTTAAAATGGCTATTCAACGGGGCAACCAGGAAACTGGTGGCCGGGTGATTGAAATGGCCGAAGCAGAATATATGGTTCGCGCGACGGGATATATTAAAGGGCTTAAAGACCTTGAAGTCATTCCTGTGGCGCTTGCAGAAAATGGCACACCAATATTGCTAAAGGACATTGCCGACATTCGCACCGGGCCAGAGCTTAGGCGCGGGATTGGCGAATTGAACGGCGAAGGTGAAGCTGTGGGCGGCGTTATCATCATGCGGTCTGGTGAAAATGCTTTGAAAACAATTAATTTAGTGAAAGAAAAAATTGAAACTTTGAAGGCTAGCCTGCCAGTAGGTGTTGAAGTGGTGACGACCTATGACAGATCAGCACTCATAAATCGTGCCGTTGATAATCTGAGCGAAAAATTATTGGAGGAGTTCCTAATTGTTGCGCTTGTTTGTGCGCTGTTTCTGTTTCATTTCAGATCATCGCTTGTAGTTATCCTCAGCCTCCCGGTTGGTATTATGGCTGCTATCATTGTCATGAACAGCCAGGGTATCAATGCAAATATAATGTCGCTTGGCGGCATAGCAATTGCGATTGGTGCAATGGTAGACGCCACAATTGTGATGATTGAAAATTACCATAAACATATGGAGGCAGAAGAGGTTACTTCGGAAAACCGTTGGGAAATTGTTGCTAAGGCAGCGGTGGAAGTTGGGCCTCCGCTTTTCTTCTCTCTTTTGATAATCACGCTTAGTTTTGTGCCGATTTTTGCGCTTGAAGCGCAAGAAGGGAAGCTGTTCCATCCGTTAGCTTACACAAAAACATACGCAATGGCGGCGGCGGCGGCGCTTTCCATAACAATCGTCCCTGTTTTGATGGGATACTTTGTGCGCGGAAAAGTTATTGCCGAGCATAAAAACCCAATTAATCGTGCGCTTACTACAGCCTACAGGCCCTTTATTAATTTGGCACTGCGGTACCCGAAAGGGGTCATTATTGCCAGCTTTGCCATTATGGCTAGTGCCGTATATCCGCTTTCTCAAATTGGCGGTGAATTTATGCCTGAACTTGATGAAGGCGATCTTCTTTATATGCCAAGCGCATATCCTGCTATTTCTGCGGGTAAGGTCGCTCAATTGGTACAGCAAACCAACAAACTTATCAAATCTGTGCCTGAAGTAGAGACGGTTTACGGCAAGGCGGGCCGTGCCGATACGGCCACTGATCCCGCGCCGCTGACAATGATTGAAACCACCATAAAGCTGAAGCCACGCTCAGAATGGCGCGACGGTATGACTACGGCAAAGCTGAAACAGGAATTGAATAAATTGGTGCAGGTGCCAAGCCTTACAAATGTTTGGATTATGCCCATTAAAAACCGGATTGATATGCTTGCAACCGGCATTAAAACCCCTGTGGGCATTAAGGTGGCGGGCCCGGATTTGGCCGTAATCAATGAAATAGGCCAGCAGATCGAAAATATAATGCGGGACGTGCCGGGGACGGCGTCTGTATATGCTGAGCGTGTAACCGGGGGTCGTTATATCAATGTTGAAATCAAACGGGTCACGGCGGCGCGCTATGGGCTAAATATTGCTGACGTGCAAGATGTTATCCGCACGGCCATTGGCGGCATGGCAGTAACCGAAAGTGTGGAGGGGCTAGAGCGATATCCAGTAAACCTTCGCTATCCGCGCGATTTTAGGGATTCGCTGGATAGGCTTGCTGCACTTGCGATCATTACGCCGCGCGGTGAGCAAATACCGCTTGGCCGTGTGGCAGACATTAGTGTCAGCGGCGGACCAGGAGTGATCCGCAGCGAAAATGCACGCCTCAACGGCTGGATATATGTTGATATAGCCGATGTTGATATAGGCCGGTACGTAGGAGACGCTCAAGACATTATCCAAGAGCAGCTATCGCTGCCAGCGGGATATTCCATTAGCTGGTCAGGGCAATATGAATATATGGAGCGGGCAAAAGCCAAATTGACAGTGGTGGTACCTGTTACGTTAGTCATCATTTTATTGCTGCTGTTCCTTAATTTCAGAAACGGGACTTCGGTGCTGATTGTAATGGGAACGTTGCCGCTGGCGCTGGTTGGCGGCGTTTGGTTGCTTTATCTTTTGGATTATAATCTTTCGGTCGCAGTCGGGGTTGGCTTCATCGCACTGGCGGGCGTTGCTGTGGAAATTGGCGTTTTGATGATTGTGTATCTCAATCAGGCATGGGACCGCGCATGTGATACTGCGACGAACGAAGGAAGACAGCTTTCGCGTGAAGACCTTATTGATGCGGTAATCGCAGGGGCTTTGCTTCGTGTGCGGCCCATTATGATGACCGTTGCGGTAATCATTGCAGGACTGCTGCCAATTATGTTCGGTACGGGGACCGGGTCAGAAGTTATGAGCCGGATTGCCGCCCCAATGGTTGGCGGCATGGTAAGTGCGACAATTCTTGCACTTTTGGTGATACCAGCAGCGTATTTATTATGGAAATCCCGAGAAACTCACAATGGGGGAACATTATGAATTAGGGTGCTGGAGGCCGCATAGCAATTGAAGCTATACTATCGCTGAACATATGCTTAAAAGTTCGGTATCCAACAGACCAATCACTAAATTTGGAGTAATTCATGCATTCGTTTTTTCCTGCCAAACGTATCCTTATGGGCCCAGGTCCCTCTGATGTGCCACAGCGCGTCTTAGATGCGATGGCGCGCCCAACACTGGGGCATCTCGACCCTGAGTTTCAGCGCATGATGGAAGAAGTGAAAGGCGGCCTGAAAGCGCTTTTTAAAACCGAAAACGAGCTCACTTTCCCGGTTTCGGCCCCCGGCTCTGCTGGCATGGAAACTTGCTTCCTTAATTTGGTGGAAGAGGGCGATGCGGTAATAGTGGTGAAAAATGGCGTGTTTGGGGAACGCATGCGCGAAAATGTCGTGCGTGCGGGCGGCACAGCAGTGGTGGTAGATGTGGAGTGGGGGAAGGCGCCGGGCCTTGATGCCATTGAAGCGGCGCTCACTGCTCATCCGGAAGCTAAGATCCTGGCTTTTGTCCACGCTGAGACCTCCACGGGTGTTCTCGCAGACGCGGCGGGAATATGTGCGCTGGCACAGGCACATGATTGCCTTACCATTATGGACGCTGTAACCAGCCTTGGCGGCGTACCGGTTTATATAGATAAATGGGGTGTCGATGCAGCTTATTCGGGCTCGCAAAAGTGCCTTTCATGTGCGCCGGGGCTTTCGCCAGTTACTTTTTCAGAAAGGGCGCTTGATAAACTGCGTGGGCGGAAAACGCCGGTGCGCAGTTGGTTCCTCGATCTATCGCTCGTGATGAATTATTGGAACAGTGAGGGCGGCCGCAGCTATCATCACACTGCGCCGGTGAACGGGCTTTATGGCCTTCATGAAGCGCTGGTTATGCTGAACGAGGAAGGCCTTGAAATTGCCTGGGCACGTCACGCGCAAATGCACAAAGCTCTTGCCGCAGGGCTGGAGAGTATGGGGCTGAAGTTCCTGGTGGATGAAGATGTGCGGTTACCCCAGTTAAATGCCGTTATTGTACCTGAAGGTGTGGACGAGGCATCGGTGCGCGCGCACCTGCTGGAGGCATATGACTTGGAAATCGGTGCCGGGCTTGGGCCAATGGCAGGCAAAGTGTGGCGCATTGGCTTGATGGGCTCGAGTGCAAGCCAAGAGAATGTGGACCTATGCATTACAGCGCTAGTTGACGCGCTGAATAGACACCAATATTCGGTAGATGGCAGCAAAGCGCTGATTGCCGCGCAATCTGAGATGCGTCCGTCATCATAGACAATTGGTTTAAATTCCTGTTCAAAGTGCATTTATTATTTGAATGGGATCGGTTCCCTCGTTAGGGTTTTTGTTCGTATTTTCAGCGCAGGCTTTGCCTGCCGCAAATATAGCGACAAAAAAACCAAATGCGGAGGGAACACTATGCTTAAATTTACACACTCAAAGGAACTGATGGGCGCTTTTCTGGCAACAAGTTTGTTGGTAGCGCCCGCAGCCGCGGCAGTGCAGATTGCGCCTGCGGGGATTAGTGTTTCCGAGAAATGGGTTGAACCGCCAACTTCAGCAATTGATGACAAAGCAAAGTCTGAAAAATCGGACGATAAAAAAGACAAGAAAAAAGGGTTGTCGCTAAAGGCAGAGCGTACCGTTGAGTTTGAAACCGATGAAGCAACCTGGATGTCGCTTGATATCTCGCCCGATGGACAGACAATCATATTTGAGCTGTTAGGGGATATTTACACGATGCCTGTCGCGGGCGGCGAAGCAACTGCAATCCTCACCGGCTTGGCTTTTCAGTCGCAGCCGGTCTATTCGCCTGACGGCAGCCAGATAGCCTATCTCTCTGATAAAGATGGTAGTGAAAACCTGTATGTAGCAAATGCGAATGGCAGCAAGCCGAAAAAATTGTCTTCCATGGGCAAAGGCGAAGCTATGAGCCCGGAATGGTCTGCTGACGGTAATTATGTATTCATTGCGCAGCTCACCAACGGCATTGGCGCCAACGAAATTTGGATGTATCACAAGCTTGGCGGCAAAGGTGTTCAAATTACTAAATCAATGCCGAACGGCCCAACTACACCTCGCAATCGCCAGCCCAATGCGCAGGGTGTCTCTGCCTCCAGCGATGGTCGGTATATCTATTACGCCACTAAGTTAGGTGGCTTTCAGTATAATATGCAGGGTTTTCCGTGGCGCATTGTTCGCCGTGACATGCAGGAAGGCACGATCGATACGATCGCAACCGCATATGGCGGCGCTGTTCGTCCGGTAATCTCTCCTGACGGCAAAACGCTGGTGTATGGGACACGATTTGAAGCTGACACCGGACTGCGCGCCCGCAATATGGAGACCGGTGAGGATCGCTGGTTGGCATACCCGATAACGCGGGATGATCAGGAATCGCGTGCGACCCGCGATTTATTGCCCGCTTACAGTTTTACGCCAGATGGCAGCGCGATAATTACCACTAGTGGCGGCAAGATAGAACGGATCGCCCTTGCTGATGGTACCCGCACCGATATCCCTTTCACCGCTAAAGTAAATATCGATGTAGGTCCTAATCTTGTGTATCAGGACGAAGCGGCGCCCGAGGGACCCGTGGTTGCACGTATGGCACAAAAGCCAGCGCTGGCTCCTGGCGGTAAACTGGTTGTTTTCTCTGCACTCGGTGAGCTGTACTCGATGGATTTGGCAGAAGGCGCCAAGCCAACAAAAATAGCACGGGCGGGTAAGAATGTATTCCAGCCGAGCTGGTCTGCTGATGGGCGTTACCTTACGTTTGTTAGCTGGGAAACAGGCGGTGGCCATGTGTGGCGCATGCGCTCTGACGGCAAGTCAAAACCTGAACGGGTTTCCAAAATATCCAGTTTTTACACTGAGCCCACCTTCACGCCAAATGGCCGGGAAATTGTAGCGATACGGGCGTCAAACCACCAGTTTAACGAAGGTAATCCGGGCGCGCACCGCGACCTGATATCGCTCAATGCCGAAGATGGCAGTTCACGTGTGATTATGTCTGGCGGCGGCTTTGGCAGCGTGCACTTCGGTGACCAAAAAGACCGCATTTATCTGTATGGTGGCGGCAACCTTTTCTCGGTACGTTTGGACGGCACAGACCGCCGTGACCACTTGAAAGTGACGGGTGCGGGGCTGTATTTTGCCACAAAACCAGTGCCTGCACGCGATATGCGTCTTAGCCCGAATGGCAAATATGCATTGGCGCGCTCGCAAGAACAATTGCAGCTGGTAACCGTGCCAACGATTAACCGCAAGGCGCAGACAGTGAATGTAGCTGCACCATCGGTTCCGCTGAAAACACTATCTGATATTGGCGTGGATTATTTCGATTGGTCCAAAGACGGCGAAAGCGTGGTTTGGTCGGTAGGCAGCACGATTTATACCCAAAATATGGCGGACGTTGAATGGGTTAAGCCCGAAAAAGAGGAAGAAGAACCTAGCGAAGAAGATGCCGAAAGCGAAGATGCTGATTCCGTTGACAACGAAGCGGTAACTCAAGACGCAGACACGCAAGCCGCGACGGAGGTTGAAGAGGAAGAAAAGGCCGAAGAAGAAAAACCCAAGGCTTATAAAACCTTCAAAGTGAACGTAGAAGTGCCGCGCGATAACCCAGAGGGCACTATACTGTTGCGCGGTGCTACCGTGCTCACGATGGGCGATAAAGGTACAATCGAAAACGCTGACGTTCTTGTCACGGACGGCAAATTTGTTGCAGTTGGGGAACGAGGTAGCCTTGATGTGCCGCGCCGCACCGAAACACGCGATATGTCGGGTAAGTTTATTACGCCCGGATTTGTAGACACTCACGGACACTGGCGTAATTGGCAGCGTAACGAAGTAATCGAGGAGCATTTCTGGCCGTTCATCGCCAATGTGGCCTACGGTGTAACCAGCGGTTTGGACGTTCAAACGGGTACCACCGATATTTTTGTTTATCAGGACATGGTGGAGGCCGGCCGAATGATTGGCTTGCGTGCATGGTCAACGGGGCCGGGCGTATTTTCTGATACTGCAATTAAATCCAAGGACCATGCGGTTGATGTGCTGACGCGCTATAAGGACCATTACCGCACCAAGAACATTAAGGCCTACATCACTGGCAACCGGAAACAGCGCCATTATATTATCGAAGCGTCAAAGGAAGTTGGCATTATGCCAACAACCGAAGGCGGCCTGGACGCCAAACTGGACCTCACCCATATGATCGATGGTTTTGCGGGTAACGAGCATAACCTGCCAATAATTCCGCTCTATAAGGATGTCGCGGAACTGGCGGCGCAAACAGGTGTTGGGTACACACCTACGCTGCTGGTGACTTACGGTGGTCCTTGGGGTGAAAACCACTTTTACACTACGATGAACCCGCATGACGATGTGAAGATGAACCGTTTTATGCCGCACAGTGTGCTTGACCGGTCAACTAAACGTCGCAATTGGTTCCGTCCTGAGGAATATAGCTTCCCGCGGGTTGCTGATAGTGCCATTAAGTTACAGCGCGCTGGCGGCAAAGTAGGTGTGGGAAGTCACGGTCAGTTCCAAGGCCTAGGGTATCACTGGGAGATGTGGGCACTGGGCTCAGGCAACGCAACACCAATGGAGGTGCTTAAAGCAGCGACCATTGACGGAGCGCACATTATCGGCCACGGCAACGAGGTCGGGTCAATTGAAGCTGGTAAGCTGGCGGATATGGTGATTTTGAACTCTGACCCGCGTGAAGATCTTAAGAATACTGCGGACATTCACCGGGTAATGATGAATGGTCGCTTGTACGACGATGATACTATGGACCAAATCTGGCCGCGCAAAGAGGCGTTGCCAAAGCTTTGGTATCACGACAACGGTCCAAAAAAATAATATGTGTTGGGGCCAGCTAAGCTGGCCCCCATTAGCTTGAAGTGACAGATATGAAAATAGCCCCTGTAAGAAATGAAGAAGAAAACGTCTACTGGATACGAGGCAAGGACCAGTATGAATGTTTGATGTCGGCACGCCGAATGGCGATCGTTGGCCAATTGGCGAATGCAGGCCCGACGTCTATCCGTGAACTTGCCAAATTAATCGGCGCCAAACCATCTGCTTTATATCACCATATTGATCAAATGCTGTCAGTTGGACTTATTGAGGAAGCCGGTACACGGGTAATTAACCGGCGCCAGGAAAAACTCTACCGTACCCCAGGCTCTGTGGTGCGTTATGGCCTTACAATCGGAGATCCCGACGCGCGAGAAACCTATAAGCGCATATCTGCTGTTCAGTGCAGACAAGCCGAGCGTGATATTGCTCGCGGGTTGGATAGCGGCGAAATAACCAGCAGTGGACCAGAGAAAAATGCCTGGATTTTCCGCTTAGTTGGGTCGCCTAATAGTGAACAATTAGCAAAAATAAATAGTCATATTGAGGCAATTGCTGATTTGTTCTGGGATTCAGCGGGTGAAGACAACCCACTTATTGTTATGTCAGCGATTATGGCACCGGTTTCACGCACAGGCGAAGAAGACTAAGCACCCTTGCTAACAGTAAGTTGAAATGGCTTAAGTTCCTTTATGTGTATGCTAACCTCGGCGAAATTGACCGAGGATGAAATGGTGACGCAGCTAGAAAGTTTGCTAACTGATATTAAACACTGTGCACTTTGTGCTGAGGCTTTGCCGCATGGTGTTCGACCAGTTTTGCAGGCGTCGTCTACTGCCAAAATTTTAATTGCCGGTCAGGCGCCGGGTAGCAAGGTGCATGCAACAGGTATCCCGTTCGACGATCCAAGCGGTGATCGATTGCGTTCGTGGATGGGCGTATCTCGCGAAACCTTTTATGACCCGACTAAAACGGCAATATTGCCCATGGGATTTTGTTACCCTGGCACAGGAAAATCCGGTGATTTACCGCCACGGCTTGAATGCGCTCCCAAATGGCGACAGCCGTTTCTCGAACTGATGCCTAAAATCAAACTGACATTGGTGATTGGCCAATATGCCGCCAAATGGCATTTGGCAGATACGCTAGAGAAAAACCTGACAGAGACGGTCAGAAAATGGTCGCAATATATCGATGCCGGATATCTGCCGTTGCCGCACCCAAGCCCTCGAAACAATATTTGGCTCAAGAAAAATCCATGGTTTGAAGCTGATGTTTTGCCTGAATTGCGCACGCGAATTGCGGATGCGCTCACTGTTTAAAATCCTCGACGATTCTCTTGATTTTTAAAAAAATTTAATCTTGGTCGTGTAGCACCCTTGCGTTTTTCCTTTGTGTTTTTGTGACACGGGCCAAAATTATAATGGTCTGAAATTTTCAATAAAAACAATGCCCTATAGTTGTTACGGTAATAGATATTAGCTTTATTTCTTGGGTATTTTCATGAAATGACTTGACGAACGAGACCGCTGTATCCACTGTACTACTACACGCAGTACAGTGGATTGATTTTCTATGAGTCAGATAGGCACCGTCAATATTCAGATTGTCACCGGCGACGTTCGGCCGATCTTTAAGCAAATTGTCGACGGGATTCGAATGGAGATTGCGCACGGAAATTTGGCAACTGGCGCCAAGCTTCCAAGCGTTCGTGGCCTAGCGATGCAGCTGATGATCAATGCAAATACTGTGGCAAAGGCTTACGGCGAATTAACAGCCCAGGGTCTTGTGGAAGCACGGCAAGGGTTAGGGCTTTTTGTGTCCGAGCCACGACAGTTACTAAGCGAGGAAGAACAAGAGAAGCGGCTGAATACAGCAGTGAATGCGTTTGTGAATGATGTGGCATATCTAGGCTACAGCGATGACCAAATTCTCGGGCGCATTGAAGACGCACTCACAAAACTGGGGAAAAGCGACAGTACCCCCAACGACGACAATTGAGGATAAAACTATGGTGCAATATTGCATTGAAACAAATAATTTAACGAAGCGCTTCGGAAAAAAAACAGCGCTCAAAGATTTTACGCTTTCCATAGAAGGTGGCGGCATTCACGCCATAGTTGGAAGCAACGGCGCTGGGAAATCTACCTTGTTCCGCCTGCTTCTTGGTATGGCCACACCCACGTCAGGTTCAGCGTCATTGTTAGGTGTCGATAGTACATCGCTTACCTCGGAAGTGCGCGGAAAAGCCGGGTATGTGAATGAAGAGCATACACTCCCACAGTGGATGAAGGCCAGCGAAGTAACCGACCTGCAACGAAGCTTTTACCAGCGGTGGGACCAGAACGTATATGACAATGTTATCGGTTATTTTGATGTTGACCCCGCCCAGAGAATAGGCGGCTTGTCTCGAGGTGAACGGGCGGGCCTCAATCTTTCAATGGCGCTGGCACAGTCACCAGACGTATTGATACTCGACGAGCCTACACTTGGCCTCGATGTGGTGGCCAAACAATCGTTTCTTGAGGCGTTGATGTTCGCGGAAACCGACGGCAATGCGACAATCATATATTGCTCGCACCAGATGGAAGAAATTGAACGCGTCGCCGATAAGCTAATTGTCATGGAAAAAGGCACGCTTAAAAATAACAGCAGCCCCGATGATTTTGTTAGTCGAGTGTCATACTGGGTTGCCAACTTCAGTGGCGAGATGCCTGGGCGTGATAGTATCCCCGGTTATTTGTCGTCCAAAATTATCGATGGCCAGCACCATATTATGGCGGTGGATCAAGGCCTTGAATTCGGCCAGTACCTAAAAAACAATGGCGCAGAAACAGTTACGCAAGGCAGCGTAAATCTGGAAAGGGCGGTTAACGCTTTTCTGGCCAAAAACCATAACCGTCCTGACAGCGAGGGATAAAAATCATGATTTATTTATTCAAAAGCGAATTTTTGCGCTACCGAAAGTGGGCGCTGCTGGCGATGGCATCGTTACTCGTCGCCTTTATGTTCATTGCGCGCCTTAAGCCTTTTCTTCAAGCCTGGGATGAGCAAACCTTGCTCACCATGCTGGTAATGGTTGGCGGAAGTCTGGCGTTTGGTATTGTGCAAATGTATCTGCATAAGCGCGACAATCACTGGACATATTTGATCCACCGGCCACTTGAGCCAAGGAATATTTGTCTGGCGTTACTGGGCGCAGGTGCTGCTGCAATCACGGTCGCGGTTGCTATACCGCCATTGGTGATGATCCTGAGCATTGATATGTTCTCAGCTGAAATCGTCGATGTTCGGCAGTATGCCTATGTGCCTTTTATGCTGCTTGCCAGTTTTGTCGGCTACCTAATCGGTACGCTCAGCGTACTGAATGCCAGCAAGGGCGTTATTCTTCTGACATCTTTGCTTGCACTGATTTTACTGCCTGCACCTGCCAGTAATTTGTTGCAGTTTTTGCCAACGGTCTTGATCCTTTCAGGTCTGCTCTATCTCAATATCGTTAGTTTTAAGCCGGACCTTGGAAAATATTTTGAACGCCCGGTTTCAATAATTTTGCTTGCTGTACCGATGATGGCTTTGCTGATGATCGGTGTGCTGATGTCATCGCTTGCGACTTATCATATTCCGCGTTTTATCATGGGTAGCCATCCGGATAATAATCCGATCAATGGCACCCACGCCTATATGTGGGAATACAGCGAAAAAGACCGCCCAGCTTATGCGCTTGAGACAAGTAGCCACCCAAAGGCGGAACATTTTATTGCGCAGGCCAAGTATGCTGATGTCGATTGGATATCCACAGAAAGAGTGACGTTCGGCCGACTTGGCCAGATGTCCTACCTAGATGGCCAATATGCGCTAGAGCCTAGCGACACGAATACAATCTGGCAGTTTTCGCATGATAGCATGCTCATGGAAGGGCGAGAAAAAGCGAACGGTAAACCTGTGGGTGTGATTGGTAAAAATGGATTTTTAGACGAGGCACGAGACGCCACAGAAGCAGATGTTTTTACTTCAGTTCCCTTCCTTGTTGGCGAGAAATTTCTGCAAACATCAACCGCCCTGTATCAGGTAAACTTTGAAGAACGGACGCTCGATGTAAAATACCAAGCCGAAGCAGGCGAGGTATTCTTAAACCCGCCCCAGTTTCGTGATGATTTTGTAGCGCTAGTTACTGACAAACATATTCTGATGTTTGATAACAAAGCTTTCATTGATGGCTATGAGCCTGCAGTTGCCGAATACAGCGTGCCAATTCCGGCAAAGTCGGAAAATATCGAACATATTTGGACCTACCGTATGGTGGACGGCTATTTGCTGATGTTTTCGGGGCGTCACTATCTTGGTTTCCACAGGAACACGGTCGAAGTGGTTCATGCAAAGCTCGGCGGCGATTTTGAGCGTATCGGTCTGCGTGAGTTTCCGTTGCAGCGGCACCCGCAGTGGATATTATTCTTGGAAGAAATGACGTCACCCATGATGCACCTGATGGTCAATTCTTCGAATAACTTGATCGAACCAAGCAACCCTACTTTTGATTCCGTGAGCACAATTATAGAGCGTCAGTATCCAACGCAGGTCTATTGGTTTGCAGCCTTGATACATTTGTTCGGGGCAATTTTCGCATTTTTCTGGTGTCGCCACCGTAAGCTAGGAAAGCCAGCGGTGCTTACTTGGGTCATGCTGAATGCTCTCTTTGGCTTGCCCGCTGTGTTTGCCTGTATTCTCATGACCCCGTTCCGGGCAGGGCACGCAGCGAGCTAGGCAGCGCTAGAAAAGCAATACTGACATTAAATTTGGAATTTATCATGAAGTACCTTTTTAGAATGGTTCTGTTTCAGCTGAATTGCGCCTTTGCGGCAGCTGTGGTGTTCATGCCGATTGTGAGCAGCCCCGCCATGGCAGATGCTTTGGCTGATGCAATAAAAATTAGCGAAGGCGGTGCAGAAGCACCGCTTGTTTCCCGAGAAGTTTTTGCCCGCCGAAGCCAACTTCGCGAAGTGCGCCTTTCACCAGATGGCAAGCATCTGGCCTACAGGGTCGAGCACGGGAAAATCCAACAGCTATGGACACTCGAAATTGATGTGGGCAGCCCGCGACAGCTATTTTCTTCCAAATTTATGGAGAATATACGCTGGTCGAAAGACAGCCAATTTGTGTTTATGCAGTCAAAGCAAGGTATTAGTGTTGCTCCGTTGGCAATCAATGCCAGCCCTGCGTTCATTATCAACCTTGATCGTGACGAGGAACAATATGGCTACGGCGTCGACAATAGCCATCCCCACGGCTACATCGTATCGCTGCTGTCAGATGATGGGCAAAGCCATTCTATAAACCGGATATTGCCAGACGGCACACGGCAGCAGCTTTATAAAAGCAATCGGCGCGCCGTGAGTTTCTTGCAGAATGCCAGCAGCAAAACGCAGGTCGTCAAGAGGATCAAGGCGCCAAATTTTGAAGTTGTTCGTGTAGTGTCCGGCGAAGAAAGCCTGCTTTTTACATGTGATATTCTTGATACCTGTGATCTGGTGGGCCTTGACGCCAACACTGATACAATTCTCATTCGTGCGCGGTTCGGCAATGATCTTACCGCGCTTTATGAGGTCAATATGGCAACTGGTTCACGCCAAAAGTTACATGGCGATCCCCAGAACCGCCACGACATTTTTCGCGTGCAGCTCAATGTCAATTCAGGTGCCGCTTTATTGGCCAGCTATGAAGATGACTATTTGTCTACTTACGGGCTTACAGCGGCGGTAAATACAGTTTTGGCTGAAATCAAGGCGCGCGTGCATTCCCAATATGCTTATTTTTTGCCGAGTGTGGATCAAAACCGCTGGCTTATTGTTGATGCAAATCCCGCCGGGCCAAGCATGCGGTATTATATATATGATGTTAGCACCAAACAGGTATCGCAGCCACTAGCCGGAGTGATGGAAGCGCTTGAGGCGGAGAAAGCGTTGGTTAAAGAAGCCAATAGCGCCGTGCGTGTCGCAGTTTATTACTCGGTTAGTGACGGCATGTTGCAGCAAGGCTATGTCACCTTGCCAAGAGGCAAAAACCTTCGGCAGGTACCGCTTGTTGTGAACCCGCATGGCGGGCCCTGGAGCCGTACGAAAGGTGGCTATAGCCAGCGCGCCCAGTTTTTTGCAAACCGTGGTTACGCAGTTTTTGAGCCAAATTTCCGCGCATCGACTGGGTTTGGACGAACGTATGTTGAGAGTGCAAATCGAGATTTTGGCGATGGCCGGGTGCAGCAGGATATAATTGATGG
>Ga0316204_10005784_pt1 | contig 19914 bp, 14 predicted proteins | sample 6monrhotite_MG_2_FD_205661 | JGI IMG/M metagenome (GOLD analysis project Ga0316204, IMG submission 205661) | Microbial mat bacterial communities from mineral coupon in-situ incubated in ocean water Damariscotta River, Maine, United States -... | ecosystem: Environmental > Aquatic > Marine >...
AGTAGCTATGCTGATGTGCCTGCGGGTGCTCTGGCAGCTGCAAATCAGTTTGGTAACTGGTTACCGAACACTATGCTGCCATATGGTATTTTCTTTGATGATGATGCAGACCCGGATACAGATAACCAGTTAGTCGCCTGGTATGGTTATAGTGTTGCCGCGGGTAGTCTTCAATGGATGAAAGGCGCTGCGGATGACTTTGAACTTGTCTCTCCTGTAACGATTACTGATATCTGGAGTAACGACCCTTTATACAGCATGGGCGTGATTGATGACCTGGTTAATGTGGGTCTGAATTATGTGGTAACAGTGGGTGATGTTAGTGGCTTCCCTGGCTCTAAATTTACGATTCGCATCACGCCAAAAACTGAAACAGTTCCTACTGCAGCTCCAACATATGTAGGTGTGGTTCCCAATCCATCACTATCGTATACCAGTTCGGATGCAACAATAGAGCTAACACCTAGCCAGTTTGCGCCTGGTGCGACACTTACTGTTCGTGTAGCGGATGCTGATCTAAATACTACTGCGGGAATAGACACGACTACGGTTGATGTTTCGACCACTGACGGTTCAGTGAGTGGTGTTTCACTGACATTGAATGAAGTGGGTGTTGAACGCGGTATATTTTCAGCCGACTTACCCGCTGCTTTCAGTAATATCTTAGCAGGCGAGACGGTGACAGTTACCTATACGGATGTATCAGGTGGTGCAATTCCAAATGAGGTTATTACTGACACTTCTACTGCTTTAAATGTGCACGGTACTATTCAATTTCAGGCTGACTCGTACGTTGCTGATGAAAATGACGGTACGGTTGATCTTACAGTGACCCGCACTGGCCTTACTACTGGAGAAGTGACGGTTGCATTCCAGACTATTTCAGGTACTGCGAAAGGCGGCTGGGATTACGTTGCTGAATCTGAAACTATAGTAACGTTTGCAGATGGTGATGCAGTACCTAAGACAATTACCATTGCCTTGATCAACGATACAGCGGCTGAACCTAGTGAAACCTTTAGTGTTCTGCTGAGTGGTCTTACCGGTGGTGCAGATCTTGGCGCGACATCTACAGCTACGGTTACTATTACCGACACTGATACTGAACCGTACGGTACTATTCAGTTTGTTCCAGCTACTTACTCTCTTGAGGAAGGTGCAGGTACGGTTGAGCTTACAGTGACACGTGATGCTACAGGTGGTGCGGTGACGATTGATTACCAGACTATTGATGGTACTGCCGTTGCTGGAAGTGATTTCGTTGCAGTTGCAGCTCCTACTACATTAGCGTTTGCAGATGGTGAAGCAAGCAAGACAATTACTATTGCCTTGATTGACGATGCAGTTATTGAGCCTACTGAGACGTTTACGCTTGTGTTGAGTAATGAAGAGGGTGGTGTAACTCTGGGTGCTGCTGATACAGCTACGGTGACTATCACAGATACCGGTAGTGCAGGCACTATTCAGTTTGATCCTGCTGCTTACACTGTAGACGAAACTTCTGGTACGGTTAATCTTACGGTGACACGTACAGGTGGTGTAGATGGAGTAGTGACAGTTGACTACCAGACTGCGGATGGTACTGCCGTTGCTGGAAGTGATTACGTTGCCGCCGCTTCTACTACAATAACCTTTGCAAGTGGTGATGCAGCGAGTCAGACAATTAGTGTTGCTTTAATAGACGATTCAACTGTTGAGTTTGTTGAAAGGTTTACAGTTGGGTTGAGTAATCCTACCGGTGGTGCACTTGGAACTGCAACCACTGCTACGGTTACCGTGACTGACTATGACAGATCTCCTTCCAGGTCTGGCGGTAGTCTTGATCTATTTAGCTTAGGCTTATTAGGTTTACTTGTATTAGTAGCAAGACGTAAATTATAAAGCGTATTTTATACGTACTTTAGAAAGGCGGCTTTTTAAGCCGCCTTTTTTGTTTCTATTGTTCGCGTAATATTGAATAAATTCTAAGAGCGCCTTCTGCTTCTTGTTACAGCAATCAAACCAACAAGCCCTGAATTAAATTCCTAAAATTGAAGCTGGCAGTACGATTAGGCCTGGCTTCCATATTCAAATCACCAATGCATATATCAGAGACACTTAGCGGCTGTTGCTAATTTTAATACGTATGACATTTTTCACTATATACTCATGCTTAATCTCATAAGGTGAAACATCAAGTGAAAGTCATTACGTTACAAGAAGCATGGGCAGGTATAGCCAATTGCCTGAATTGCCCAATTAGAAACTCAGTTTTGTTTGCCGGCCTGAATGAAAGTGATTTTGAGGCACTGCATAGCCCTATAGATCAATTTAAATTGCCGGCTGGCTCCACTCTATACCACACTACTAATGAGGCTAATTACCTATACACAATTCGCACGGGTATTATTAAACTACAACAACATGTACCCGATGGTAATCATCGAATTGTAAGGCTAGGTTTCACAACTGATACGATCGGACTAGAGGCTTTGCTGGAACCAAAATACGCTCACGATGCCGTCGCTTTGAGTGATATAGAGGTATGCCGTTTGCCTGTTTCAGGCATTAATGAACTTATCAATGCAAACCCTATATTGTATAAAGAACTTCTTAGTCGTTGGAATAAAGCGCTTAATGATGCAGATGCCTGGCTAACAAAACTGTCTACGGGTTCTGCGAAACAACGTATGGCAAACTTATTACTTAAGTTGTCTAATAAATTTGATACCAATAGGTTTCAGTTATTTAGCCGTGAAGATATTGGTTCAATTTTGGGTATAACCACAGAAACTGCTAGCCGGACTATTGCAGAATTTAAACGTAACAATCTTCTGGTTAAACAGGTTGACGATTACGCTTTAGACCTTAAAAAAATAGAAAAATTCTTAAAAGCTGACTAAAACGAATATAATATGTGAGCTATATCAATGATTATGAAATCTATTTAAAAGTCTCGTAAAACTCTCTAGTAATTCAATAAATAGCCCCCACTTTTTTTATATCATAGAAGTTATGAAGGCTGACTTTTGTTGTCGGTTTCAATGTGCTTAATATGATTGTTAAGAGTTATTACTCATAGAGTTTTTATTAAGCTTTAAAAATGATTGATAGAAAGGTCTGTAATGATTCAACGCCTATTTCGAGTATTAATCTGTAGCGTACTCTGTATGTATTCAGTCGCTTCATTTTCTGAAGATAGCACTTTTACAACGTCGCACTTTTCTGGTTCTGGAAACTGCGCTTCATGTCATGATGGATTGACTGATACATCTGGTGATGACGTTTCCATTGTAAAAGACTGGGGTGCATCAATGATGGCGAATGCGACTAAAGATCCGTTCTGGAAAGCAAAAGTCGCTACAGAGCTAGAGCGTAATGCCCATCTGGCAGATGTAATTAATGACAAGTGCACACAATGTCATGCACCCATGGCAAATTATGAAATTACAAAGGTTTCCCCAGTAGAGCAGGTGACATTATTTGGTGCGGGTGGATTACTGGATCCAGCTAGTCCTATGCATGATGCTGCTATGGATGGCGTTAGTTGTACCGCATGTCATCAGATTACCGATGATGCAACGCTTGGGACACTGGATGGTTTCTCGGGTAATTATAATATCAATAATACGAAAACAATTTTTGGGCAGTATGCCGGTGTTAGTAGTAATCCTATGCTCATGAGTACTGGTTATACTCCAGTATTCAGTGCGCATGTTTCAGATTCAGCCATGTGTGCAACTTGTCATAATCTAAAAACACCCTACGTAGATGCTGCTGGTATTCAATTAACCACTACAGCAGAAACCGAATTTCCAGAACAAATGCCTTATACAGAATGGCAGAATTCAGTTTTTGAAGATGCCGGTAGCAATCCACAAAGTTGCCAGGATTGTCATATGCCAAAAACCAGATCCGTAGTATCTACTCGCCCTAATGGATTAGCTGAAAGAGATGATTTTGCTAAACATCATCTAGTGGGTGCAAACACGACTATGCTGACTTTATTGAAAAATAATGCAGTAGAATTGGGCGTTAATAACAGTTCTGATATGGGCTTAAGCATAAGCCGAGCACGTGTCATGCTGCAGAGTTCAGTCGATATCAATATAGATTCAGCGTCTGTAACGAATGGTGTTTTGGAGGCAAATGTTAGCCTGACAAATAATTCTGGTCATAAAACACCATCAGGTTATCCGTCACGTCGTATGTGGCTTCACTTCAAAGTAACAGACAGTAGTAATAATATTATTTTTGAATCGGGCCGTATGAATGCAGATGGTTCAATTGTTGGTGCGGATAATGATGCGGATCAGTCAATTTTTGAACCACATTATGATTTGATTACTACTACAGATCAGGTGCAAATTTATGAACCTGTGATGGGGAATTCAGACGATGAAGTCACCTACACATTACTTCGTGGTGCACAGTATCTAAAAGATAATCGTCTTACACCTCAGGGCTTTAATAAGCTTGCGGTACCAGATGATGTAGCGGTACGTGGACAGGCAGCCAATGATGCAAACTTTAACCAGGGTAGTGACAGTATTATTTATCGTTTTCCGGTTGCAGTGAGTGGCGAACTTACAATTAGTGTCTCATTAAATTATCAAACAATTGCATATGGTTTCTTACAGGACCTGTATGAAGATGATCAGTTAGAGCAGGTGCAAACTTTCAAGGCTATGTACGATGCGCAAAGCCTGAAACATGAGCAAATTGTAAGTACGCAAACTACGGTTACCAGCACCGGAGGCGGAACCCCGCCAGTACCAACTACAAGCTTGTCAGCTTCTGCCACTACAATGACCAGTGGTGAGTCAGTAACACTCAGCTGGAGTTCTACAGATACAACCAGTTGTTCAGCAAGCTGGACGGGCAGTACTTCTACCAGTGGCTCACAGTCAGTAAGCCCAACCACTACATCAATGTATAGTATTAGTTGTAGTGGTGTAGGCGGTAGCGTGAGTGACAGTGTAGCAGTGACTGTTAACCCGGCTCCAGCACCGGTTCCTACTGCAAGCCTTTCTGCTTCAGCGTTAACAATTGATCAGGGTCAGTCAGTGACATTAAGCTGGAGTTCTACAGATACAACCAGTTGTTCAGCAAGCTGGACAAGCAGTACTTCTGCCAGTGGTTCACAGGCAGTAAGTCCAGCCTCAACCACAAGCTATAGCATCAGTTGTAGTGGTCTTGGAGGTAGTGCAAGTGATGCTGTAACGCTGACGGTTAATGATAATACTGATAAAAAAAGTAGCGGTGGATCAATGTCGCACACAAGCTTGCTAATTATATTGATGTGGAGTCTAGGTTTGATATTTGTCCGAAAGCAGAGTAACGAGCGTATTAACTTAAGGAGCAATCATGAAAAGTAAATCCATAATCAGCGTCTCTATGGCTGCAACGATTGGTCTGGTACTGAGTATTGTGTTGGCTGTGTCGACGAGCTACGCTGCTGGTCATCGCAAGAAGGCTTCTCATCGAACAATTCACTATCCGGCATTTGGGCTCCAGTTGCGAACCTTGCCTCAGGGACACAAGAGGATTAGGGCAAATCGGCAAAATTATCGGTATCACAACGGTAGTTTCTATCGTCAAGTCAGTAATGGATCCTATATCGTGATCCGCGCTCCAATTGGTGCTTACGTGAACTCCTTGCCACCTGGTTACATCAGTTTCGGTATTGGCACACGTCACTATTTTTATGTCAATTTCACCTATTATCTGTGGGACAGAGATCGAGCAAGGTACATTGTCGTCGAGGAACCAGAAGGCGCTGAGGCAGCGATGGTAATGGCGAGTGAGACTAGTTCCCCTGAAATTTTTGTCTACCCCAATAGAGGCCAGAGTGACGAGCAGCGAGACCGCGATCGATACGAGTGTTACAACTGGGCTGTCAAACAGACGGGGTTCGATCCAGGTGCAGGGGAGCCTTTGGTGGAAAAGGCTGGTGATTACCGCCGGGCGATTTCTGCCTGTCTCGAAGGCCGTGATTACACAGTTAAATAGGAGAGGGACAATGCAAAAAAGAAAGCAAATTCTCAGGTTCTTTTGTTTTGCTGGCGCGTTCGCTCTGATGAGCCAGTCGGCGATGGGGCAGGATATTTACGTTTACGCCGCCAGTGGCCAGTCAGACGAACAGCTTGCCGAGGACCGTTATGCATGTCATCGATGGGCTGTAGCTGAAAGTGGTTTTGATCCCAGTCAGTTTGACGGAGTCACTCCGCTTCGGAGTGTTACAGTACCGGTGCCAAGAAATGAGTCACAAGGTGCTACTGAGAAGGGTACGATAGCGGGTGCGATTACCGGTGGCATTATCGGCTCGCACGACAACAATGCTGGTAAAGGTGCTGTTATTGGCGCCATTATGGGTACGATAATTGGTTCAGCGACTGAGGAGCAAGGACGACAGGAGGCACAGGAAAAAGCCAGGTTTGAAGCCCGACGTAAGGCTAATGAAAACGCACAAACCAGAGCTCAGTTGGCGCTTAGAAAATCCAACTATCGACGCGCTCTAACAGCCTGCCTTGAAGGACGCGGCTACACAGTACGATAATAAGAGGAACCTCGAACAAGCGATTTGGTTGTGATACATGACAGGGTGTTGGTTTTGCTGGAACGGGCCAGAGCCGTTAGCGTTGTGTGAAGGAGCTAAAAGTTGGTGCGAATCGAACCGGGGTTGGTGGGTATTTAGTTGCTTAAGGTGTCGTCAATGAATTTCTAAGTGAGTTTGATTGATAGCGAATTGAAGAGTTTTTGTTGGATTATGTTTAAAGGCTTTTTAATTTTTCCATACGTTATCATTTCTAATGACCTGAGAGAGATTTTTAAATCGATCTCAGGTCATATGTTTTTAAATATTGCCTTATTCTTCAAGCTCTTTCATGGTGTATTTTCCATCTGCATGAATGGTAGTTTCTGCATTAAGAAAATAGGTTTTCAGTTTGGGTCTGAACATTTGTACCATGTCATAGGCTTCACCAGCTCGTCCACCAGCACCGCAGAAAAATACAATAGGTTTATCACCCTTTAACTCTCCCATGCGTTTTTCAAGATCATTCATTGGGATGTTAATTGCGCCTTTGAATGCGCCTTGTTTAAACTCTTCTGGATCACGTACATCAACAATTAATAACGACTCTGGTGCAGCCTTATAAATCTTTTTGAAAGATGTTACCGCTATGGAACCGCTGTCACTGCCTTCTTTGATTTTTATCGCCTTCTTTACATTTTTATTACCGTAGGCTTTTTTCCAGGCAGGATAACCTTCAGGTATGATTTTAACTTTTTTGTAACCAAGCTCTATTGCTTTCTTGGCTGAATTAGGACTTAACTTACATTTTAAACCTCCGCAGTAAAAGAACAGAGGCGTTGACTTGTCTGCAGGTAGTCTGTCCGTCATTTTTGCGAAAGTTCTATCTGGAATACTGATCGCGCCAGGTATATGTCCTTTGTCATATTTACGCTTTTTTGGACGTGAATCAATTACGACCATATTGGTTTTTTTATCCATCAATTTCTTTATATGTGAAACTGTTACACCAACTAAACCGCCATTTTTCTTCCAGTCTGGAAAGCCATCGGCATAAACTTTGATGTTTGTATATCCGAGTTTTTCTGCTTTAAATGCTGATTTATGACTCAACATGCATTTAAGGCCGCCGCAGTAAAAAATGACCAGATCACTTTTATCTGTCGGTAACTTATCGGACATCTTGTCAAATTTTCTATCAGGTATGCTGATGGCACCAGGTATATGACCTTTATTGTATTTTCTTGCAGCTGGTCTTGAATCGACTATTGCAACTCCGGGAGGCATAGGTAGTACTGCATATTTACTAACTTCGGTATATTTAGCTAGCTTCGGATACCACCCTTCTTTTGCAGTAGATGCAGTCGCATAGCCTGTAAATATTATGAGAAGTATGCTTGTGAAAATACCAAGTTTAATTTTCATATTGTTCTCCCGAACTCTCTCATTTAGAAAATAGTAAATCGATTAGTTGATTCGTTATAACGAACTAATAAATACCAGATGAATAAAATCGTATAAGTTAAAAATAGTGAGCTGTTCCAATTACCAATCATGTCAGGCATAAAGGCTTGTACACCTAAGGGTGTTATTTCTGCTATGCCATCTATAAAGTCAAGATCAATGCTTGTGGTTAGAAGGCCTGATTTGCTAAGCAATGCATTTGTAGTGGAACCACTCCATGCAAAAAACAATACAGCTATCATTAATTTCAAATGGCCTTCACCTATTCGCCATAAACTACCTGATGCACAGCTACCCGCAAATATCATTCCAAGGCCAAATATCAGGCCACCTATAAAAGAACCAAGCCAGAAACGAGCAGGTATTACTATATATGGATCAATTGCTTTATTGCTTATGAATATAGCGCCAATTGATGCGCCTAAGGCAATAGCGAATATCATTGCCTTAGTCATTTCACCTTCAGCTGTCATAAATGGTTGTCTGATAGCGCGTGAAAAGCAAAGTCGTGATCGATGAGATATAAAACCAATTGCGAATCCTGCAATTACTAATAATGCACGAACTTCTTTTTTGTCATTACCGGAATCCCACCAAACAATAGCCCAGCTAATTACTAAAATCGAAACTAACATGCCAATTAAGGGATGCCATTTTTTAAAGCGAGCAGGCTTAACTGCTGGAGCAGACATTCCCCAACTAATGTTTTCTAAACACCACAATAGTATTTTTAAACCAATAAATGAGCCTAAAAGTAAACCAGGCCACATTGCCCATCCACTAGAAGAAGAAAGAGTTAGAGGCACAAAAAATCCACCAACGGTACACCCTCCAGAAAATACTGCACCTATTCCCATTAACGTGCCACCCACTATTGCCCAAAAGTACTCAATTAAGGGCGGATAATTTAAGCGAAATTGACGTGACAATAATGCTGCACTGAAAGCTCCAATCACTAATGTAATATTCATCAATGAAATTCGATGCATAAGAATATTTTCTAGTTGTGGTGTGATGCCCAGAGTGGTTCCCAGGCCTATGGCATTATTGAGATAGTCTCCCCATAGTTTAATACCGCCAAACACGCCCCAGAATAAACCTGATCCCATTAGTGCGGCCATAACCACTACTAACAATACAACGCCTGTAAACGCTGACCACTCTTTATCAAAAATCGCCTTGTAGTCTTCTTTAAATCCATTTAGCCACACTGGTTTTGTAGCTTCATTCATTTTTAATCCTGACTGCTTTGTTATTAATGTCAGATTGATCAGTTACAACGTGCTGGACTATCAGAGTCCTTTGCACCGTGTAGAACAAAAGCTTTCACATCTGCCAGTAGCGATGCTTCTGATGCCTTGATAAATTTGGCCGCAGCTCTATTCGTGCCTTTTACTTTTTCACGGTATTCTTTACTAACGTAGTAGCTGACTTTATCTTTATCTTTAGCATGACTATCTGTATCCAGATAAGCACTCCACTCAGCTTTAGTTTTACTCGCTGGTGAGATTGAACCACTAGGCAAATCTTTATGGCAGGCTGTACATACCATGCGATAGTAGATACGGCCTTTTTTCCAGTTTCCATCTTCTGCCTGAGCCATAAATGGAGTGAGTAGAGCGCTCAACATGCAGGCAGTTATTAGTTTGTTATGCAAGTTCATGATTTTATTCCTCAAATAATTACAGATATAGAGCGCGTTAAAATGTGCACTAGGTATAAATTTATTTATTCATTCATTCGTTTCCCAGCCAGTAATCATCGCTTTTAGATGTGCTCCTACTGTATGGCCCGTTGTTATCAGATACAGATGAACAATCAAAAATGCCAGATTCATAAAAGCACCAAGTACGTGAAAAAAAGCAACCCATTCCAGCGTTAATAATGATTCCAGGCCCCAGCTTTCCCAGCTGCTGTAGAATAGATACAGACCACCCGAAATCCAGACTACGGGTGAAATAACGACCCAGAATGAAAGATAGGCTAATCGTTGTAATGGATTATGTTTGCGTAATACAGTCGGTTTAAATGGATGCGGTGCATCTGTAAAGATACCGGTTAGGTAGTATTTGATCATTGCATCTACTTTATTTAGCGTTGGAATATATTGCTTCCATTCTCCTGTAGTAAAGTGCCAGAAAATTGCAAATACCCAAAGACCGATTAGTGTCCATGCAGCAGTGGTATGAAGTTGTGTTGCCTGTTCGAAACCGAATAGATGATAACTGTTATGAATTTCGAAGCCGGTTAATAATAAAAAAATAATAAGCAACGCCTGAGACCAATGCCAGAATCGCTCAAAACGCTTAAAAATATATGTACGTTCAACTGTCATTACCTAGTCCTTCTTACTATGCATAAGAATACGGATTCCACCATGAACCAATACGCCGATTAAACTTAGCAGTGCCACTAACCAACCAGCTTTGTCTAGCCACTCGTTGGAATCACGACCTGGAATATAAATACCTTCAATATTTTGTAATCGACCATTTTTAGTATGGCATTCAGCACATTTCACAGCATCTTTTGCAGGAGCCACCATGTGTGTAATTGGCCAGCTCATTTCTGTTTGTATGAAGTCAACTTCACCAGAGAAGGGTAGCCCTGCCGTTTTCATTCCATGGCTAATCGCTTTGTTCCAGTCAAAGCCTTTCCAGTAGGCTTTATCATCTTTACCCGCGGTATGTGGCACAACCAATGTTTTGTTTACTGAGTCGTAAGGTTGTTTGCCTCGGAAGATTTTTACTGGCCAGATACGAGATATGCCATCATCGGAGCTACCTTCAAATGCGTTTACTTTCAGAACCTCCTCCGGATTCACTATTTTATCGCTCAATAAGGTGTATCGAACCTTTCCATTGAACCAGGTGTATTCAGGGGCAATATTAGCACCATAGGTAAAATCACCTTTTTTGCCGTGATATATCACCTGACCTTGCTCGTTTTTCTTGATCAATGGTTTACCATCAGCCGTCAATTGGCCTGCAGTAGACCAGTCCCAGGACATTTTGGTGGCTATGCCGCCACGTGCTAGTGCTGGGATGTGACAAGTTTGGCAGGCAATTTTTTTAGAATGCTGGTTTAGTTTTTCATGCTTTTCTGAGTGTGGATTATTATCATGGCATGATCGGCAGGTGGCCGTATTTCCATGATCCTGCTCACCCCGCATGAAGTAGCCTTTTGTTGCGGCTGCAGTTGGTGAGTATCGGCTACCAACTACATCATGTTTATCGCTTTTATGACAGGTAGCACAGGTAAAATCAGCGCCAAGTGCATCCATGTGAACATCCAGGCTACGTTCTGGTGCTGCGAGTGAGCTATCCAGATCACCATGTTTTACAGCATCGCCACCGCCACCAAAGAAGTGGCAGGCACCGCATGTGTCACGACTGCTTTTACCTACATTCTGTGCAACTTTTTTCAGGTTGACGTAGTCAGCTGGATATCCAGCATTACCTGATGGCTTGTGATATTCGCCTGTTGTGTCATGACAAACCAGGCAGTCAACTCGATCTTCAGCAGTAAAATCAAAGTTTTCATCTTCCCATCCATAACCAATATGGCAGGCTGCACAGGAGGCATAGTTGGACTGAGGAGTTATGCAGTAATTGTTGAGAATATTTTTTTTACCCAGACGTTGTTTGTTTTCAGGATTTAAATAATCCCAGGTCCAGTGGCTGGTTTTATGTATTTGTTTGGAGGCTTCTGTATGGCATTTTAAACAGGCTTTTGTGACATCAGGAGCAGAAGTAAATGTCTTGTTTAACTCATCATATTTACCGTGGTCGGCGGTGGTTTCTGCATGTGCAGATAGAGTAGGTGTGGTCAAGAGAATGCTTAGTATGATCGAACTTCTGATGTAATACCAAATCATGCATCTACCTCTATATTAATCAACAAAAAACACCACCCACAAAGGTTAGTATAATTCTCTACCTTTTATAGAATTTTTTATTGAGATATCACAAAAACTAAGCACATTAGTAGTGGTGAAAGGATAAGGTGTAATTAACTTGTCTGTATATTCTGTAAGAAGAGAAAATATTAAGGAAGTATTAAGAATAATATTATTAATGCAATGTTAATTGTCAATTTTATAAACTAATTTATTCAAAAAATCAAAGTGATAGCATGCTAGTACCACACACTGTGAATATTATGTGCTATTAATGTTAAAATATTTTCAATCTTTAGAAGCTGAAAAATAAATTTCTATTTTAGAGAATCCTAATGAGCTGCTTAACACTGTAATCAAATAGAATATCAATGTATTTAAAATCAATAATCACATCATTTCGTCCGTCATTCCTCGTATTAACGCCTATTTGTATATTTTTAGGGATCAGTACATCACAAGATTTTGAGACACCGGTAGATATTTTAAGCATAGTGCTTATCTTAATAGGTGCATTATCTGCTCATATATGTGTTAACACGCTTAATGAGTATTTTGATTTTAAAAGTGGCCTGGATTTAAAAACAAATAAAACTAAATTCAGTGGAGGGAGTGGTGCTATACCAGAAAATCCGGATGCAGCTGGTGCAGTTCTTGTTGCCGGGATTTCATCATTGGTTATCACTATAGGTATTGGAATATATTTCATTCTAGAAGTTGGACTTTTGATATTACCAATTGGCTTGGTAGGTGTGTTCTTGTTGGTGGCTTATACCCCATGGATAAATCGTTCGCCCCTGTTTGGCTTGATTGCATCAGGGTTGGGTTTTGGCGTGCTGATGGTTGTTGGTACTCATATAGTATTGACTGGTAGTTATTCGCATATGCCATTATTGGTATCGTTGGTACCATTTTTTCTGGTTAATAACCTTCTTTTATTAAACCAATATCCTGATATTGAAGCCGATGCCAGTGTCGGTAGGAAAACATTTCCAATAGTATTTGGCGTACAAATGAGTAATTATATTTATGCTTTTTTTGTATTCATGTGTTTTTTTCTAATTTTAGTTTTAATTTTACTAGAAGAAATACCAGCCTTAAGTATTATTGCGTTAATCCCCATAATATTGTCATTGTTTGCACTAGGTGGGGGGATGAAGTACTTATCAGATATTGGTGAACACCCTGAGTACCTGGGGGCAAACGTTGCAGCCACATTGCTAACTCCGTTATTGCTAGGCGTTTCTATTATTTTAGGGAAATGATTTTACTTACTTCGAAAAATAAACATGCTAAATATGAAGGGAGTACAGGTGTTTGTTATAAGGCTTGATTAATAAAATATAAAGAGTAAATTTATCTGAATTAATTTTCAGTACATGTTTACTAGCTCTGATTTGAGTGTAGTGCTTAATATTTTGATAATCTGTTATACCGTTAGCATTACTAATGATTTTTCGTAATTTTTTGACTAGTATTTCTGAAGGGGCTTTATGCGCTGTTTCTATAGAATCATGAGGTTTTAGAATGAAGTTTACTATTATGCGTTCAACCGGTTTCATGCTTGTATTATTTGGTTCGCTTGCTGCTAATAGCGTCGCTGGAGAATTAATAATTCCAGAGAACAAGTCCGTTATTGAATTTGATGCCTGGCCGGGTGCCGTAACATTTGCGCATAAAAAACATGCGGAATTAAGTATTACTAAATGTACAACCTGTCATCATAAAATGCTTCCTGAAGATACTAAGGTAAAAGCTTGTCACAAATGTCATAAAGATACTGTCAAAAGAAAAACACCAAAGGCCAGAGAAGTATTTCATACTCGTTGTACTGGTTGCCATGAATATACGATTGCAGGTGGCCAGGATGCGGGACCAATGAGAAGTAAGTGCAAGCTGTGCCACATTAAGGAAGTGGTTAATTAAGATTGACGGCCACTCCAAACTCACTGATATTTTGCGAATTAGAATGTATAAATGGCTGATAGCGTAACCACGTAAACATTGTAGTCCTGTGTGTCATCATCAAGCAATAGAAGGCTTTCATAGGCAGGGTCGTAAGCTTGTAGGTTATCTACTGCCCAGTTATCTGCACTGTATTTTTCATAAATATAACCCAACTTGTAGGTAAGTTGTTTGTTGTATTGATAGCTGCTCCATAACTGGATACTGCTTAGTTCAGTCTTAGTGTCTGGAAATTGTGTTTCACTACCTGGTACGACAATGTCTATCATATCAATTATACCAGTTGCTTCGCTGTAGGTTAGATTCGCACCAACACTCCATTTACCAAGATTTTTTAATGTGGCACCAAATCCAATGGTATTAAACGTGTCTTTGAAGTCGGCTTCCCATAGAACGGTTGCTGATGGTGAGACGTCTTTACTAATTTGATTAGACTCAAGGGTTTCATTTGTGAAATAGCCATAAGTGCTGATGTTGTGAGTCGGTTGATACGTAAAATCAACAGTATAAACAGGTTGAGACGAATCAATAAGACCTATTGTGGAGTTGTCATATTCAACCTGATTATATTCAGCTTTTGCACTCATAAATAGTTTATCAGTGGCCATGACATCAACTGTGGCTGCTACCTTGTCTTTTGTGCGGTCAGCCAGATGATATTTACGCATCGCAGGATTCTCACCAGTTGGTGTAATGTAATCGCTGCCATCTCGGCTGCTTGTTTCTCCTAAGAGTGAGAAATCAGTAGTGGAATTTGTTTTGACTTTCCATTTTGCAAAAAAGGTTGTTTCATCTGTTTTTTCACGCTCTGCATCTGTGTAGTCGCGTTTCATTTCATTGTATTTATAGCCACCACGTATACTGCTCATTGCATTTAAGCGGTAATTTGCAAGTAGATTAATGCGGCTGTTTTCATAGCTATAAGGTCTGTTTTCTACGCTAGTAGTGTTGTTTGAATCAAGAAGAACATAGCTATAAGTGTTAACAGGTGTCTGGTTATCACGTTCCTTATAAAGCAGTTCCGCGTTAAGTCTCAGTTTATTTATTGGACGTGAGGACAGTTTAAGTTGTGCATTTTTAATCCAGACCTCTCCGTCCAGTGAATTTGCGGGTAGTGCGGCGGCGGTTATATTGGTATTTGTTGTGTAAGGCAGAAAGTTCTGGTTTTGTGTCATGCGGCCCATTGATAAATAGCCTGTGAGACGACTTTTATAAGGCAGGTTATAAGCACCGGTTAAAGATAGCTGGTGAAACTCGTTATCTGGTGCAAGTGACATACTGCCAGAATCAGGGCGTACCCCTCCATTAAGTAGTGAATCAGCGGGTATGGGAAGAGGGTTATCCCAGCTTAGTGAATTGTAATTATTATTGAATAATGACACATGATACTTCAGATCAGCCTGTGCTTTTTTGCTGGCGTAGCTAATCGTTGCATTAGTAATATTGGTATCCTGATCAATAGGTTCAGGTATTAGTGATGTGGTTGTGCTACCAATAACCTGCACGGTATTTGTTGCTATAGCTGCGCCGGTTGCATCAACACCCTGTTTATTGCTATGGCTAAAATCAATATCGAACTGCCAGCGTTCAGTTGGTGTGAATATGGCTCCCAACTTGAGCTTTTCTCGCTTGGTTTTTAACTCAAAGTCATTAAGGTAAGTATCTATATTATTAATGTCATACCCTGCAGGCAGGGATAGTGTTTCACTGCCAATACCAGTAAAAGGCGTTTCTACTGTATTGTTTTTGTAATTAGGGAGTTCATCATATTCAATAAAAAATTTGTTCTCACCCTGTATGCCAGCTTCAACAATTAGATAACGAGACTCCAGGCCCAGATTGGTGGTGCGAAAATCCCAGAAGCCACCATTATCTTCAAATATTCTGACTTTTATATCACCAATAACAAATGCACCTTCTTCTGTTTGCATGCCGTTATAGCGACCAAATTTATAGGCGTCATCTGAAATATAACCAATCCCTAGCTCAATTTCATTGAGGACGGGATTTGAAACAAGTCTTTCAGGTACTACACCCAATGAGATCTCGGTACTTTGCTCAGCTGCAAGCGCAGATATGGGTGCGAATCCTGCGGCAGTGATACTTAAAATCAGCAGTGATGTTTTTCTTTTCATAATATTATCGCTGTCTTCTTAGTAAGTGATTTTGTTAGCGTTGTAAGCCTGCGCCAGATGGATGGTTGGATCCGTGTACCTTGCTGTGACAATTCGCACAATTGTTTCCTGCAAAAAACCGCGGGCGCCCAGGGTTGGTATCATCAAAATCTAGATAATTACTGATGTGTGTACGGCCGCCACCAGAAGCTTCAGTAGCATGGCATTGTTGGCACAGTTGTGGCCCTGGTTTGTTCAATAAGGCTGCATGGTTCGAGCCGTGCACGTTATGACATAATGTGCAGTCTTCAGAGGCTGGATAGTGTTCCCATAGGAAAGGGCCGCGTTTTTCAGCATGACAGCTGTAACAGTTTTCGTTAATGCTGGGCTGCTTTAAGGATGCTGGACCTGTTGAGCCATGTGGATTATGGCAATCGCTACAAATGACTTTGTTTTCTCGAATTGGGTGAGATGATGCGCGGAAAGTCTGTGAACGGATGTCTTTATGACATTTGAAGCACACACTTGCTTGCGAAGTACGATCAATAACATCATTGGGTTTATGAATTGAGTGACAGCTGACACAGGCAAGGTCTTCAGCCTCATGCGTACTAGATAACCAGTGCATGCGCTCACCTTTCTGATGGCAATTCAGGCAGGCCTGGTTGCGGTTCTCGACTGACTCACCATAGCGACCAGTCATACTAATAATGCAGTTACCTTCGGTGTCAAAATGTAGCATGCCCGGGCCATGACAGCTTTCACAGCTTCTTTGGCCGAAAGGTGCGCGTGAATCTCCAGTCTGCCCATGTGGACTCGCGTGCATCGTACTTATTTTATCCTGATGGCATTCAGCGCAAACATCAGGACCCAGGTAATCACCTTTTTCCTTGCCTTCACACATGTTTGCGGTCAGGAACGCATGCTTTGCTATACCCGCTGTGGTTTTATCAGTGGGGCTTACCGTAGTGGCAGTTTTTTTATTGTCTTCACTAGCTGTAGGGGCTGTGTCAGTCGCGCTCTGAGCTGGGCTACCTAGCAGTAACGTGAATAGCAAAAAAATGGGTAATGTATATTTATAAGTCATAATCATACTTGTAGTTGTTTTTATTAAAAAATAACCTGCCACCTTACTCACTTTGATAATAGATAACGGATGCATAAATTCATATGACATATATCAATAATTGATTTTTTCCTCAAGTTATATCGATTGATAAGTGTTTATAACGACTCTATATAAGGTGTTTTCTATAAAATGAGCGTTAATATTGCAATTTTGATATAGTTTCTCGTGCTTCACCTATTTCAACATGATCAGTTCTGGTATCCATTCTGTCTCTGGTGTTTGTCTGTTGGTGTAACTAAATACCCCTCAGTTTAATCAATGGTTATCTATGGCTCTAGGGTCTTATTAACGGTCACTACGCGTTGCGGGAACGGTATCTCAATACCTTCTTCACGGAAGATTTTAATAATATTGAAATTTAATTCACTGATGACATTTAATCGCTTATCAATATCATAAATAAAACAGCGTAATTCAAAATTCAATGCGCTATCACCAAAGCTCCTAAACAATACTTTAGGTGGTGATATATTCTGGGTCTTTTTCTTTACAATCATGGGGTGTTCCTGGGCCAGATTTAAAAGAATTTTATGTACTTTTATTACATCGGAGTCGTAACTAACACTTATAGGAACAGTAATACGCCCATAGGTATCGCGAAGCATCCAGTTAGTCACCTTGGCGGTGATTAACTCTGAGTTAGGTACAATAACATCAGACTGATCGAAGGTTTGTATTTGTGTGGAGCGGATATTGATTGATTTTACATAGCCTTCCGTATCGCCAGTAACGATCCAGTCGCCACTGCGAATCGGGCGTTCAAATAACAATATTAACCCCGATATAAAATTGTTTACGATATTCTGTAAGCCGAAACCAATACCAACTGAAAGTGCACCGGCAATCAGTGCTATGTTTTCCATTTGTACGCCAGAAATAGAAAGTGCCACCAGTAGTGCAATGGCGATACCGGCATAACCAAATAACGATGTTACGGCTTCTTTTGCTCCACGGTCTAGTCGAGTATGTTTTAGAACGTGATGTAAGATGTGTTTCTTTGCGTAACGCGTCAGGCTAATGAGTACTATCAGGGCAAGTGTTCCACCTGCCAGTAAAGTTGGTACTACATTAAGTGAACCAATTTGAAAACCTTCAATAATGTGACCAGTGATAATCGTTAACCAGGGCTCATCTAACCGCCAGATAAACAAAGTCAATATTGAAAAGCTTCCCCATAAAAAAGTAAATATGATTAATCGAACCCATATTAAGCCAGGGATTAAATGATCTTCTTTAAGCCCAATGGCATCGCGAAAGCGAACTTCCCAATCTAGTCTTCCGGTATCCAGGCCATCACACAAGTCTTTAAATAACCGATAAATTAAAAGTGTTATGGTAAGGCTAATGACTGTTCCCAGTAATCCTCCGAGCACAAAGGAAGACAGGTTACGATATCCAGATAGCTCAGCGAGAAGGCTAGCGATTAATATAAGTGATAATAAAATACGTGGTTTTCCTGATAGAAATGCCCAGGAAAAATTCCGTGCTAGCCAGAGAATGTTAATTAGATTTATTATCAGCAATACACTGAAAATGCTTCGATTTAGATAGTATGCAGGTTCGCTGAGACTGGCTTTAAATTCGCCGGTTAACAGGAAATATCCAATAAGGCCGAGTGTTAAAAGCACTTTAATATGCAAGGAAAATTGTCGTGACAGCTGCTCAGAATGAGTAAGGTAAACCTGCGCTGGTGGAGTAGGACATAGCAGTGTGTTAATCAGCACAATAAGTCCGATGTAACTTGTTATTGTATAACTTGCCTTCAACATGAATGGTAGCGGTTTTAATGGTATCGACAGGCTGAGAAAAATGCTTATTACGATTGCCAGTAACAAGATCGGTAATGCACTGGCAAGGCTTGTACGAAGAGCTAAAGAAAAAGCGGAGAGGGTGTCACTAGGCTTATGTTCATGAGCTATTTGTAGTTGAAGTGAGCGGCTAGCGGCTATACCTAATAGGATAGAAGTTATTATCGATATGATGAAAAAAATCAGTTGTTGTGATGTTAGTAACTTGAGTTGATTCTGTTTTTTAAAGAATTCTATTGCATCTAGCCAGGTCGCAGTAGGAGAATGTAAGGTTTCGCGAATTACCTGAATGATATTTGGTGTATGAGCGGATAATTGTTCTGCTAAATAACGCTGTTGTGTATCATTAATTGATTTGGTTAAATCCTGACTCTGAATTAGTAATAGCTTGCAGGTGGCAAGCTCCTGATCCAGTTTTTTTTGATCTTTTTTCAGGCTATTTCGCTTTCTGGATATTTCAGGATTTTCTGTTTTTGTCGGCTTACCTAGGGTTTCGATATCCTGTATGGCTTTTAATAGCAAATCATCTGTATTAGTAATACAGTTTTGAGCCTCCACTTTAATCTGAGTAATTTGTTTTAGTGATTCATTTAGTATTTCAACTTCAGTGTTTTTTACGGTTTGTCTTTGTAAAATTGTTTCTTGCTGCTTGATGGTTTTTGAAGCCTGTTCTATCCAGTTGTCATTGTCTTGCTTATCCTGCTCTGCAAGTGTGAGTGAAGAAAAGCTGCTTACAATTAAAATGAGCATCGCAGAAGCTATGAAATGCAGAACTCTGAATTTTGTAGGCATAAGTAAACTCATAGTTATCAAAAATTTTGATGACGTCAATTAATGCGTGTAATCCTAAAATAGCTAGATATAAGTTACTTAGATATAACGCAATAAACTATTAATAAACAGAAAGTAATTTTTTTAATATATAGGGATAAGAAGACTTATTTATTAAATATATGAAACGGGTCTCTATACCATTCTCGTATTGAGAGTGTGAGACTAATTGAACAATGGAGCGAATTAGA
>Ga0316204_10005785_pt1 | contig 19913 bp, 17 predicted proteins | sample 6monrhotite_MG_2_FD_205661 | JGI IMG/M metagenome (GOLD analysis project Ga0316204, IMG submission 205661) | Microbial mat bacterial communities from mineral coupon in-situ incubated in ocean water Damariscotta River, Maine, United States -... | ecosystem: Environmental > Aquatic > Marine >...
TGCATTTCTTAGATAGTTTAGTATAAAGTAATATCAATCGTTAGAATCTAGACATTAAAATTAATCAAACTGTTGGGTGAATTGACTGCTCATCCATTAACATAACTACCACTTGGATTTACAGATTGTAATGCATATCTATGTAGTATGGAAGGTTATCATATTCATAAAATATTCCAATTACTATGAAAAGGCTATACTTCACCCTTGTCTTCCTTATTTTTACTAAGAGCCTATTATTTTCCAAAGACTATAACATTCTCACTTTCGGTGCCATTCCAGATGGAAAAACACTAAATACTACAGTAATACAATCAGCTATAAATCAAGCCAATAAAGATGGTGGTGGCCGGGTAATAATTCCAACTGGAAATTTCCTTTCAGGCAGTATTATCTTAAAGTCTGGTGTTGAACTTCATTTAACTAAAAAGGCCACTTTACTAGGCAGTACTAAAGCTGAAGACTACCTAAAGATAAATCGGTGGAAAGGCTTAATAATGGCAGATAACGCTTCTGATATTGCCATTAGTGGAAAAGGAACAATCAATGGACAAGGTGCTCAATTGGCAATGCATATAGACAGTCTTTTTTACATCCATAAGATAGATAGCATACACTATAATTTTATAGAAAAAAGACCAAAGTATTATTTAAGACCTCAAATTATTGAAATCGTTAATTGTGAAAATATTAAGGTTACTGGAGTCACAATTAGAAATGCAGCTTGCTGGGTACAAACCTATGACTTATGCAAAAATTTACTTATCGATAGAATTAGAGTTGAAAGTGATACCTATTGGAATAACGATGGAATTGATATTGTAGACTGTAAGAATGTTAGAATTACTAACTCTACTATCAATTCTGCTGATGACGGTATTTGTTTAAAATCATCAATTGCCAATAACCGTACTGGAACAAATTATCATGGAACAAATTTTTGCGATAGTATTTATATCGAAAACTGTACAATCCGTTCAAGTGCGAGTGCAATTAAACTAGGAGCTAGATCCGTAGGAGGATTTAAAAACATCACCATTAAAAACATTAAAGTATTTGACACTTTCCGTTCTGCAATAGCCTTAGAATCTGTAGATGGCGGCATTTTAGAAAATATACTCATTGACAATATCAGAGCGATAAATACTGGCAATGCTATATTCATCCGACTAGGACATAGAATTCCAAGTCGTGATAAAGGAAAACTAAACAACATTGTAATTAAAAATGTATTTGCAAAAATTGCTTTTGAAAAGCCTGACTATGCTTATACCATAAGAGGTCCTGAGCTTCCCTTTTTTCACAACATATTCCCTTCTTCCATAACTGGCGTTCCTGGAGCTCCTATAGAAAACATACAATTGGATAATATTAAAATTATATACCCTGGGAGAGGTAATAGCGCTTTTGCGAATATGCCGCTAAGCCGTGTAAAGGATGTACCTGAACAAGAAATCAATTATCCTGAATTCTCAATGTTTGGAGAGCTACCCGCCTGGGGGTTTTATATAAGACATGTAGATGGTCTAAAAATGAACAACATAAAGATTAAAATCAAGAAACCAGATTATAGACCTGCCTTTGTCATAGATGATGTAAGAAACTCTAATCTACAATCAATTTATATAGGTGGGGACAAAAAACCTGAACCGTTCTTTCTACATCAAGTAGAAAATGTGAAAATCATTGAATAATACATTGAACTGATGTTAACGATCATAGTTCTTTAGTTAATTTCTTGCTCAAGTCTTCAAGTGTTACTCCTTTGGTTTCTGGCATTTTGAACCATACCCAAACCAATTGTCCTAACATCATTATGGCAAATAAAACAAATACCCAAGCAGCACCAACGGTACTAAAAAGGAATGGTATAAATGAAGGAATAAGGGCTGCTAGAACCCAATGAATTGATGAACCAAATGCCTGACCTGATGCCCGTAAATGTGTTGGAAATAGTTCAGCAATAAATACCCAAATTACAGTACCTTGACCTAAAGCATGAGAAGCAATAAATAGAAAAAGGAATATAGGGATTGATAATCCGCCCCATTCTAAAAAAAATGAGAAGGCTACTAGGCTTAAAGAGATAATGTACCCAATTGAACCAATGTACATCAACTGCTTTCTACCTTTTAGATCAATTAGAGCCATTCCAATCAAAGTAAATAATACATTTATTAAACCAATACCCACACTACTTAAAAGCGCTGAACTTCTACCTAACCCAGCCTCTTCGAATATTCGTGGTGCATAGTACAGTATTGCATTTATTCCTGAGAACTGATTAAAAAATGCAATAAAAAAAACCAGAAGCAATGAAACTCTATATTTCTTGATGAAGATATTTTCAACTGTTGATGAGTTCTCTTTTTTAAGCTTCTCTACTAAAGAGTGTATGTCTTCTTCTTTATTAACAAGACTCAAAATTTTAGTTGCTTCTTTGATTTTTCCTTTGCTTACTAACCACCTAGGGCTTTTAGGCACTGAAAGTATGATGATTCCATAAATAAAAGCAGGTATCGCCTCTACCCCTAACATCCATCGCCAGGCATATTCTTCTAGGTTACTAAGCAGATAATTTGAAAGTAAGGCAATCAAAATACCTATCACAATGCTCAATTGATACATTGCCACTAGACGTCCTCTTTTTCTGGCAGGGGCAATTTCTGAAATATAAGCTGGTGCTGCTATAGTTGAGGCGCCAACACCTATACCACCAATAAACCTAAAAAAGGAAAAAACATAAGGATCATTTGATAATGCTGAACCTAATGCAGATATAAAAAATAAAATACCAATGCCTATCAAGGTATTTTTTCTTCCATAAATATTAGTTGGTATCCCCCCTAAGATAGCTCCTAATACTGTTCCCCACAGAGCCATAGCCATCACTACAAAACCATGAAAAACGTCAGAGGACCCCCAGAGCTGTTGTAATTCCTGATCTACTCCCGAAATTACAATCGTGTCGAACCCAAATAAAAACCCAGCTAAGGCTACAGAAAATGACCAGACAAAAGGTTTATTCATTTGTAAAATATATTTCAAAGCATTCCATAAGAAAGCAGTATCATTATTATTCCTTCACTATTTCCTTCAAAGAATCCAACAGATAATCAACATCGTTAATACTGTTACAGATTGCAAAAGATATTCTTATTCCTTTTAAGTTATTTTCATAGATATACCTTGTACGTATGTACTTACCATTATTCTCTTTCCCTTTATCAAATAACTTTTGAGGAATAGACGCATTGACTTTATCCTTTATTCTAATAGTTGCTATGGAGGCAAAATATTCCACTTCAGTAGGTGACAATATTTCCACTTCAGGAATCTGTGAGAGACCATCATAAAAATGAGTTGTTAGTTCACGACCTCTTTTAGCAACATTTTCAATTCCAATGTCAGATATAAAATCTATTGCACTGCTCAAACCAACAACCATTGGAGTATTACGAGTCCCATACTCCTCTCTTTGAGCTGTATTTCTGTATTCTAAGACTAAAGAGTCTAAGTCATACTTTTCATCCGAATGAGAGCCAACAAATACTGGTGTACACTTTTCTATTACAGATTCATTAATAAATAATATCCCTGTGCCTTTTGGACCCAATAACCATTTATGACCACTACAAGCATAAAAATCTGGATTCATATCTGCTAAATCAACGGGAATCATTCCAACAGACTGAGCACCGTCCACACAAGAATAAATTCCTTTACTTCGACATAGGGCGACAATTTCTTTAGCTGGCAAAAGCATGCCAGTTGTACAAGTTAGGTGTGAAAAAGAAACGACTTTTGTTTTTTCACTCAAGCTATCCTTAATGATCTGCAGGTTGTCTCTCCCACTCAAGTCTAGATTAACTAATTTAATCTGTACTCCTATATCTTTTTGAAGGGCTATCCAAGGAGCTGCTCCACCAATATGCTCATGATTTGTTAATAAAATTTCATCTCCTGCCTTAAGGTCTAAACTACGAGCCACAATATTCATCCCTTCGGTTGTATTTCGTGTTATAGCAATTTCATTGGAGTTCGCATTTAGAAATTTTGCAATCTTCTCATGTGCTGCTGCAACTAAGGGTGGACGTTCATCACACCTAGTCTCTAGGTCTTTATACATCTCACACATTTGCTCAATAACTATTTGCGGAGATGGTCCAAGGCTAGCAGCATTCATATAGCACCTATCATTATCCAATAGAAATTGTTTACGAACTTCATCCCAATCTATTTCGTTATACTCTCCAATATTACTTAGCAACTTCAGGGATACCTTTTTAGATTGCAAGATATTAGCTAAACCTAGGAATGGTAACCCTGTTGCACAAAACAACCCTCCTAAAGCATTTTTTTTGATGAAGTCACGTCTTGTTGACATAATAACACTCTCCTTTTATTTCAATTACTATTCACTCCCTTATCTCCTTTCAAAGTATATCATTAAATGTAAGAAATATGAAATTGAAGATCTAATTAACGAAAAGAAATAAAAAGGACCTTACCAATTATGATAAGGTCCTCTTATAAGAATACAAATAGCTTAATTTATAATTAGCCTTATTCTATTAAAACAATCCACTAATAGTTCCATCACTATCCATTTCAATTTTCTCTGCTGATGGCACTACTGGTAAGCCTGGCATTCTTAGCATGTTTCCAGCTATTGGAATAATAAATCCAGCACCTGTAGCGATTTCGAACTCTCTAATAGTAATATTAAAATTTTCAGGACGACCAATTAGTTTGTCATTATCACTTAAACTTTTTTGAGTCTTAGCCATACAGATAGGCAACTTACTATAGCCTAACCTTTCAAATTTTCTTAGTTGTCCTTTTGCTTTGGCTGTTAGTACAACATCATTTGCTCCATAAATTCCTCTGGCAACCTTTTCCATCTTGGTTTGAGGTGAGTCCTCTAAGTCATACGTAGGTTTGAATTTACCAGTACAACTTTCAGCAGCAGCAACAACTTTCTCAGCTAAATCAGAGCAACCTTTACCCCCATCAGCCCAGCCATAACTTAATGCTACTGGTACACCCATTTTTTCGCAATGATCGTAGATCAATTGCTTCTCTGCATCGGTATCACTTACAAATGCATTAACAGAAACTACTACTGGTAATCCAAAGCTTTTAATGCTTTCAATATGTCTTTCCAAGTTTGGAATTCCTTTTTCTAATGCATCCACATCTTCTTCTGTCAAGGTATCTAAAGCCTTTCCTCCGTGATATTTCAATGCTCGAATAGTAGCTACAACTACTACAGCTTTAGGTGACAAACCAGCTTTTCTACACTTAATATTTAAGAATTTCTCTGCACCTAGATCAGCTGCAAACCCAGCTTCAGTAACAACATAATCACTTAAGCTCATTCCCATTTTAGTTGCAATAATTGAATTTGTTCCTTGAGCAATGTTAGCAAATGGTCCTCCATGTATTATCGCTGGATTTCCTTCTAAAGTTTGAACTAAATTCGGCTTAATGGCATCTTTCAACAATACTGCTATTGCACCTGAAGCATTTAAATCTCTAGCATACACTGGCTCATTAGTGAAAGTATCTCCAATGTATATATTACCACACATTTCTTGTAGGTTCTCAATATCTTTACACAAACACAGGATTGCCATAATCTCTGAAGCTGCCGTAATGTTAAAGCCAGTTTCTCGTGGAATTCCTCCACCTTTCCCACCTAATGCAGCAACAATATTTCTTAGAGCACGATCATTCATATCCACACACCTCTTCCAGATTACAGTTCTAGGGTCGATGTTTAGGTTTCTACTTTTGCTTTGAATATTATTATCAATTAATGCCGCTAATAAATTATTAGCCATTCCAATAGCATGGAAATCGCCAGTAAAATGCAGATTAATATCAACCATTGGAATCACTTGACTCCATCCACCACCAGCAGCACCACCTTTCATACCAAAGACAGGTCCTAGACTTGGCTCTCTTAAAACCACAACTGACTTCTTACCAATGTAATTTAATCCATCAGATAAACCGATAGAGGTAGTTGTCTTTCCTTCACCTGCAGGTGTTGGTGTAATTGCAGTTACTAAAACTAAATTATTCTCTTCAACTTTTTTATCATCAATAAGCTCTAAAGGAAGTTTTGCCTTTTCTCTGCCATAGTATTCAAGATTATCCTCAGTAATTTCCAATTTCTCGGCTATTTCTCGAATGTGTTTCGCTGTAACTTTTTGTGCTATTTCTATATCTGTCATATACTCTATTTTTTAGTCGGAGTCCAAATATAGTGAATCATTAGCAACCTTAATATTGGGCTTGACAAGCAATACCGTTTCAAGAATTATCTACTATAGATACAATATTCAAACATCTAACATTAACTGATAAAATCTCCTATCAAAAAATCTTTATCTTTAGCTATTGGATTAAGGCAAACATGGCAACGAGCGACTACGAAGGGAAAAAATTTATAAATGATGATGCTACAAAAACGGTAGACTCATTAACAGTTGAAGAAGCTCTTCAGATAAACATTAATAATGAGCCTTTTATGGTCACTATGAGAACTCCTGGTGACGATATTCAGCTGGTTCGTGGCTTGCTACATTCTGAAGGGATTATAAAAGACAGTTCATTTATTCCAGATGTCATTCTTCGAAAAGAAAATGACAATGGAGTAGTCACTATGGTAGACCTTACAATCCCTGAAGAAAAAATTGGAGAAGCTTATTCCAATAGTAGAAGCCTCTTGTCCGTGTCCTCCTGCGGCATTTGTGGCCGTAAAGAGTTGGGAGAATTATCCTTTATGGGTAAAGTGATTGACGAAAAGAAAACGATAAGCATCAATACTGTTCAGGAGATGTTTGAAAAGATGAGCCAAAAGCAATCAGCCTTTAAACAATCTGGAGGATCTCATGCAGCTGCAGCCTTTACTTTAGATGGTGAGCTTTTAGCTTCAAGGGAAGATATTGGAAGGCACAATGCTGTAGATAAAGTCATTGGAGAACTAATTCTAAACGAGAATCTAAAAGAAGCTGGAGCAATAACTGTTAGTGGCAGAATTTCCTATGAAATCATTGTAAAAGCGTTCAAAGCAAAGATTCCAATACTCTGTGCTGTATCTGCCCCATCAACCTTGGCCGTTGATTATGCCAAGGAGCTTGGAATAACTTTAATGGCATTCTGTAGAGATAATCGGGCAACTTGTTACTCAAATCCACAAAGAATATACAATACGAAGCAAATTAATAAAGTAGGTTAATAAAGAACTATGTCAAAAAATTTAAGCGAATTATCGGGGAGAAAAGGATTATCAAATAACCTATTTGATAAGATGGGACAATTAGCTCAAACAGATGGGACCCCAAAGAAAGAAGAGCTACAAAAATTAGCAGATGAATTTCTAATTGGTGGTGCAAATACATATGGGACTGCAACCTTCTATGACTTTTTAAAGCCTGAAAATAAAGGTAAAAAGGCATATGTATGCAACGGTACTGCCTGTGTATGTGCTGGAACACAAGATAAAGTAAGCGAAGAGTTAAACAAACATTATAGCGCTGACGAAATTGGGCATATGTGTTGTTTAGGACGTTGTCATGAAAATGCAGCCTTTAATATTGGTGGACAGAATTATTCAGGAGAAGCGTTGAATAACTTAGGTACCATCGTTGAGAAGAATGAAGGTCCGAAAGACAAATACAACGTTAAAGCTAGTGGAAAATCAATCTTGATTGAAGAATTCAATTCAATCGATGAATACTACTCTTCTTTTAAAACCATTCTGAATATTGATTCTGCTTCCATCTTAGAAGAAATTAAAACCTCTAATGTTAGAGGAAGAGGTGGTGCTGGTTTTCCCATGGGGATGAAACTAGAATTTTGTCGCAATACTGAAGGTGACACCAAATTCATCATTTGCAATGCTGATGAAGGAGATCCAGGAGCATATTCAGACCGTTATTTAATGGAAGAAAGACCGCATTCTGTATTGTATGGAATGTTAGTGGCTGGATATGTTACACATGCTAATTGGGGCGTATTATATATTCGAGCTGAGTATCCTGACTCATCGGATATTATTGAAAAAGAAATAGATAAACTAAGAGCAGCAGGATTAATTGGAGAAAACATTCAAGGAAGCGGATTTAGTTTTGACTTTAAAGTGATACGAGCACAAGGCTCTTATATCTGTGGAGAAGAAACTGCATTAATAAACTCTATTGAAGGCCAACGACCTGAAGTCAGAGTAAGACCTCCCTACCCTGCTCAGCAAGGCTTATTCAACAAACCAACCATTGTAAACAATGTGGAAACATTGGCTAGCTTACATTTTATTATAGAGAATGGAGGAAAATCATGGAAAGAGATAGGAACTGAAAAGTCTTCAGGTACTAAACTGGTTTGCTTAGATAGTTTTTTCAATAATCCAGGAATTTACGAAGTTGAAATGGGTACTCCACTTTCAACAGTTGTCAATGAATTAGGTGGTGGATTTAAATCTCCAATAAAAGCCATGCAAATTGGTGGCCCATTGGGTGGCTTAGTTCCTGTTTCAAAAATTGATGACTTAACGATAGACTTCGAATCCTTTGCTAATGAAGGTTTCTTATTAGGTCATGCTTCTGTCGTTTGTATTCCTGAAAGTATGCCTGTTATTGACTTCTTAGAACACCTCTTCGATTTTGCAGCTTATGAAAGCTGCGGAAAATGTTTTCCTTGTCGTTTAGGAACCAAGAGAGGCCATGAGTTATTAAAGAAAGCAAATTCATCTGATTATAAAATCAATAAAAATCTTTTTGAAGATTTACTAAATACACTTGAACAAGGTTCACTTTGTGCACATGGTGGCGGAATTCCTCTACCAGTAAAAAATGCAATGCAATACTTTGAATCTGAAATGTCTAATCACTTCGAATAATCATATTATGAGTAATAATATAGCCTATATAGATAATACACCTTATTCTTTCAATGATGGAGAAACCATCTTGAAGTTTGTAAGAAGAATTGAAGGAGAAAAAATCATTCCTACGCTTTGTGATGCTCCTAACCTTGATCCTTTCGGATCATGTAGAGTTTGTACTGTTGATGTTGCTTTGGAACAAGATGGTAAAACTAAAGCGATGGCGTCTTGTCATACGCCTATGAATGCGGGGATGTACATCTACCCTAGCTCAGAAAGTATTTTAGAGTTGCGAAAAAACATTATGGAGTTGGTGTTAACAGACCATCCCTTAGACTGTTTGACTTGTGAAGTAAACGGAAATTGTGAGCTACAAGATGTTGCTGCTCAAGTAGGCATTAGGGAGGTTCGATATCCTGAAGGAGAGAATCATTTAGACAAAACCAAAGATTTAAGTCATCCATACATGACTTCAGATTTATCTAAATGCATCAATTGTTATCGTTGTGTTAGAGCATGTGATGAAGTACAAGGATCCTTTGTGTTAAGCATGGCTGGCAGAGGATTTGATTCACATATTATAAAGGGAATTGATGAATCTTTTATGGATTCTGATTGTGTGAGTTGTGGTGCTTGTTCTCAAGCTTGCCCTACTTCTGCCATATCTGATGTATTCCAATCAAAAGCTGTTGCTACAGAAGAAACAACTAGAACGGTTTGTACTTATTGCGGAGTTGGTTGTAACCTAGAGGTATCTACTCGAAACGGTAAAATTTTGAGTATCCAAGCTCCGTACGATGCAGAAGCTAATGGAGGTCATACCTGTTTAAAAGGACGTTATGCTTTTAAATTCTACGATCATCCAGATCGATTAAGAAGTCCATTAATAAAACAAAACGGAAAGTTTGAGGAAGCTAGTTGGGATGAAGCTTACGATTATATAACATCTGAATTCAAAAGAATTATTGCAAGTGATGGCCCAGATGCCATAGCTGGAATCTCATCGGCACGTACACCTAATGAAGAGAATTATCTGATGCAGAAATTCATGAGGGCTGTTGTTGGAACCAACAACATTGATTGCTGTGCTAGAGTATGTCACTCGCCCACAGCTTTAGGTATGCAAAGGGCTTTTGGTACTGGTGCTGCTACCAATTCTATTGAAGACATCAAGCATACAGAATTTATTTTAGTAATCGGCGCTAATCCCACTGATGCTCATCCTGTTACTGGAGTAAAAATTAAGCAAAAAATGATGAAAGGTACGCCTAGTATCATCATTGATCCAAGAAAAATTGAGTTGGCAAAATATGCCACTTATCACTTGCAATTAAAGCCAGGAACTAATGTTGCTCTGTTGAATATGATGTTGTATTACATCATATCTGAAGGAGCTGAAGATGCTGAATTCGTTAAAAACCGAACAGAAGGTTATGAAGAGATGAAAGCAGAGATTCTTCGATTGGATATGGATGAAATGCAGGAAATTACTGGGGTAGATAAAAGCCTAGTGAAGGAAGCCGCTTTGGCCTATGCTAATGCTAAATGTGCTATGGAATTTCATGGATTAGGGGTAACCGAGCATTTACAAGGAACATTTACCGTTCAGTTGATTGCCGATTTGGTTATGATTACTGGAAACATCGGTAAAAAAGGAGCTGGATTGAATCCTCTTCGTGGACAAAACAATGTACAAGGAGCCGCAGACATGGGTGCACAACCGCATCAAGGTGCTGGTTATATGGATGTAACTGATCCAGCTGTCAATCAATTATACAATACTTTTTACGACACTACAGTACCTAGTCATATTGGATATAAAATTCCTGAAATGTTTGATGCTGCCATTGATGGAAAATTGAAATCCATGTGGATTATTGGTGAAGATGTGGTTCAAACAGACCCCAACACCAATAAAGTAATTAAAGCATTAGAAAGCTTAGATATGCTGATTGTGCAAGAGTTGTTCATGACACCTACTGCTGAATTAGCGACGGTAATCTTACCCGGAGCTTCTTTCTTGGAGAAAGATGGAACATTTACCAATGGTGAAAGAAGGGTTCAGCGAGTGAACCAAGTAGTAGAACCTATTGAAGGCAGTAAAGTAGATGGACAAATCATTGTTGACATCATGAATAGAATGGGTTACAAACAAGCTGATTATTCTGGTGCTGGTGTTCTTGAAGAAGTATCGAACATTGTTCCTTTCTTTAAGGGAGCTAAATGGGATGAGCTAGGAAACAATGGAAAACAATGGCCTATACTGGAAGATGGTAGCGATACTCAAATGTTACACATTGAGGCCTTTAAACATGGGTTAGGAAAATTCTCTTTCTTCAATTATGAGAAGTCTCGAGAGGTAGCACGACATGAAAAGGACTTTCCTTATATCATTACGACGAATAGAGAGTTAGAGCATTACAATTGTGGTGCTATGACTAGAAGAACAGGAAATGTGGATATTCTTACAGAAGATGTACTCTTAATTAGCCCTGATGATGCCAAAAAAGAAAACATTAAAGATGGAGACTTCGTTTGTGTAGAAAGTCCAAGAGGAAAAGTAGATATTAAGGCTGTGGTTACCGATGAAATGAGACCCGGGATATTAAGCTCTACCTTCCATTTTCCTGAAATAATGTTGAACATTATTACTTCTGATGAGCACGACACTGAAGCCATGTGCCCTGAATATAAGGTAGTAAGCTGTAGAATCCGAAAAAGTAAAGGAAAAGCAAAGCAATTGGCAGAAGCAGGAGCTTAATGATTACAGTAGAACAAGCTAAACAATTTGTTGAGGATAACACCAAGCTGCTAAGTGTGCAAAAGGTAAAATTGGATCAAGCTTTAGGATATGTGTTATCGGAAGACATACACTCTCCTATCCCGCACCCTCCTTTTTCTCAGTCTGCAATGGATGGATATGCCATTGCTCATCAAGAAGGTGAACCTAAGAATGCATTTAAACTTCTTGGAGAAATCAAAGCAGGGGACGCATCTAATTACTCTTTACAAACAGGAGAAGCAGTTCGAATCTTCACTGGAGCAATGGTTCCTGAAGGAACGACCAGCATTATTATGCAAGAAGTAACAGAGGCAATTGATGGTTTAGTTCATATTCATCAAGAGATTAAAACAGGCCTTAACATTCGCCCCATGGGTGAACAGATACAAAAAGGAGATTTGGCTTTAACTAAAGGAACGATCCTTAACCCTGCTGGCATTGGATTTTTAAATGGTTTGGGTATCACGGAAGTTACTATTTATAAGAAACCAACCGTTGGAGTCATTGTTACTGGCAATGAATTGGTGCAAGCGGGAAATGAATTACAAGCTGGCCAAATCTATGAAAGCAACTCTTCTACCCTAATTTCTGCTTTACAAAGCGGCGGTGTAGATGATGTAGAAAGAACAGTCATTGAAGACAATTTAGAAGCTACCATTCAATCCATACAACAATTGATAGAAGAGAAAGATATTCTGATCCTCTCTGGAGGTATCTCTGTCGGTGACTATGACTTTGTAGGCAAAGCTTTGAAACATATAGGAGTCGAAGAAATCTTCTATAAAGTCAAACAAAAGCCTGGAAAACCTTTATTCTATGGAAAAAATGGGAGATGTAACGTATTTGCTCTACCAGGAAACCCTTCTGCCGCTCTAACGTGCTATTATCAATATGTTTTACTCGCCATCAAACGAATGAGTGGAAATTCCAATCATCCACTAGAAAAAAGAACACTTCAACTAAATGCTTCTTACACCAAAAAAGGAGATCGTGCACAGTTTTTAAAAGCTAAAGTGCAAGGTCATGAAGTTGAAATACTTGATGGACAAAGCTCTGCTATGCTACACAGCTTTGCTTTAGCAGATGCTTTGGTCTATATTCCTCATGACATTAATGAAGTACAAAAAGGAGAGGAAGTAGAAGTTCATATGCTCCCATAATTTTCTTGCATTAAAAGTTCAGGGTTCAATCTTTTCGTTATATTTTTGTTCATATAACGGAAAGATGCAAACCAACAAGCTAAAAGTTAGATCTAAACTCTGGATTCAAGATGATGAAGGTTCATTTCTAGGTGAAGGGCGAATTAGAATTTTGAAAGCCATTGCTGAATATGGTTCTATTTCCAAAGCAGCTAACTCCATGAATATGTCCTACCAAAAAGCATGGAAAATGGTACAATCCATGAACAATGCTAGTGGAAAAGACTTCGTTCTCCGATCTTCTGGAGGAAAAGGAGGTGGTGGTACCGTACTCACAACTGAAGGTGAAAAAGCCATAGCACTTTATGAAAAGCTAAATGTAAGTTGTCAAGCCTTCTTAGACCAAGAGTTTGAAAAAATCAAGAAGGAGTTTTGATGAAAGTTAATAGAAGTAATATCAGTGGGTTTGTATTGGCTGGCGGTAAAAGTAGCCGCATGGGTAAAGATAAAGGCTTGATTGAATTCAAGGGGAAAAAGATGGTAGAACATGCTACTCAAGCTTTAGAAGGCCTCTGCTCGAATATTAGCATCATTTCCAATCAAGATGAATATGAAGCTTTCCCATATTTAGTTTATGCTGATATAGTAAGGGATAAAGGCCCTTTAGCAGGCATTTGTACTGCATTAACTCAAAGTAAAACTGAAGTTAATGTGATTATCAGTTGTGACAGCCCGTTCGTTTCTTCTGCTCTTCTCTCCTACTTGTTTGATCAACTAGAAGATTTCGATGCTGTTGTTCCTGCTTATCAAGGTAGAGTATATCCATTGACAGCTATTTACAACAAAAGTTGTTTAGAAGCTCTTAATGAGAGTCTGAGCAAGGATGAATTGAAAGTAAAGGAAGTGATCAAAAGCTTAAACACCAAAATCATTGAATTGAATGTGGAATTGCCTTTTTTCAATGAACGATTAATGACAAATATTAATACACCTAAAGAATTGGAGCTACATGAAAGTTAATTTGAAATATTTCGGCATGGTGGCTGAAGTGGCTGGAGTCACTGAAGAATTAATGGAAGTATCGAATGATATTAACTCAGAAGCTATTAGTGAATTATTGGAGGAAAAATACAGTAAGCTAAATGAAATTGATTATCGTTTAGCCATCAATGAATGCCTAAATAATGAAAAAGTGACCTTAAATGATCAAGATATAGTTGCCGTACTTCCACCCTTTTCCGGTGGTTGAGAAACAAACAAGATGAACTTAAACAAGCAAGAAATCAATAGGTACAGCCGACACATCCAATTGGATGAAATAGGCACTGCTGGGCAAGAAAAATTAAAACAAGCCAAGGTTTTGGTGATTGGCGCTGGTGGCTTAGGCTGTCCAGTTTTACAGTACTTGACTGCAGCCGGAGTTGGAAGCATTGGTATTGTAGATTTTGATGTAGTTGAAGAAAGCAATTTACAGCGTCAGGTCTTATTCAACAGTAACCTTATTGGAAGAAACAAAGCCCATGCTGCTAAAGAGCAATTGGAAAAACTAAATCCATTTGTTAAGTTGATTCCTTATCCAATAAAATTGGATTACAGCAATGCCCTCTCTCTCTTTGAACAATATAATTTGATCGTAGATGCTACCGACAATTTTGAAAGTCGTTATCTGATTAGTGATGCAGCTCTATTAAGCAACAAGCCAATTGTGTTTGGGGCAATTCACAAATTTGAAGGTCAAGTAACGGTTTTCAACCATAATGGTGGCCCTACCTACCGCTGTCTCTTCCCTAAACATCCTAAAGCTGCTTCAATTCCCAACTGTAATGAAGTAGGAGTTGTAGGAGTTTTACCAGGCATCGTAGGTACTTATCAAGCCAATGAAGTTTTAAAGGTATTATTAAGAATAGGAGAAACCCTTTCGGGCAAATTAATGCTCATCAATACCCTTAGCAATTCTACTTCTACGATTGGAATTAATAGAAATGAGCAAGAAATTGAAAAAGTTTTGGCTCAAAAGAACTTATCAGATCAATATGCCCTCAGCTCTGAAACTAGTATCGAAGAGATATCTGTAGCAGAACTAAAAAAGCGAATCAATCAAGGTGAATACTTTGACTTTTTAGATGTTAGGGAGGTTCACGAACAGCCAAAAATTGAAAAATTAAGTGGAATTAATTTGCCTATACAAAAACTTAAAGTAAATAATAACAAGATACTGACTAATAACACATTAATATCTTATTGCCAAACTGGAATAAGAAGTAAAAAAGCAATCAAATACCTTCAGGAAGAAAAAGGGTTTACAAATATTCTAAACCTTCAAGGAGGCATTCAAGCTTGGTTGCAATACGAAACCCAAGAAGAACAAATGATAACTAAAATTTCATGAGTACAGAAACAAAAAAGAAACCTAAGAAGATCTTCATTGAAGGTGCCATTAGCTCTGATTTTATAGCTGATTCTATTGCTAAGCATCAAAGCAAAACAAATATAGGTGCACACAACATCTTTTTAGGTCAGGTACGAAAAGATGAAATAGAAGGCAAAAGTGTTGCTGCTATTGAATACTCTGCCTATAATGAAATGGCAGAGTCAGCCATTCATGAAATCAGAGAAACTGCTTTTGATAAGTTTAACTTGGTCTGCATGCACATATACCACAGTTTAGGTACAGTTAAAACAGGAGAAGTTTGTTTGTTTGTTTTTGTATCCTCCGCTCATAGAGATGCTTCTTATCAGGCTTCTAGGTACATCGTAGATGAATTAAAAGCAAAAGCACCCATCTTTGGAAAAGAAATCTTTGAAGATGAATCTCACCAATGGAAAGTAAATCAGTAAAAAGCATTTAATGATTGACATTACACACAAATACAACACTTTAAGAATAGCAACAGCACAGGCAGTTGTGAAAACAACTTCTGTTGATACCATTACTGCCATAAAAAACAAAACGGTACCCAAAGGGGATGTATTAGAAATGGCTAAAGCTGCAGGACTATTAGGAATCAAACAAACTGCTAACCTCATTCCCGATTGTCATCCTATGCCTATTGAGTACACGGGAATTGCTTACGAACTAAATGGCCTTGATGTAACTGTTAAAGTAACAGTGAAAACCATTTACAAAACTGGTGTTGAAGTTGAAGCAATGCATGCTGCTTCAGTTGTAGCTCTAACATTATATGACATGCTTAAACCCATAGACAAAGGCATTGAGATACATGCAATCAAATTGTTAGAGAAACAAGGCGGAAAATCTGACTTTAAAGACAAATTCAGGAAAGACATCAGGGCAGCAGTCATTGTTTGTTCTGATACTATTTCTGCTGGTAAAAAAGGAGATATAGCTGGGCAAAACATCATTTCTAAATTGGAAACTCTAGATGTAGAAATTGTGCATTATGAAACGATTCCCGACGAGAAAGATCAAATAGAAGCTAAATTAAATGCCTATGCTCAAGGAGGTATCGATTTAATCATCTTTACTGGTGGAACAGGCTTATCACCTAGGGATGTTACTCCAGATGCTGTAAAACCACTCTTAGATAGAGAGATTCCTGGCATTATGGAAGCTGCTAGAGCATATGGACAAGACAGAACGCCCTACTCTATGCTTTCTCGTGGTGTAGCTGGAACTATAAAAGATTCTTTGGTATTGACCTTACCCGGTTCAAGCAAAGGAGCCAAAGAAACAATGGATGCCCTCTTCCCTTCTCTACTTCATATTTTTAGAATATTTAAAGGAGCCAGACACGATTGATATCGTAATTAATGCTTATCAAAAATCAATCCTCACCGCTTCGCCAGTGAGTAAACCAGGCTTAAAATTGGGGATTTCTTTCCCATTGATAGCAATACTAACAGTATTAGGTCCCGAACTGCCTTCATTAAGTGCAAATAGAACTAAATCATTTTTCCCTGTATTTAATATGGAGGTGGAAAAGTTGAAATCTGTAGTGTCTTTTAGCAAAGAATGATTTTCAATAATCCAATTCCCATTTAAATAGGCTGATACTATATCTCCGTCTTCAGCAGCATTGTCCCATAATTGTATCGTAAATAGTCGCTGAGATTGAGGGATAGTAACAGCATTCGAGTTTACATCATAAGTTGAGGGATCAACTTCAGAACAACTCGTATTTATTCTTATTTGAAGTGTATTACTTTCTTCTTGTACTTCGTTTTCAGTATTAAAATCAAGAATAATATGATTTAATTTCTTCGCCTCTGCAACATCAACAAATTCAGCAGTAAAGGTGTAAGTTACCTCTTTGCTGGAAATAGTAATATTTTCTCTTGTAACAATTTGACTGAATGAAATAGCAGTTATCTTCTCATTCTTCTTGGTATAAAAAACCGGATTGTTTTCAATAAGATGCAAACATTCTTCTGACCGATTGAAAGAGAAGTGTACTTCTGCAGAAATGCTAACACCATTTGTACAAGGATCTTGCGTCAATGTATACGTTGGAGTTTCTATTTTAAATCTTTTACAGGCATCTTGCTCAACATCTAACTCAAGGTCCTTTTTGGTGCAACTTTCAAATAAAGCAAACAACAGCATTAAAGAAATAAAGACAGTTGACTTTTTCATTTTACTTCTTTTTGTAATTGATTTCCAAAGTCCCACTTTCATTTAAGTCTGATTCTAAAATAACTTTATGACTCTTAACCCCTTCTTTTACAATTAATGCAGCAGTATTCGGTTTGTATTTTCCTAAATTAAGTGCATGCAATACAAATGTATTTACTCCTTCTTCTAACTCAATTTCAAAAGAATGCTTCTCTTTCTTCAGGGTGTAATCTTCTAAAATCCATTTCCCATTTAAGTTTAGAGAAATTCTATCTCCATCAACAGTTTGATGGTCCCATACAAAGACCGTTACCTTGGCTGAATGTACTTTCAATTTTTCGATAACTATCAACTCCCTTCCTGCCACTTCAGTTGGCACTTCCTTTTTAGGCTTGGGTTTAGGGTCTTGTTTAGTCTCTGATGACTCATCTTTAACCTTCTCTTTCTTTATTTTAGGAGTTCTCTTTACTTTCTCCTTTTTATCGATGTGATGCAACAATACATTGTATCTAAAAGTGAGTGTTGTAAAATTTCCCAATGAAGAAAATTTATCTACCGTTGCTTCTCCTGTTATATTATCTGTAATTGTATAATTTCCATTTAATGCTGCTGTTCTACCAAAATTCATTTTTAGTCCAACACTAATTAAGTTATCGTTTAATAATTTCTGTTGAATCCCTATCTCAGGCATTAAAGACTGATTGGATGAAACATAAGAAATCGTAGAGCTTATTGTTTTATTAATAGCTAGTCTGCTAATTTCAAAAGGCTTAGCATTTGTTAGCGTTTTATTCCCATAAACATTGAACGAATAGCCCAACTTTCCATACAAATAGGTTTCAGTAGTTCCAATTCTATAAAAGCCAGATAGCGCTACATAATAATTCCAGAAATAATTTTTATTGTTCATTTCTAAAGAGAAGCCTTCATTTTCCTTCTCAAAAGAAGGGTCTTTAAACCTTGTATTGTTCCAATGTTGTCCTATTCCTATTTCAATAGAAACAGCATCAAATAGTCTATAATTAACAAAAAGGAGTCCACCAAAATGTGGTGACAAATTCTTTTTATCTAGGGACTTATCATCAAAAGTTGTTTTTCCAGCTATCCCTGCATCCAATTGTCCACCCACATAAACATCTTGTTGTGCAGATGCCTGCAACTGAAATAATATAATAAGTATGAATATTACTTTTCCCAAGTAGAGCGTTTAAACTTTGAAGTGCAAGTTAGATTTTTTGTTGTGAAAAAAGCCCGAGATCAACTCATACATGACAAAAAATGAAAAAATTTGTTACAAACTTTGAAGCATGCTGAAATAAGAATTAACTTATACAGTATTTTACCAAACATTCTACTTAATAGAAACTTAAATCAAAAATTATGGAACAAAAACACCCTCTACCTCCCTTCACTGTTGAAACAGCAAAACAAAAAATACAGATGGCTGAGAATGGCTGGAACAGCAAAGACCCGGTTAAAGTGTCCATGGCTTATTCTGTTGATACTGAATGGAGAAATAGAAATCAATTTATTAATGGCAGAGATGAAGTACAAGCATTCCTTACTAATAAATGGAAACAAGAGTTGAATTATAAGCTCAAGAAGGAATATTGGGCACATTCTGACAACCGTATTGCTGTTCGTTTTGAATACGAATACCACAATGAAGAAGGGCAATGGTATAGAGCATATGGCAATGAGAATTGGGAATTTGACGAAAATGGACTGATGAAAAAGCGCTTCGCAAGTATTAACGATTTAGCGATTTCAGAATCGGATAGAAAATTCAAATAATAAGCGACAAATCCACACAAATACCACATGAAATACTAATGGACTTTTCTCAGCTCCATATTGTTATCCCTTTTTTCATAACCTTAGTGGTTGTTGCGTTCATGTATGCAAGCGTTGGTCATGGTGGAGCAAGTGGGTATTTAGCCTTAATGGCTCTTTTCGCTTTCCCAGTTTTAGTAATGAAACCGACAGCCTTGCTGCTAAATATTTTCGTTTCTGGAATCGCTTTTTTCTTCTTTAAAAAGAATAAACACTTTAATTGGAAGCTCTTCTACCCCTTTGCAATAACTTCTATACCAGCAGCATTTATAGGAGGATATATTGATATTAACCCCGATACATACAAAAAAATCCTTGCTCTCTTTCTTATCATTGCCATTCTCAGGATGCTTAATGTATTTGGAAAAACCTCTACAACACTTAAGAAACCCCAAATTGGGATTTCCCTCTTTCTTGGCCTTGCAATTGGCTTATTCTCTGGAATGATTGGTATTGGTGGGGGTATTATTTTAAGTCCTTTGATCATACTATTAGGAATGGGAACAATGAAACAAGCTGCTGCAGTATCTGCTCTTTTTATTTTTGCAAATTCAACTTCGGGCATTATAGGACATACTTTTAAGGGAGGTGAACTTCCAATAGAAGCTTTTTATTTAGCACCTATTGCTATAATTGGAGGAACTTTTGGAGCAACATTCGGCAGCTCAAAGTTTAATACGAAAACACTAACTT
>Ga0316204_10005786_pt1 | contig 19909 bp, 11 predicted proteins | sample 6monrhotite_MG_2_FD_205661 | JGI IMG/M metagenome (GOLD analysis project Ga0316204, IMG submission 205661) | Microbial mat bacterial communities from mineral coupon in-situ incubated in ocean water Damariscotta River, Maine, United States -... | ecosystem: Environmental > Aquatic > Marine >...
GGGAAGTCCAACAACACAACAGGCAGAACGACGGCGCCTTGCCGTGACGCTCAAAAACCGAGCCCGCGACTGCCGAGACCGATCGAAGCGTCACCAAAAACATCCGTCAAACCGAGCCGTACCCGCCGAACCCGACGAGCCGAACCCCGACCCCGACGAACCGACGAACCGACGAACCGACGAACCGAACGAACCCCGACGAACCGACCCCGACCCCGACCCCGACCCACCGACCCCGATAAACCGACCAGACAAACCGACCAGACAAACCGACAAACCCACCGACCAGACAAACGATCAGGGACGACGAACAAACCCCGGAGCATCAATACGATCAAGAGCGTGACAACGCATAATAATCTGGCGGGCGTCTGGACCGGCTTCGGACCATGAGACACAGTAACCGTCCTCGCCGGCGAGCACGAAGGGATGTCGGGAGGGCGCCTCGCTGTTGGAGACCCCGCCGGCGGTCGCTGAGCCGGCCATCTCTGCCCAGGACTCGCCGTCCCAGCGTACTGCGTAGACCTCCAGGGAGCCGGTGACGCCGCCGACCCAGGCGACCACCGGGCGATCCTCGTGGTCGAGGGCTGCGTGGACCTCGCTGAAGACGGGCTGGATCATCAGGGGGGGGAAGTCGGTCAGCACCTCACCGTCGCGGCGCTTGACGCGCAGGTAGCGCTCGTCGTTCAGATCCCACTCGTCGAGGACCAGGCGCTCCTCGACCTCGGGGAAGGGCTCGGCCAGGGCGGTCCAGCCCGCTCGGCTGCTCACCAGGCGCCAGGCGCCGGGGGCTCCGCAGGTGGGGGTTGCGGCGAGGTTTACCTCGGGCTCGCCGCTGCGATCGAAGCGGATGAGGACGTCTGTGACCTCAGCCAGTGGTCCCGTGGCGCAGTCCCCGTGGAGGAGATCGCCGGTGAGATCCTGGATGGGCCCCCAGCCATCGGCTTCGAAGCGCCGGAGGCGGAGGGACTCGCCGCGCTCCAGGTCGCGCTCGACCCACACCGCCACCACCCGGCCGAAGGGATCCCGGGCGAGGTGGGGGCGATCCGAGGGGAGGGGGGTGTCGCTGATGCCGCCGCCGACGTCGTGGGTGCCGCCGAGGGAGGCCCAGGTCTCGCCGCTCCAGGCGCGGGTGAAGACGGACTCCAGCGCTTCGGGGGCGCCGGCCCAGGCGAGGGCGGGGGCGCCGCCGGGGGCGGTGAAGAGGGCGGGGCGATCGCCGGTGGGCAGGTAGGTGTCGACGGCGTTGACCCAGGGCTCCTGGCTGCGGTCGTCGCTCGGCCAGTAGTGGAGGAGCACGCGCTCATGGCCGCGTGTGTGTGTGTGATCGGGGGCGTTCATGCCCTCGGTCACCACGAGCCCCATGGCGCCGTCGAAGCCCGCGGAGAGGAGCGGGCCGGTCAGGGAGCCCGCCGCCGGGGCGCCGGTCCAGGTGCCGTCGGCCGCGCCGCGCGCCACGTACAGCGCGCCGTTCGAGGACTGGATGACGTGGAGACGGCCGTCCTTGTTGACCGCGAGGGCGAAGGCGTCCACCGGGGTGCCGGCGGTCGCCAGCGGCGCCGGGGCGATCCAGGCGTCGCCGGACCACATCCGCGCCTCCAGAGCGCCCTCGTCGGGGCCGATCGCCCAGACGCGGTCCTCGCCGTCGGTGGTGAGCTTCCAGCCGCTGCCGCCGGGCAGCGCGGCGGTGTCCTGCCAGCCTTCGCCGTCCCAGCGCACCACGCGCGTATCGGGGGCGTCGTGGTCGCGCACCGCGAGGAAGAGCTGCTTCCCCGGCACCGACGCGAGGCCCTCGAGGGCGGAGGCGTCGAAGGGGAAGCCGACGGGCTTCCAGAAGGGGCCGTTCAGACGCCACACGCTCACTACGGCGCCCTCGTCCGTCGGCAAGCCGGCCCAGGCCATCACGGGCCGCTCGAGCTCATCGACGACGAGCTCCACGGTCGGGGTGACGCTCGCGTCGGCGTCGGGATCGGGGATGGGGTCGGGGTAGACCGGCGGCGCCAGCGCGAGCCAGTGCTCACCGCTCCAGCGCCGGAGCTGCACCCGCCAGCGGGGCTGCGGGCCGGGCCGCTCCGCCCAGACGAGCGCTGTACCCAGGGAGCTCGGCGCCACCCGCGCGGCGGCGGTGGCCGCGGGCTGCTCCCAGACGAGGCCCCGGCCGCCGCCGGCGTGGATCGGGCGCTCGTATCGGGGGGTCAGCTCCGACTCCCCCAGCGGGAACCAGGGCTCCGCGTCGGGGCGGGGGGTCAGCGAGACCTCCGCGGGCTTGGGGCATCCGCTCAACAGGAGCGTGAGGGCTCCGAGCGCTGTGAACCTGACTGCCGTCATTGGCGCAACATATCCGGTCCGGTGGGGGCTCGGGTGCGGCGTCGGTTGGGTCGCGATAGATCCGTGGATCCAGCCCATCGGAGTCCAGACCATGAAGCTCACAGGCCGCGTCCTCCATCTCGTCAACGACCCCGCCCGCCTGAAGGGCCAGCTCGGCGGCGACGCCCTCACCGCGGCGCCCGCCGCCAGCGAGTACATCTACGGGGTCAACACTGACGCCATGATCTCGGGTCGGGCCTGCACCCTCGGCTACACCCCCGAGGTGCTGGGGCCCTACTTCCTGGAGAACTTCCAGGAAGCCGTGAGCAAGGACGACGTACGCACCGGCGGCTTCCAGGTGGTCGTGGGCGGCGACGCCTACGGCAGCGGCTCCTCCCGGGAGGTCGCGGTGGTCGCCCACCAGGGCGCGGGCATCGAGCTGGTCGTCGCGGACTCCTTCCAGCGCATCTTCCAGGAGAACATGGTGTACGGCGGCATGCCCTTCACCACCAATCGCGGCGTGGTCGATCGCCTCCAGGCCGGCGAGGAGATCGACGTCACCGACTTCTACGCCGAGCTGCCCCCGTTCTTCCGGGCCGTGGCCGAGGTCGGCGGCCTGATGTCCTACGGCACGAAGCTGCTGGCCGGTGAGGTCACCCCCACCTACGAGACCGAGCGCCCCGCGAAGGCCATGAACCTCGTCGAGAAGCTGATCGCCGCCCGGGCGTGGCGCGGCGAGGGCCAGGACGACGGCGTCGGCTCGGTGGGCCCCGGCGATCAGGTGCTGTGCCGCGCGGCCTTCCGGGGCATGCACGAGTACACCGCCGGCATGGTGGTCGACCTCTACCAGAAGGAGTGGGGTGACGCCCCCATGTTCCGCCCCGAGCTGGTGGCGGCCTTCGAGGACCACTTCGTGCTGCTCTCTCACGACGCGGTGCCCGACGCGGTGAAGGACTCGCGCCTCGCCCCGGCGATGAAGCTCACCGAGGAGATGGTCGAGGCCTGTGAGCGCAACGGCATCCGCCTGCACGGCCCCGGCCGCGCCTACCCCCCCGGCGTCTGCCACCGCGTGGTCGTCGAGGACTACGGGCTCCCCGGCGACGTCATCGTGCTCACCGACTCCCACTCCCCCACGGCGGGCGTGCTGAACGCCTTCGCCTTCGGGGTGGGCTCCACCGCCATGGCCTTCGCGCTGCGCACCGGCCTCATCCCCGTGACCGTGCCCAAGGTGGTGCGGGTGGAGATCCACGGCGAGGCCCTCGGCGGCCTCTCGCCCAAGGACCTCATCCTGCACCTGATCGGAGACCCCTACTTCCGCGAGGAGCACTGGCGCACCAGCCCCACCGACACCTGCGTGGTGGAGTTCGGAGGCCCGGGGCTCGCGCAGTGGAACGTGGACGAGCTGAGCGTGCTCACCAACATGACCGTCGAGGGCGGGCTGATGACCGGCGTGGTCGAGCCCTGCCAGCCCATCGTGGACTTCCTGAAGGCCCGCCGCGGGATCGACGTGACCGACATGATGGTGCACCCCGACGAGGGCGCGCCCTACGCCCGGGTCATCCGGGTGGATCTCGCCGAGGTGCCGCTCACCGTCGCGACGCCGGGCGACTCCCGCAACCGGGCGCCCCTGTCCGAGCAGGGTGATGTGCCTGTTCACAACGTGGTGATCGCCTCCTGCACCGGCGGCTCGCTGGCGGATCTGCGCGCCGCGGCCGAGGTGCTCAAGGGCCGCAGCTTCGCCGAGGGCGTCCGGGTCACCGTGACCCCGTCCAGCGCCGACGTCGCGAGCGCCGCTGAGTCCGAGGGCATCCTGGCCATGATGCGCGAGCTCGGCGCGGTGGTGACGCTGCCGGGCTGCGGCTCCTGCATCGGCAACGGCCCCGGCGTCCCGCACCCCGGCGAGACCACCGCCTCGACCACCAACCGGAACTTCGCGCGCCGCATGGGCGCGCCCGGCCCGGTGTTCCTGGTGAGCCCGGCGGTCGCGGCGGCCAGCGCGGTGACCGGCAAGCTCACGGATCCCCGCTCCCTCTGATTCGGGAGCATCGGGAGCGGCTGTCAGCGCCCGAGGTTCAGACCCTCGGGCTGCTTCAGCTCCAGCATGTGCTCGCGGGTGATGAGGTTGCCCTCGTCTCGCATCCACTCCTCGGTGACGACGAGGTGGCTCTGGGCGATCTCGGTGACCCGCCCCCAGTTGCGTCCCACGTAGGTGCCCGTCTGTACGACATGTACTGTGTCGTCCGGGGCGAGCAGCATGGCCTTCGGTGTGCGCTCGCCCCAGACGATGCCGGTCACCGCGAGCTGCTCCACCTCGTAGAGCTGCAGCGGGGTGGCCTCTTCGCCCACCGGCAGCTCATCGGCGTGGATGAAGCTGTTGAAGGGATCGCGCTTCCCGATGGGGTTGTAGCTGTAGTCCGTGTCCTGACTGGCCATCAGGGGGGCGCACAGAAGCAGGCTGGAGAGGATCATGTTCGCTCCGGGTGTCTGTCGGGCAGTCTACCCGCGTGAGCGCGCCCGACAGTCCCGGTACGGCAGCTCGTGACGCCTCTTGACCGATCGTGACCTGACCCTTGACGAAGTCGCGGCGGAGGCGCACCCTCCGAGCCGTGTCCGAGCCCGTTCCCTACCGTCGATTGTTCGCCCTGGCCCGACCCGAGGCACGGCGCCTCGCGATGGGGACGGCGGCCCTGTTCGTCAGCGCTGGCCTGAGCCTGTGCTACCCCCAGCTGGTCAAGCGGCTGGTGGACGCGGTCGTTGAGGGGGGCGGTCGAGCGCTGGTGGATCAGGCCGCGCTGCTGCTGGTTGTGCTCTTCGCGATCCGCGGCGTGTTCACCTTCGTGCGGCACTACATGTTCACCGTCGCCGCCGAGCAGGTGGTGACGCGGCTCCGGCAGGATCTGTACGCGGCGCTGGTTCGGCAGGAGATCGCCTTCTTCGACGCGCACCGCACCGGCGAGCTGACCAACCGGCTCGCCAGCGACACCACGGTCCTGCAGTCCATGGTGACCGTGAACGTGTCCATGGCGCTGCGGCACGGCGTGATGGGCGCGGGGGCGCTGGTGATCCTGCTGTTCACCTCCTGGAAGCTCACGCTCTTCATGGTGATGGTGGTGCCGGTCGTGGTGGTCATCGCCAAGACCTATGGCCGCACCATCCGCAAGAAGTCCCGGGAGGTGCAGGACCGGCTGGCGGAGGCGACGGAGGTGGCCGAGGAGTCGCTGTCCGGCATCCGGACCGTGCGCGCCTTCGCCCGTGAGGACGCGGAGATCGCCCGCTACAGCGCGGCGGTGGACCGGGCCTTTGAGGTCGCGAAGGATCGCGGAAAGGCCACGGGGCTCTTCCAGGGCGCCATCGGCTTCGCGGCCTACTCCGCGGTCGCCGCCGTGCTGTGGTACGGCGGCGCGCTCCTGGTCGAGGGCACCATGGGCATGGGGGAGCTGGCGAGCTTCCTCCTCTACACCATGATCGTGGCGCTCTCGGTGGGGGCCATGAGCAACCTCTGGGAGGATCTGTACAAGGCGAGCGGCGCGACGCAGCGGGTCTTCGAGCTGCTGGATCGCGAGGCGTCCGTCTCGGGCGGGACGCGCACGCTGGATGCGCTGGTCGGCGAGGTGTACTTCGACGCCGTCGACTTCGCCTACCCGTCGCGGTCCGATGTGCCGGTGCTCATCGGCCTCTCGCTGCGGCTGAGCGCTGGCGCCGTGGTCGCATTGGTGGGGCCCTCCGGGGCCGGGAAGTCCACGGTGGCGGCGCTGCTGTCGCGCTTCTACGACCCGTCGGCCGGCGCGGTGACGCTCGACGGGGTGGACCTCCGCGAGCTGGAGGTCGACTGGCTGCGGCGTCAGGTCGGCGTGGTGGCCCAGGAGCCCATTCTGTTCGCGACGACGGTGAGGGAGAACATCCGATACGGTCGGCCGGACGCCACCGAGGCGGAGGTGATCGCGGCGGCCACCGCGGCCAACGCCCACGACTTCATCGCCGGGTTCCCCGAGGGCTATGAGACGAAGGTGGGAGAGCGCGGCGTGCGCTTGTCCGGCGGGCAGAAGCAGCGGGTCGCCATCGCCAGGGCGCTGCTGAAGGATCCGCGGGTGCTCATCCTGGACGAGGCGACCTCATCGCTGGACGCGGAGAGCGAGCACCTCGTTCAGGAGGCGCTGGAGCGGCTGATGCGGGGTCGAAGCACGCTGGTCATCGCGCATCGACTCAGCACGGTCAAGGGCGCCGATCGCATCCTGGTGATGGACGGCGGGCGGATCGTGCAGGAGGGTACGCACGAGGCGCTGATGGGGAAGGGCGGGCTGTATCGTCAGCTCGTTCAGCGGCAGTTCGCGGGCTGACCCGCGGGCGCGTCGACTGGAGCGCGCGCTGGGCTGCGCTCAGGAGCCGGCGCTCTGGCGACGCTCGCCGCCGGCCGCCCCCAGGACCGCGAGCCCGACGCCCAGCAGGACAATGACCGTCGTGACCATGTAGCCGACCGCGCCGCCCTCCCGCGCCACCATCCAGGCGGCGGCGGGGATCGCGGCGATCGCCGGCTCCCAGATCGTGAAGCCCGATGAGAACCGCCCGATGAAGAAGCCGCCGACCGGGTACGCCAGCAGCGTGCTCAGGGCTCCGATGACCTCATCGGACAGGCGCGCGTCCCGATCTCCGAGGTCATCGAGCGCGGCGATGATCTGGAAGAAGCCGGAGAAGGCGAACTGCGCGCCGACGATGATCACGAGCCCCAGGGCGACCCAGGTCCAGTTGATGCTCACCTTCTCCCGCGGCGCCTCGATGGCCGCGCTCACGGTGTCGAGTCGGTCCATGGTGGCCTGGAGCGCCCGGACCTTCTCGCGCAGCTCGGCGGACTCGCCCTTGTCGAGCCACAGCCCCTCGCAGCCCCGGCAGATGTCCACCCGCACCCCGTCGTGCGGCGGATAGGAGACCTCGACCATGCGCGTGGTGCAGCGGGGACAGATCACCCCCTGCTGAAGATCAGCGCCCTCGTCGAGGAAGGGGACGGGGCCGAACATATTGTAGAAGTCCGCGAACTCCCCCTTGTCGAACCACACGCCGTCGCAGTGGTCGCAGTAGTCCACGACGACGTTGGCGGCGCCGCGCAGGGGAGAGAGTTTTCCATCACATCGGGGGCATTCCATGCCCGCAGGGTATCAAGCGGCGTAGCGCTTGCGGAGTCGTTCCCCGCTCATGGCCTGCGCGCGGGCGACGAATTCGTCGTGGCGGCCGCCGAGGAGCTTGAGCAGGTGCGTCGGGAAGCGCTCCCCGCTGGCGAGGGTGTTCGCCGCCAGGACAGCGTCCCCCGGGGCGCCGCCGTGGCGCGCCATGAGCTGAGCCAGGTGCGCGACCCGCAGGAAGGGGAGGTAGGGATCGTTGGCGGCGATCTTCTTGAGGTCGGCGGTGGCCGCCGCGACGGGCTTGGGCAGCTTCCAGGCCTTGGCGACCTTGGGGCCCGAGGCCCCGCCGAGATCCTCGAGGACCTTCTGCACCGCCATCGGCGTGGTGGCGATGCCCGCGGTCGACGCGTTCCGGCGGATCGCGTGGAGGACGAGGAGCTGCCCGACGTTCCTGAGGAGCGCGGTGCAGAACGACATCTCCGTGTGCTCACCCAGCCGGCGCGCCAGCTCCTCGGCGTAGACGGCTGAGGTCCGCGCGTGGAGCCAGATGGCCTCGGCGCTCTCCTCGAAGCCCATCACCTTGTAGAGCGGGGTCAGGCTGACGGCGATCCCGAGCCGGGCGATGCGGCGCGCGCCGACGGACGACGAGGTCGCGGCTCTCAGGGAGTGGACCTGCTCGTCCGTGCTGTTGTTGGCGGCGCGGATGACCCCGGCGACCAACGCGCCGTCGTCCTGGATGATGCGGAGCACCATCTCGCCCCGGACGTTGGGGCGCATGACCGCCTGAAACAGACGCAGCGTCGTCATGGATGGCTGGGGGAGCTTGAGGCCGTCACGCAGGAGTTCGCTGCGTACGGATGCGGAGAGGCTGGTGCTCAAAGGGGCTCCATTTGCGGTGGAGAGGCTCACCCCTGGATCGGCAGACCGACCCCCGGTGATGAGCCGGCGGCGGTCGGGTGGTAGACTCTCAGCCATGGCACCGCGTGAAAACCTGCCGATCCCCGACGAGCAGATGAACCCTGACGAGAAGGGGGTTCTCCTCCTTCGGTACCTCGCCGCGAAGCGTCCGGTGGTCAGCTGGAATGAGGCCGAGCAGCGCTGGGATCTCCTCGACTTCAGCGGCGCCAGGCTCTCCGGAGCGGACCTGCGCGGGGCGGACCTGCGCTGGGTGGACTTCTCCGCCGCCCACCTGGACGGCGCGGATCTACGAGGCGCGGACCTGACCCGCGCCAACCTGGCCAGCGCCGATCTCCGCCGCGCTCACCTGGAGGGCGCGCGGCTCGGCGGGGCGAACCTGCGGGAGGCGCGCCTCGAGGGCTGCGGGTTCTCCGAAGCGGACGCCGAGGGCGCCAACTTCCAGGGGGCCGATCTGCGGGGAGCGCAGCTGAACGCCACGAAGATGGGCGGCGCCCACCTGGACGGCGCGAACCTGAGCGGCGCGAGCCTGCAGGAGGCCGATCTCGATCGCGCGAGCCTGGAGGGCACCAACCTGAGCGGCGCCCGGCTGGATCGCGCGGTGATGGAGGGCTGCTCACTGAATGACGCCGTGCTCGACGTGACCTCCATGGTGGACGTCAAGCTCCGCGGCGCCCGCCTCCGCGGCGCCCGGCTCGCCGGCGCTCAGCTGCCCGGGGCCGATCTGCGGGCCGCCAACCTGCTCGGCGCCGATCTCAGCGCGGCGGAGCTGGTGGGCGCGGTGATGGACGGCGCCTTCTACGACGACGCGACCACCTGGCCCGACAGCTTCTCGGAGCCGACCGAGGCCTACCGCATCGGCCCCGACTCCGTCCTCCTCGCCGCCGATCTGGAGGGCGCGGACCTGCACGGGGCGGACCTCTCCCGCGCCAACCTGGAGGGCGCCAACGCCGCGGGCGCCAACCTCTCGGGCGCGCGCCTCGCCGGCGCCGAGCTGGTCCACATGAGCTTCGCCCGCGCCAACCTGGAGAAGGCCGACATGGAGGGCGCCAACCTCGCCGGCTCGGACCTCCAGTGGGCGAACCTCCGCCTGGCCAACCTGCACTGGGCCAACCTGAGCCGGGTGAACCTGGAGCGCGCCAACCTCGAGGGCGCGTACCTCAAGGGCGCGGATCTGGTGGGCGCCGCCCTGGAGAAGGCCAACCTTGAGGGCGCGAACCTCGAGGACGCCTACCTCAACGAGTCGGACCTCCAGGGCGCCAACCTGGAGCTCGCCAACATGAAGGGCGCCCACATCCGGGGCACCAACTTCTGGGAGGCGGACCTCCGCGGGGCGTGCCTCCAGAACATAAGCGGCTTCCCGCAGGATCTGGAGGACTGCAAGGTCTCCTCCCTCACCTACAAGCAGAGCGGCTGGACCCTCGCGTCCTTCCTGCGCTGGTATCAGGCCGGGGTGAACATCACCGACCTGGAGAACTTCCCGGACAAGATCCAGGAGTGGTTCAGGGACAACCGCGAGGGCCTCGTCCTCTACTTCCGCACCACCCAGGATCGCCTCGCCCGGCTCGTGATCGACGGCGTGATCCTCGGCCTGCTGGGGGTGGACACCGAGTGCGAGGTGCAGACCTTCGATCGGGTCGACGGGCGCACGGTGGTTCGCATCTCCGCCCGCCGTCAGGTGGAGCTCGGCGCGCTGGCCGAGCTGCTGCATCGGCGGGTCTGGGAGCACCCCGACGCCAACGCCGAGAACGCCAAGATGACCCGGCAGCTCGGGGAGGTGCTCCAGGGCTCACTGCTGGACCGGCTCTCGATCCTGCGCGACCAGTGCGAGCGCATGGAGCAGTGGGGGTTCCAGGAGGGCGAGCTGGTCAAGGTCAAGTTCTGGGGCGAGCGCACCGACCCCCGAGAGGCGCTCCGCAACCTGCTGCACAACCTCTTCGACGCCGACGAGCTCCGCGAGCTGCTGGAGCTGCGCGCCGACGAGGACGAGGCGGACATGGTCCCCGGTGAGGTCAAGGCGGGCGACGTCGCCGCCGCCGTGGCGCGGGCGCTGGAGTCCAGGCGCATGCTGGATCAGCCCTTCTTTCTCCTGCTCCGAGAGGAGCGGCCGGGCCGCTGGCGGGACATCCACTTCGTCGCGGGGCTCTGGGACGTCGACGCCTCGGAGGACGTACTCCTGGGCGAGGAGCCCGAGTGAGCAGCCCGAGTGAGCGATGACAGGCAGCGATGACATGACTGACTTCGACGCCATCGTGCGAGGCCGCCGCACCGTGCGCGGCTTCGACCCGGCGCGCCCGGTGCCTCCGGAGATGATCCGCGAGGTGTTCGAGCTGGCCCAGCACGCCCCCTCCAACTGCAACGTCCAGCCCTGGCGGGTGGTCATCGCCTCCGGCGCGGCCCGGGACCGCCTGCGCGATCGTCTCTGCGCCGCCTTCGACAGCGGCGACATGGGTGATCCGGAGGATCCCATCGACACCTTCCCCGGTGACTACCGCCGGCTGCAGGTCGCCTGCGCGGTGGAGATGTACGGCAAGATGGGGGTCGCGCGCGGTGACTGGCAGGGCCGGATGAAGTCGCTGCGGCGCAACTTCGAGCTCTTCGACGCGCCGCACGTGGCCGTCATCGGCATGGACAAGCGCTTCGGGCTCGGCGTGGCGCTGGACGTGGGCGTCTATGTGCAGACCCTGCTGCTGGCGCTGTGGGGACGCGGGGTGGGCTGCTGTCCCCAGGCGGCCATGCGCCAGTACCCGAGCATCGTGCGGGAGTGTCTGGCGATCCCCGACGACACCCGCATCCTCTGCGGGCTCTCCTTCGGCTACGAGGACGCGTCGGTCCCCGCCAATGACACCCGGCAGCCCCGGGAGCCCCTGGACAACAACGTCCGCTTCCTGGAGTGACCGTGGCGCCTCGTGAGCAGGAGCTCAAGCGACTGGTGGCGGCGGCCCTCGCGGCTGGCCTCTCCGACGGCGACGTCGCCGCGCTGCGCAGCCTGATGCAGCTGGATCGGGCGGCCGGGGATCCAACCGCCGCGTGGTTCCTGTCGGTGCGGGAGGTGCTGGGGGCGCCCGTGGCGGAGGCGTTCGTCGCGCGCGGCGACGCGCTCCTGTACGGCTCGGTGGGGGAGGGGCCGCCCTGGCGCGCCGTCAACCCGCTCTCGCAGCTCGTGGAGGCGCGCTGGTTCGCCCCCGGCGAGGACGGCGAGCAGTCCCTGAAGCTGCGGATCGGCCAGAGCACCCACGTCCTGCGAGAGCGCCCCGACGATGCGTTCACGACGGGGCTGCGCGCCTTCGCGGACGCTCTGCTGGAGCGCGTGGGGCGCTGAACGTCAGCGGACGATGGACTCCCAGTTCTCCTCCTGCTCCTCCTGCTTCGGCGCCCGCTCGACCTTCATGCCCATGTGGGTGTCGTAGCGAGTCCTCGACGCGCCCTTCTTGCGGTGGTGTCGCCAGGCGCCCCAGGCGGGCCCGGGCGGCACGAGGTGCTTCTTCGTCTTGCCGATGAGATCCTCGCGGCCCCAGGACTGCAGCGCCTCGCGCACGTGGGGCCACTCCTCCTGCTTCCAGTAGAAGAGGAGGGCGCGCTGGCGGGAGCGCTCGCGTCCGCCGCGCGCCACAAACACCCGCTTCTTGGTGTAGGGGTCGACGCCGGACACGAAGGTCGCCGTGGCGATGGTCGCGGGGGTGGGCATGAACATCTGGACCTGCCGGGGGCGCAGGCCGTGCTCCTTCATGTAGAGCGCCAGGGAGATGGTCTCCTCGGGGCCGACCCCGGGGTGGGCGCACTGGAAGTAGGGGACGAGGTACTGCTCCTTGCCCGCCTTCTCCGTGGCCTTCTGGAAGCGCTCCATGAAGGCCGTGAAGTACTTGATGTCGGGCTTCCGCATCTGGTGCAGGGCGCCGCCGGCCGAGTGCTCCGGGGCGACCGAGAGCTGACCCTGGACGTGGTGGGCCGCGAGCTCTTCGACGAACTCGTTGTCCAGCGAGGCGAGATCGTATCGAATGCCCGAGTTGACGAAGACCTTCCGGATGCCGGGCAGGGAGCGGGCCTTGCGCAGGAGCCGGATGTAGGGCTTGTGATCCGTGCCGTAGTGCTTGCAGCGCACCGGGTGCAGGCAGCTCACCCGCCGGCAGACCTTGTTGGCGGCCTCGCTGTTGCACTTCATGTGGAACATGTTGGCGGTGGGGCCGCCGAGGTCGCTGACGATGCCCTTGAAGCCCGGACGGTTCTTCATGCCCTTCAGCTCCTTGATGACGCTGGCCTCCGAGCGGCTGATGACGTCCTTGCCCTGATGGATCGTCAGCGCGCAGAAGCTGCAGCCCCCGGAGCAGCCCCGGTTGACCGTCACGGAGCCGGCGATGGAGGCCAGCGCGGGAACGGGCTTCCGGTAGCAGGGGTGGGCCTTGTAGGTGTAGGGCAGCTCGTGCAGCCGGTCCATCTCGGCGGTGGTGATGGGCTCGGCCGCTGGGTTCTGCACCACCACCCGGCCGTTGTGATCCTGGGTGAGGACCTTGCCGCAGTGGGGGTTGCTCTCCCGGTACATCACCAGGGTGACGCGGTTGAAGGAGAGGGCGTTGGCCTTGCACTCCTTCAGGGAGGGGATGGCCTCGATCTCATCACCGGTCGGGGCGACCTCCTTGCCGCCCAGAACGTACGCGGTGCCGGGGATGTCGCGGCACTCCTTGATGTCGCGACCCGCGTCCAGGCGGCGTGCGATCTCGATGATCTGCCGCTCGCCCATGCCGTAGACCAGCAGGTCGGCCTTGGCGTCGAGGAGGATGGAGCCGCGGATGCGGTCCTGCCAGAAGTCGTAGTGCACCAGCCGCCGCAGGCTGGCCTCGATGCCGCCGACGACCACGGGCACGCCCTTGAAGGCCTGCCGACACCGGGCGGTGTAGCCGATGGTCGCCCGGTCGGGGCGTCGGCCGGCCTCGCCGCCGGGGGCGTAGGCGTCGTTGGCGCGCAGGCGCCGGGAGGCCGTGTAGCGGTTGACCATGGAGTCCATGTTCCCGGCGGTCACGCCGAAGAACAGGCGGGGCCGCCCCAGCGCGCGGAAGGCGTCGGGGCTGTTCCAGTCGGGCTGGGAGATGATCCCGACGGAGTAGCCGTGGGCCTCCAGCCAGCGACCGATGGCGGCCACGCCCCAGGAGGGGTGATCCACGTAGGCGTCGCCAGTGATGAGGATGACGTCGAGCTGGCGTCCGTCAGCCTCTTCGGGGGTCATGGGAAGGGGGCGGCGCATTTCAGGCTCCGATCCTCCGGTCAATGATCGCGGAAGAGGTGACGATAACAGGAGGACGTGGGAGGAGCGGGCTTGACAGGTGGGGTGCCAGGGTATTCGGTGGGGGCGATCCTATCGACTGCCGCCGGGGTGGAGGTGACCGGGGGCGAACGCCTCTCGGACCGCCTGCCTGTGCTGCTCAAGCGCAGCCTGGGGCCAGCGGGGCCCGATCGGCGGTTGCGACGGGAGTACGATCTGCTACTGACCCTGGCGCTCGCCGCGGCGCCACGGGTGGTGGAGCTGCTGCAGGTGGAGGGGCGTGATGTGCTCGTCCTGGAGCACACCCGGGGCCGCAGCCTGCGCGACTGGCTGGAGGCCGGTCCGATCCCGACAGGGGAGTTCCTGGAGCGGGCGGTGCAGATCGCGGACGCCCTCGCCGGGATGCACGAGCGCCGCATCATCCACCAGAACCTGAAGCCCGAGAACATCCTGCTCACCGAGGGCGCGGGTGTGATCCTCCGCGACTTCGAGGCGGCGGCGCTCATCCCGCCGGGCCGCCGCGCGATCTGGGGCGGCTCACAGGGCGCGCCGGAGTACATGGCGCCCGAGCAGGCCGACGAGATAGTCCGGGGGCGGGACCAGCGAAGCGACCTCTACGCCCTGGGGGTGATCTTCTTCGAGGCGCTGATCGGCATACGGCCTTTCGATGACGACGACCCCATGGGGCTGGTCTACGCCCACCTCTCGCGGCGACCCATGGCGATGGTGGAGCTGAACCCCACCCTGCCGTCGCCGCTGTCCGCGCTGGTGGCCAGGCTGCTGGAGAAGCAGCCGCTGCAGCGCTACCAGTCGGCCTCGGGGCTGGCGGCGGATCTGCGCCGGTGCCGGGCCCGCCTCGATGACCGGGGCGGGATCTCGGACTTCGAGCTGGGGGAGTTCGACGGCGTCACCCGGCTGGAGATCCCCGAGGGGCTCTACGGGCGCGAGGCCGAGCGGGAGCATCTGGAGGAGTCGCTCCGTGAGGCGGTCCAGGAGCGGCCGGGGATGGCGCTGATCGTCGGCCCCGCGGGGATCGGGAAGTCGGCGCTGGCGCGAACCCTCCAGGAGACGATCCAGGCCTGCGGCGGCCAGTTCTTGAGCGGCAAGTTCGAGCAGCTCGGCAGGGATACGCCCTACCTCGCCTTTCAGCAGGCCTTCTCATCGCTCGTGGCGGGCTGGCTGACGAAGGATGAGGCGTCGGTGCAGCGACACCGCGAGCGTCTGGGGGGGCTGGGGAGCCTGCTGGAGCCGCTGGCCGCGCTGGTCCCGGAGCTGAAGCGCCTGTTCGATGTCCAGGAGTGCCCCGAGGCGCCCGAGGCCACACAGGACGACGAGCGCGCGCGCTTCCTGCTGGCGATCCGTCGGTTCGTCGACGCGGTCGCCACGCCCGCGGAGCCGCTGGTGCTGTTCCTGGACGATCTCCAGTGGGCGGACGCCGCCAGCATGGAGCTCGTCGTCCAGCTCCTCGCCGAGCGGCTGGAGCCCGGGCTGATGATCGTGGGCACCTCCCGGGGCGGTGAGGGCGCGGGCCGCCTGCCGCACTGGATCGGTCGGCTCACCACGGCGCAGGTGCCGCTGCGCGCGGTGACGCTGGGGCCGGTCGGCCCCGCGGCGATCAACCAGCTCGTCGCCGACGCGCTCCTCTCCACGCCCGAGCGCACCGCGGGGCTGAGCGCGCTGATCAGCGAACGCACCGGCGACAAGCCGCTGTTCGTCCGGCAGTTCGTGCTGCACCTCGAGGAGCGCGGGCTGCTGCGGTTCTCGCCGGGGAGCGGCTGGACCTGGAGGCTGGAGGAGATCCGGGGGGCGTCGCTCCCGGAAGACGTCGCCGGGGTGGTGTCAGCCAAGCTGCATCGACTGGCGGCGGAGACGCGGCTGCTGCTGGAGGTCGCCAGCTGTGTGGGCACGCGCTTTGACGCGGGCACGCTCGGGGCACTCCATAGCGCTGAGGTGACCGGAGAGGACATCGAGCACCGGCTCCTTGAGGCGGTGGATGAGGGGCTGCTCTCCTTCTGCGGCGCGGAGTTCTGCTTTCAGCACGACCGCATCCAGGAGACCGCCGGGGCCACCCTCTCGCCCGCCGAGCGCCGCCGCATCTTCACGGCGCTCGGCAGGCTCCGGCTGAGCGGCGCGAGCGAGGTCGGGCTTCCCGCGGCCGTGTTCGGGATCGTCGACTGTCTGAACCACGGCGAGCTGCCCGTCAATGACGAGGAGCGCGCGCGCTGGATGTCGCTCAACCTGATGGCCGGACGCCGGGCGATGGGCGGCGCCGCGAACGACGCGGCGCTGGTCTACCTGGAGGCCGGGCTGGCGCTCGCCGTGGAGGGGGACTGGGAGGCCCACCGGGAGACCCTCTTCGGGCTCCACTTCTGTCGGGTCCAGGCGCTGGTGCTGGGTTCGCGCTCGCAGGAGGGGCGCGAGGCCGCCGAGGTGCTGCTCGCGCTGTCGCTGACGGACGGGGAGTACGCCGCGGTGCTCGGGCACCTGGTCATGACGCTCAATACGGTGGACGGGCAGGCGGAGCGGGCGCTCCGGCGCGGGCTGCAGGGGCTGGAGAGGCTGGGCGTGAGGCTGGGCTACAAGCAGTCCGCGCCGACGGTGGCGCTGTGGATACTGCGGGCACAGCTCGCGCTGATGCGGGTCGATGATCTGCTTGAGCACCCCATGGCGACCGACTCGCAGTCGCTGGCCCGGACGGAGCTGATCCTCGCGCTGGCGGGGCCGGCCTACCTCGTCGACGCCAACCTGTCGGTCGCCATGGGGGCGCTGCATCTGCTGGAGTCGCTCCAGAGCGGCTTCACCGCGAGCAGCGACGAGGCGCTCGTCAAGTACGCGCTGCTCTACGTCGGCATCTTCAAGCAGCCGGAGCGGGGCAACGCGCTGGCGCAGAAGGCGCTCGCGCTGAGCGCGCGCCTGCACGGCGCTCCGCGGCCCCGGGTGGCGTTCATCGAGGCGACCTTCCTGCGCCCCTGGGTGTCGTCGCTGCGCGGCGTCGCGGACGCCCTGGAGGAGATCTGGCCGGCGGCGCTCGAGGCGGGGGACGTGGAGTTCGCGGGCTACGCGTCGGCCCGCTGCCTGTACCTGAGCTACTACAGCGGGGTCGAGCTGGCGCTGATCGAGGAGCGGATCCAGAGCCAGGAGAAGGCGTTCGGGCGGCTGGTCATCCCCGATCGGGTGTGCATCGCGGCGCTGGTTCTGCGCTGCGTCCAGCTCCTCAGCGGCCGCGCCTCGCTGGACGCCCCGGATCCATTCGGCCTGGAGCAGTATCGGGACTCGATCTGGGATCTCACTGAGCTGAAGGCGCTCATCACCGGCGCGACTGTATGCCTCGTGCTGGAGGAGCCCGAGCGGGCGCTCGCGCTGCTCGAGTCCTTCAAGGGGAACCTCGAACAGGTCGCCTTCAGCAGCTACGCCATGGAGGAGTACACCCTGAACCTCGGCCTCGCGGCGGCGGCGGTGCACGAGCGCGCCAGTGGATCGGAGCGGCGGCGGCTCCGGCGGGTGGTGGCCAGGAGCCTGCGGCGCCTGCGGGTCCACGCTCGTCGCGGCGTGACCCACTTCATCTACAAGGCGGCGCTGCTGGCCGCCGAGGCCGAGCGTATCGACGGCGACACGGCGAGCGCGCTGCTGGGCTACGAGCGCGCCGCGGACGACGCCGCCGCCGAAGGCAGCGTGCACCACGAGGGCTTCATCCTGGACCGCAAGGCGTCGCTGCTGTCGTCGCTCGGGCTGAAGAATCAGGCGCAGGTCACGCTGTCTCGCGCGCGCGGCTGCTACGAGCAGTGGGGGGCGCTGGCCCGGGTCGCCCAGCTGGACCGTCGGCTGGGCAGGCAGGCGAGCGCCCCCCGTGCGCCGAGGGCGGGCGAGCAGATGCTCACCACGAAGCGCAGGAACCCCGCGCTCGATCGCGTCCGCGGGGTCTCCCAGGAGCTGTCCATTGACGATCTGCTGATGCGCATCATCGGCGTCGCGATGGAGAACGCCGGGGCGGAGCGGGGCGTGCTGCTGCTGGACAAGGGCGCGGGCCTCGTGCTGGTCGCCGAGCAGGTCGGGCGGAGCGCCCAGCGCTTCGCCGACACCGCGCTGGCGCGCAGCGTGAGCCTGCCTGGCCCCGCGCTCCACCTCGCCGCCAGGACCCGCAAGACCCTGCTGGTCGAAGACGCCTCCGCGGATCCCCGCTTCCGCGAGGATCCCTGCGTTCGCCAGCGCGTGCTCCGCACCCTGCTCTGCGCGCCGATCGTGCGCCAGGGCGTCTTGACCGGGCTCATCTACCTGGAGAAGAACCAGGCCGCGCACGCCTTCACCCCCGAGCAGGTCGAGCTCCTGAGCCTCCTCTGTGCCCAGGCGGCCATCTCGCTGGAGAACGCGCGCCTGTACTCGGAGGCGGCCCACTTCAACGAGTCGCTGGAGTCCCGGGTCAAGCTCCACACCGAGCAGCTGCTGGAGGCCAAGCAGCTCGCCGAGCGCGCGACCCGCGCCAAGGGCGACTTCCTGGCGACCATGTCCCACGAGATCCGAACCCCGCTGAACGGGGTGCTGGGGATGGCGCAGGTGCTGGAAGGCACGGAGCTCGATCCGGATCAGCGCGGCTTCGTCGACACCATCCGCTCCTCCGGTGAGTCGCTCCTGAGCATCATCAACGACATCCTGGACTTCTCGAAGATCGAGGCCGGGCGGATGACGCTGGAGTCCATCCCCTTTGACCTGCGCGACTGCGTGGAGTCCGCGGTGGCGCTGATGGCGCCCAAGGCACAGAGCGCGGGCCTGCGGCTGCTGCTGCATGTCGAGCCCGACGCCTGTGTCTCCGTGGTGGGGGATCCGGTCCGGCTGCGGCAGGTGGTCCTGAACCTCATCGGCAACGCCATCAAGTTCACCCGCCAGGGCCACGTCCTCATCCGGATCGCCCGCGACGGCGAGCGCCTGCGCTTCGAGGTGGCGGACACCGGCGTCGGCATCTCGGAGAGCCAGCGCGCGGGCCTGTTCCAGCACTTCGCCCAGGCGGACAGCTCGACGACGCGGCGCTTCGGCGGCACCGGGCTCGGGCTGGCGATCTCCAAGCGCCTCGTACAGTCGATGGACGGTGATATCGGCGTGGAGAGCGTACCGGACGAGGGCTCGACCTTCTGGTTCACCGCGCGGCTGGGGGACTGCACGGAGCGCCCCGCCGCCCCCCCGGGCGTCGGCCGCCGCGCGGCCGTGGTGGACTCGCTGGCCGAGGGCCGGGCGGCCGGCGCTGCGGCGCTGCGTTCCCTGGGGCTCACCCTCGGCGATGCGCCAGACGTGACGCTGGTGCGGCTACCCGTGGACGAGCTGCTCCGCGCCGCGGTCCTGGCAGCGCACCCACCGGGTCCGGGGGTGCTGTACACGGTCAATCTCATCGACCGATGCGAGATCGTCCACACGGTGCTGCCCCCAGAGACCCCCGTGGTGACCGAGCCGCTGCGCCTGGACGAGCTCCGGCGGGCAGTGGACGCGGCGCGGGGCCAGGCGAGCATCACGCCCGAGCCCGCCCCCCGCCACCGCGAAGACTACGGACTGCGGGTGCTGGTCGCCGAGGACAACCTCGTGAACCAGCGGGTCATCGCGCACCTGCTGAAGCGCGAGGGCTGCGACGCATTGGTGGTCCCCAACGGGGCTCGCGCGGTCGATCTCATCCGTGACGATCATTTCGATCTGGTGCTGATGGACTGTCAGATGCCTGAGATGGACGGCTTTGAGGCCACCCGAGCGATTCGGGCGCTGGAGTCTGGTGATACGGCGATGGGGCGTACGCCGATTGTGGCGATGACGGCTAATGCGATGAAGGGGGATCGGGAGCGTTGTTTGGAGTGTGGGATGGATGATTATCTGTCGAAACCTGTTGAGATTGATGCGCTTCGGGCGGTTCTTGCTCAGCTGGGTGCGCTCGCTGCGGCTTGACGTTTTGGTCTTTTGGTCTTTTGGTCTTTTGGTCTTTTGGTCTTTTGGTCTTTTGGGTCGGTTCGTCGTCGGGCTGGTTCGGCGGATTCGGCGGATTCGGCGGGTCGGCGGGTCGGCGGGTCGGCGGGTCGGCGGGTCGGCGGGTCCGGCTTTGTTTGACGAGAGTTTGTGGTTCTGAGCGATCGGTTTCGGCAGTCGCGGGCTCGTAGTTTGAGCGTCACGGCAAGGCGCCGTCGTTCTGCCTGTTGTGTTGTTGGACTTCCCGAAGGTCGTGGGCGGCGCGGTGCCCCTGGGTAGATTCGACGTGTGCTCGCTGCGCTAACGAATCCCCGGACGATCCGTCGGTATCAAGTCGACAAGGTCTGGTGGCCGGTGCCGTGCAGCTTGCGTCACACAC
>Ga0316204_10005788_pt1 | contig 19902 bp, 17 predicted proteins | sample 6monrhotite_MG_2_FD_205661 | JGI IMG/M metagenome (GOLD analysis project Ga0316204, IMG submission 205661) | Microbial mat bacterial communities from mineral coupon in-situ incubated in ocean water Damariscotta River, Maine, United States -... | ecosystem: Environmental > Aquatic > Marine >...
TCATGCCTGCGCTGCGGTCGTCAATTTCAGATGAATATCAACAGGCCCTAGACGGTTTTGAAATATTTTTCATAATCTCGTTTATACCAACCCTGCAGGCGTTTTACCTGATTTTCACAGGCTTTGATGCTGGCGGGGTCGGCTTTTTTACCCGTCACCATCGCCCGTTTATCATCCAGTTTGCACTTGTAATGTTTGCCAAGAATGGTGCGTAAGTCATCCATTTCGGCCATCGTATAGATGCGGTCCAAAAGCCCGTCAAAGGGGTCAAGATAACCACAGATCGGATCGGTATGGTGGCGAAAATCTTTGAACCCTTGCCGGTATTGATGGAAATACCCCACATATTGCGCCACCCCTGGCCGGGTCGGCATGCCCATATAGCTTGGGGCAGAAAACGACTCGCGACCCAGAGAACCCCCAATCAAATTCCGCGAAAAATAGGAAACCAGCCGCTTCAAAGGGTCTCGGATCACACTAAACTTGTAATAGGATTTATAGGTGGTTTCCATGTCATGGCGGGTCACGTCACGGTACATTTCCGGGAACTGGAAATGTACCGCCTCGCCATGTCTTTCCCCAAAGATAGCCTCGGAAAAATAGTTTTTCACCGTCGAGGATCCGCATTTTGGAATTGGAATAAAAAGTATCTTTCGGGCATCATCCACCAAGGCGCGGCTGGCGGAGATGTCTGCGTAGATCATATTGGTGACGTGGATGTTTTCATGCTCTGAATAGAGCTGTTTGAACATGGCACGGGCGGCGGTTTCCCGTCCTGCACTGACCAGCAAATCCCCGATCAGTTCGCCCATTTGCCCGGTTGCAAGGGTTTCGTAATCCTCCAAGGCCACCTCCAGCGCGGCTTCGGGCCCGTTTTCCATGAATTTGATGCGCTTGACGGCTTCTGCAAAGCTGATCCGGCCTTTGCGGGCATCGGTGCGCAACTGGCGCCCTGCTGCGGACAGTGTATTTGAATTGGAGATCATGCAGGCAACCTTTTAAATATGTTCATTCTCAGCTTCTTCTTGATGTAATTCACCCAATTGGCGGATGCAACGGGCCAGGGTCCTGTTCCTGGGGGGGTTGCTCGCCGGGGCGGGCCAGCGGCGCCACCAGCCTGATGAATTCGGCTGCCTGATCCTGAAAACTGGTTACCTTCAGCGGGTTCTGGCCGCGTTCGGACGCGTCCAGAACCCGGTTCAGATGCTGTTTCAGCACCTCTGGCCCCGCGCCAATTTTCAGCATCTGGTCAGGGTCCGCGCCCTCATATTCCACCGTGCCACCACTGTCGGTCTGGATCACGGTGATGCCGCGCGCCAGCGCCTCGCGGATCGTCAAACCAAAGGTTTCTTTCCATTGCGACAAAAACAACAGCACATCGATCTGGGCGTAAAAATCATCCAGCCCCGCCTGATTGAACCGCGGTGCAATCCGCCAGTCACCCTTCATCGCCTTATGAGGGCTGTCCTTATACCAGCTGTTATCCAGGCTGCCATCCACCAGAATTCCGCTGAAATCATCGCGCTCCAGCCCTTCAAAAGCGCGGCGCATCAACGGCCAGCCCTTGATTTGCGACGGCCCGCCGACATAACCAAAGACCAGACGCGGATCACGCGCGCGACGGGCGGCGGCCTTGGCCGCAAACCCTGCCCCCGGGCCATGCACACCATTTTCCAACACCAGATTTTTGCGCCCTTTGACGCCGGATTTCGTGCCTAACTCAAGGGCAAATTGGCTGGGATAGGTGATCAGATCGGCCTGCGTGGCCATCTGTTGCAGCGTCACCGACCGGCTGCGGGCGCGCTCCCAGTCATCGACGCAGCCGCGACAGGCTTCGATTTTTACCGGGTTTTGGCCGCAATAGACCCCCGCGCGGTTGATCATGAACTGGCGTTCACAAATCCACCAGAAATCATGCACACTCAGCACCACCGGTAGACTCAACTCCTTGGCCGCCGCAATCAGCCCGGCGCCCAGATCTTGCAGGCAATGCAGATGCACCAGATCGGGATCAATTTGCGCCAACAACTGCACCATCACGGCGCTGACCTCGGGGTTATCATAAAGCTGGGCATAGCTGCGCCCATAAGGCAGGTTGATCAGATAATTCTGGATGCCGTCTTTTTCCACCCGCATCACCGAATAGGGTGCCAGATCACCACGGCTGTGGGCGGAAATTGCGGTCACTCGCTGACCGTGATCGCGCACCAGCGATTTGGCCAGCTCTTCGGCAACAATCGTCGCCCCGCCATAAGAATAGGGGGCAAAAAATACGTTGATCACACAGATATGGGGGGGGGGATTTTTCATGCGCGCACCCATTTCACCACTTCGGGTTCAATGATCGGGCGGCGCAGTCGCGCGGTCCAGTTGCGGCGCAAATCTTTGGCCGCGGCGGCCCCCATGGCCAGGGCGGCGGTACGGTCTTGGGCCAAATGGTCCAAAGCATCGTACCACCCGCCGTTTTGGCCTTGATCACCGTTCAGCACAAAACCGGTTTTGCCGGGTTTCACCACGGCGGCAAAATCGCCCACATCAGGCACGATCACCGGCACGCCGACAGCACCCGCATCCAGCACCCGCACCGCCGATTTGCAGCGGTTGAAAATGTCATCCGTCAGCGGCATCACGGCGGCATGACAACTGGCCAAATGCCCCAGATAGCCAGCATAATCGGTGAATTTATGGCTTTCCACCTGAGCCCGCAGATCGGCGGGTAAAAGACCCAGATCAAAATGCCCCAACAAGACCAGCTTGCGCGCAGGATCGGCCGCCAGAAAGCGGTGCATATCGGCGGCGATCAAGGCAAAGTCCACCTCGTGGCCCTGACTGCCGCTGGCAAAAGCCACGCGAAAGCCGCCGGTGGCCTTTTGCGCGCTGCTGTCCGGCAACCCGTCCGCCGCTGCCAGGGTCGCGGCATCGGCAAAATTGCGGCGATAATAAATCGGGCGCGACAGGTATTCACGCGCATGATCCACCAGACCGGGGGTGGAAACGGTGATGATGTCCGCCGCCGCCATGGCCGACAGGTATTTCGGGGCCTCATTGACAAAATGGGTTTTCAGACCCTCCGGCAGGGCGGTCATGTTTTCATAGGTTTCATAGGCGGAAACCGAAAACAGCGGGTCATCGATGTCATAAAGGATCGGCAGCCGCAGGCGCCGCGCCTCGTACAGATACATATCCATCAAGGCGGTGTTCTGGGTGCGATACAACATCAGATGCGTGGCATCCTGCAACAAATGGCTGGCCCGTGGAATATCCTCATAATGGGAAAAATCATACGCCAGATCATTGCCGGCCCAAAGATCGGCCAGTTGCTCGACCCGGTATTTGCGGCATTGCGCCAGATTAAGATCGCCAATCATCGCAATGCGGCGCTTGCCCGTCAGGCTGGCCGGGGCGCTGGTGATGTGAAAAGCCTGTTTTTGCGCCATTTCGCGCCAGAACAATGTCAGATAACCACTGCCGTCGCCTGTCGCGGTTTCAGTCGCCACAGCCTCCATCGAGGAATGCCCGCCGCCCCGCAGGTGCAACCGCGTGTAATAGGCGGTTTTTTTCAGCGTTTGCCAAAACCCTATTTCCCGAATGGATGACAAAATGCGCCGCAAATTCTGCCATCGCACCAGCGCCTTGAACGACATGCCCAACCCCCATAAACCACCGCGCGCCGATTTCATGCTTGTGAAAATACCGGCGCGGTCCGGGGCTTTTTACGCAGCCGTCACCGACAACACAAGGTCAGGATATCCAGCCTTCCCTGAAAATTTGGTTGCTTTTCAGGCCTGTTACCCCCTAGTCAGGCTCTAACAATCCTAACGCAAGACCTTGCTTGATGATCCCTGCCCCCCGCCTGTGCATTTTGATGGGCCTCTATAACGGGGCGGCGCATTTGCAAGAGCAACTGGACAGCTTTGCCGATCAGCGGTTTACCGATTGGGATTTGATCGTCAGCGATGATGCCCCGAACCATGCCCCGAATGAAACACAGGATGATGGCCCCGCCTTGGTGGCGGCTTTTGCCGCCAGACACGCGCCCGCCGGGCACAAAGTCACCCTGATTGATGGCCCCAAGCAAGGCTTTGCCGCGAATTTCCTGTCGCTGCTAACCCGTGCCCCCAAAACCGCGGCATGGCTGGCGCTGTCGGATCAGGATGATGTCTGGTTGGGCGATCATCTGGCGCGGGCGGTGGCGGTGCTGGCGGCACGGCCCGCCGATCGCCCTGCGCTCTATTGCAGCCGCACCTGGGTGGTCAGCGAGGATTTGCAAAACCGCCGCCTGTCGCGCAATTTTAGCCGCGCGCCCAGCTTTGCCAATGCGCTGGTGCAAAACATCGCCTCGGGCAATACCACCGTGTTAAACCGGGCCGCGGCGGATTTGCTGGCGCTGGCGGCGGCGCGCCATACCGGCCCCCTGCCCGCCCATGACTGGTGGATTTATCAACTGATCACCGGCGCGGGCGGGCATGTGCATTTCGACACAGCCCCCGGATTGCTGTATCGGCAACACGATGAAAACGTCATTGGCGCCAGTGGCGGCTGGCAGGCTCGTGCTTTGCGGCTGAAAATGATCCTGAAAGGGCAGTTTGCCACCTGGAACGGCCAGAATGTAGCGGCCTTGGCGCAAGTGGCCGATTTACTGACGCCCGAACATCAGGCCGATCTGGCCGCCTTTGCCGATCTGCGCACCCGCGCCCTGCCCCACCGCCTGCTTGGCTTGCGCCGCCTTGGCCTGTATCGCCAAAGCCGCGCGGCGCATCTGTTCATGTGGTTTGCCGCGATTATCGGCAAGCTCTAGCGGCTATCAGGGGGGGGCTGGGCAAGATCAGGCAGCCTTCAAAGCCAAGCCTCTTTGTTCAACCGCCTTATTCGGGGCGTTTTTGTTTCATGTTATATTCGTGGTGCTCGATCGCCGCTTCCAGATCGTCGTAATAATACATCTGCCCGGCCTCCAGCACCGCGCCGGCATCGCACATTTCACGGATCATACCCAGCGAATGGCTGACCATGATCGAGCCGGCGGTCTTGCGCCGCTCGGCAAACAATGCCGCGCTTTTGCTTCTGAACGCCTGATCCCCCACCGAGGTCACCTCGTCGATCAAATAGGTATCAAAGGGGATGCCCATGGACACGCCAAAGGACAGGCGCGATTTCATCCCCGAGGAATAGGTGCGAAACGGCTGGTAAAACTGTTTGCCCAGTTCCGAGAAATCCTCGACAAAATCCACCAGTTCATCGGTGTCCACACCGTATATCCGTGCCACAAAACGGGTATTTTGCGCGCCACTCAGATCGACGTGAAACGACCCGGCAAAGCCCACCGGATAGGAAATATTGCCGCCGCGGATCACCTCGCCACTGGTGGGGTCCACCATGCCGCCAATGATCTGCAACAAGGTGGATTTCCCCGCCCCGTTGCGCCCCAACAAGGCCACGGCGCGGTTTTTCGGGAAATCCTGATTGATGTTATCCAGAACGACCTTGCGAAATCCCTTCAGGTAAAAAATTTTGCTCAACCCCCTAAGCTGGATCATCGCCGCCTACCTTCTGTCGCGAAAGCTGTAGTAGACCAAAACAACAATCGACCACATCAAAAGCAGGAACAGGCTGATCAGAATGATCAGCTTTATGCGCTCTGGATATTGCGACTTTTCCGCCAGGGTCGGCGCAATATGGGTGGCCAGATACAGGCTTTGGCGGGCGGCTTCGGCGCGGGCACCCTCAAAGGCGGTCAGCGCGGCGGTATAGCTGGCCTCGGCAAATTCGCGATCCACGATCAGCCCCTCATATTGGCCGACAATCTGCCCGATGCCCTCAGAACCACCGCCAGCCCCGACAAAACCCAGTTTCTGGCGTTCCACCGCGATCTGGGTTTCAATCACCAGAACCTTGCGCTCCAAATTGGTGATGCGCGGGTCATTTTCACGCGTGGTGTCTTTCAACAGCCCCAGTTCGATCAGCGCCTCGGCCAAATTCAGTTGCAGATTGTTCACCAACCCCATCTGGCCCGAAGTATCGATGCTCGGGTCCACCAGTTGATTGGTTGACCGGAACGTGGTGATCGCTTGGCGCGCCTCTTTCAGACGGGCCAGGCCCCGGTCCAGATCACTGCGTGCGATGCGAATGGCATCTTCCTGGGCGGCACTGGACAGATCATTGATCATTTTGGTGCCCGCCGCCAAAATCGCCCGGGCAATATCGCGCGCATCCTGCGGATCAAACGCCAAAACCTTTAACTCGATCAACCCCGTGCCACTGTCATAAAAAATCTTTACCTTGCGATCCCAGTGATCCATCAGATCCTCGATCGTGCCGGGGGGGTCATAAGCAAAGATCGGGTCAATATCTGCGTCGCCTTTGGCCCAAAGACTGCGCAAATCCAATTCGCGGTCGATCTGCGCCACCAAATTCTGGCTTTGCAAAAATTTATAAAGGATGTCGGCATTAGAGGTGCCAGAGCCGCCAATGCCAGACAGCCCGCTCAGCAAATCAATGCCCGAGGCGGATTGTTCCTCGCGCACCGAAAATCCCACATCCGAGGCATATTGATCCGCCGCGCGGGTCCACAGGTACCATGCGGCGATCAGGGCGGGGGCAATGACAAGCAGCAACAGGCTGACTAGAACCCCCCAATGCCGCCGTTTCATCCGGGCTTGATTGACCTGATTTTGGGGCAGTTGTGCGGGTGGTGGTGGCGAGGTCGGCTTTGCATTGACAGCAGGTGCCATTTGTTTGGCAACACTGGGTAACTGGTTGGGTCCCTGATTGCCCGCCGCCCCGGCATTGGGGCCCGGTTTATTTGGCCCCTTGTCTTGCTTCGGTCCCTGACCTTGCGAACCGGGGCCTTGCGAACCGGGGCCTTGCGGGCTTGCCCCCTGGTTTTGACCGGCCTTAAGCCCTGTATTGGCCGTTGCTGGTTGGGCATTCCCCTGAGCATTCCCCTGGCTATTTCCTTGGGCAGGGGCCCCCGGCTTGTTCGGCGGTGAAGTGGTCAATGCGGGCTCCAAGCTGGTCATTGTCAAATTAAGACCAGTCATAGATAATAAAATCTCTTAATTCCAGCAGGATCGCCAACCGCCATAATGTCTTTACCCTCGCCCCCGATGCCCCGGCAGATGGTCAAACCATCGCAAGCCAAGCGGTTTCGCACCCTGCGCACGATCTTTGCCTTGATCATGCGCGAGATGGGCACCACCTATGGCCGCTCGCCGGGGGGATATCTGTGGGCGATTTTGGAACCGGCGGCGGGGATCGCGCTGTTGACCGTGATTTTTTCGGTTGTGGGGTTTCGCACGCCGCCGATTGGCACAAATTTTGCGATTTTTTATGCCACCGGCCTTTTGCCCTTTACCGCCTATATGGGGATTTCCGGCAAATTGGCCCAAGCCTTGCTGTTTTCAAAATCCTTGCTGGCCTATCCCCGCGTGACCTTTATGGATGCCATCCTTGCGCGGTTTTTGCTGAATTTTTCCACCCAGCTGATGACATCCTATGTATTGTTTGCCCTGATTTTACTGTTCTACGAAACCCGCACCAGCCTTGATTTCAACAAACTGGCCCTGGCTTTTGCCATGGTGGGCGCGCTTGGCTTCGGGGTGGGGGTGATGAATTGTTACCTGACCACCAGATTTCAGGTCTGGGCGCAAATCTGGGCGATTGGCAACCGGCCAATGTTCATCATTTCCGGCATTTTCTTTATCTTTGACACGGTGCCGGAACCCTATCGTTCCTATCTGTGGTACAACCCCCTGATCCACATCATCGGCATGACCCGCGCCGCTTTTTATCCCTATTATGACGCCGATTATGTCAGCATGAGCTTTGTCTTTGCGATCAGTATCGCCCTGTCCAGCCTGGGATTGATCCTGCTGAAACGCTATCACAAAGACATTTTGTACCGCTAAGGCGGGGCGGGGCTCTAGGGTTGGGTCCGCACCAAGGCCCTGAGCGCGGCGCCATAGTTGTTTTTGCCAAATTTTTCCGCCCGCACCAGCAATTGATCTGCGCTGATCCATTTGGCCTGAAACGCCACCTCATCAGGGCTGCCAATTAACATCCCTTGACGCATTTCCATGGTGCGCACAAAATTACCCGCGTCCAGCAGGCTGGCGTGGGTGCCGGTATCCAGCCAGGCATAACCGCGCCCCATGCGTTTCACACTCAGCGTGCCATCATCCAGATAGGTTTCCAACAGGCTGGTGATTTCCACCTCGCCGCGGGCCGATGGTTTCACGCCGCGCGCCCGCGCAGGCGCCGTGCCGTCCAGAAAATACAAGCCCGTCACCGCGTAATTTGACGGTGGCTTATCGGGCTTTTCAACGATGCCCTGCACCGCACCTGTGGCGTCAAAATCCACCACGCCATAACGTTGTGGGTCCGCCACGTGATAGCCAAAGACCACGCCGCCACTTGTCTGTGCATCCGCTTCGGCCAACAGTTGTGGCAAGCCGTGGCCAAAGAAAATATTGTCCCCCAGCACCATCGCCGAACCCGCACCATCAAGGAAATCCTCGGCCAATGTATAGGCCTGCGCCAAGCCTTCGGGCTTGGGCTGGGTGATATAGGTCAGGCTGACGCCCCATTGTGACCCATCCCCCAGAATGCGCTGGAACTGTGCCTGATCCTCGGGCGTGGTGATCACCGCGATTTCACGGATGCCCGCCAGCATCAAAACACTGAGCGGATAATAAATCATCGGCTTGTCATAGATCGGCATCAATTGCTTTGAGACCCCCAAAGTGATCGGATAAAGCCGCGTGCCAGAGCCGCCCGCCAGAATAATGCCTTTACGCTCAGTCATCGTTAAGTTCCTTGATTACCTCGGCCAGAGAGGCCCGCCAATCCGGGCGACTTATGCCAAAAACAGTCTCTAATGTTGATGTATCCATGCGCGAATTGGCCGGTCGCGCCGCCGGTGTCGGAAAATCTGTGGTGGGGATGTCCACCACTTCGGGGGTCACATTGCTTTGGGTAAAAATCTCGCGGGCAAAATCGGCCCATGACACGTCTGGGGTGCCGGCGAAATGATAGGTGCCGGATTTTTCAGGCTCTGATACAAGGGCTTTGGCCATTGTCAGACAGGCATCCGCAATATCGCCCGCCGCCGTTGGCCCACCGATCTGATCGGCCACAATGCTCAGCCGCGCATGGCTCGCCGCCAAACGACGCATGGTGCGCACAAAGTTATTACCATGGGCGGAAAATACCCATGATGTGCGCAAAATGCCGTAAATGCCGCCCGCCGCGCGCACGCCATCCTCGCCCGCCAGTTTGCTGCGCCCGTAAACACCAAGCGGGCCGGTGGCGTCATCCCGTTGCCAAGGCCGTGTACCAGTGCCGTCAAAAACGTAATCGGTGGAAATATGCACAAATGGAATGCCCTTGGCGACGCAGGCCTGCGCCATGGCAGCAGGCGCCGCGCCATTGACCAGCAGGGCAAGGTCTTCGTCGCTTTCGGCCTTGTCCACCGCCGTATAGGCGGCGGCATTGATCACCGCGGTGCACGCGCTGGCGGCAATGATCGCGGCACAAGTGGCAGGGTCAGACAGGTCCGCCTGATCCCGCCCCAAAACCTGCACACCGCCAAAAGCATCGCCACGGCGCACCAGTTCCCGCGCCACCTGGCCGGTTTTACCAAAAACAAGAATACTCATAACAACCCCTCTTCGCCGTCCAATCGGGCAGGTGATGCCCCGGTGATTTCCGGGTCATAGCCAAAGCGTTCAAAATCTTCTTCATACATCCGGCTGATCCGGCGAATATCCTGTCGCGTCGGGGTGATTTTATCGCCCAGCCCTGTGCCCTTTTCCAACCGCGCACTGCGGTGGTTGCGCATCGGAATTTCCGCCATTTCCGGCCCGCTGAAGGCCCGCGGAAATTGATCCAGATAGGCCTGCACCGGTGCCAGACCGCTTTCCAGATAAAACACTTTGGTGCCCAGCGGTACAAAATCGCTCATCGGGCGGGGATGGTTATCCAGATAGAACATATCCTCTGCCGCCCAGCGGTCCTCGATCTGCGCCAGCCAGTCGCCAAAAGCAACGCTGGCCTCCAGATGCCCGCCGACCTCGATGTTGAAATGATACATGCTGATCAGGCGGTCCATCGGATGGCGCACCACGGTGAACATCTGGTCAAAAAAGCCAGGCGGGATCAGCAGGCCCAGATCACCGGCCTCGATATGTTGCGGCGACGTGCGGGTCCAGGGCTGCACGTCGCCCTTTTGAAAATACTGCCGGTCCAGAAAGGCCAGCGCCCCAAAGCGCGCCTTGATGTAATCCTCGACCCCCGTGCCCGCGCATTTGGGGACATGGGCGAAATAGATCAACTGGCCTTGGGTTTTGAAAAACGGCATGCCTAGTCACTTGTTCCCAACCGTGTGCCCACACCGGCGCGGGTTTGCAGGGCGCGCCACCAGGGTTCGTTATCCAGATACCATTGCACGGTTTTTTCCAACCCCTGCTCCACGGTGACCGAGGGGCGCCAGCCCAGCTCGTCGGCGATGCGTTTGGGATCGATCGCATAGCGTGCATCATGGCCCGGGCGATCGGTCACATAGGTGATCAGGTCCGCATAGGGTGCAGGCCCCGGGCGCAACCGGTCCAGAATCGCACAAAGCGTTTGCACCAATTCTAGGTTGCTGCGCTCGTTTTCCCCGCCAATGTTATAGCTGCGACCGTTTTGGCCGCGGGTCAGCACACAGAGCAAGGCCTCGGCGTGATCCTCGACATAAAGCCAATCACGCACGTTGGACCCGTCGCCATAGATCGGCAAATCCTCACCGGCCAAGGCCTTGATGATCACCACAGGGATCAGTTTTTCGGGAAAATGGAAGGGGCCGTAATTGTTGGAACAATTGCTCATGACAATTGGCAGGCCGTAAGTTTCATGCCAAGCCCGCACCAGATGATCGCTTGCGGCTTTGCTGGCCGAATACGGGCTGCGCGGATCATAAGGCGTGGTTTCGGTAAACTGGCCTGTAGGGCCCAAGCTGCCAAAAACCTCATCCGTGGAAATATGGTGAAAGCGGAAGCTTTCAGGTTTTTCCTGCGCGATCCAATAGGCGCGCGCGGCTTCCAGCATCTGATAGGTGCCGGTGATGTTGGTCTCGATGAAATCGCCGGGGCCATCGATCGACCGGTCGACATGGGATTCCGCCGCCAGATGCATGACGGTATCGGGTTTATGGGCGGCAAAAATGCGATCCAAGGCGGCGCGATCGCGAATGTCTGCCTGCTCAAACGCATAAAGCGGGCTCATCGCCACGCTGGCCACATTATCCAGACAGGCCGCATAGGTCAGCGCATCCAGATTGACCACGGCATGCCCCTGCCCCACCGCGGTGCGAATGACGGCCGAGCCAATGAAACCAGCACCGCCTGTGACCAGAATTTTCATTGGGCGGCCTCCCACACAAACGGGCTGTTGAAATCGGCCAGCGTGGGTGCCGCTGCGTCTTTAGGCGACAATTTGGCGGGCCGGTCGCCCAGCCCCCAGTCAATGCCAATATCCGGGCAATCAAAGCGCACCGCGCCGTCGCATTCAGGCGCGTAATAATCGGTGCATTTATAACAGATTTCGGTATCTGCTTCACGCGTGGCAAAGCCGTGCAAAAACCCCGCCGGTACCAGCAATTGCGCACCATTTTCAAAGCTAAGCTCGGCCCCGACCCAGCGCCCGTAAGTGGGCGAGCCTTTGCGAATATCCACCGCCACATCAAACAAACGCCCGCGCCCACAGCGCACCAGCTTGGCTTGGGCATGGGGGGGGGATTGAAAATGCAAACCGCGCACCGTGGCGACATCAGCCGACAGGGAATGATTGTCCTGCACAAAATCCAGATCGATCCCGGCGGCAATCATCCGCGCCTTGTTCCAGCTTTCGCTGAAAAACCCCCGCGCATCGCCATGGCGGGCCGGGGTGATCAATAAAACGTCGGGAATGGCAAGTGCTTCAATTTTCACGGGGGTATTTCCTGTATGGTTTTAATCTGCTTTTTGGGTTGTTTCTGGCGCCGCTCTTAACAAAACCGCCCTGCGCTGTCAGCCCTTTGCTGATGTCTGGCTTATCCCTTGGCTTAGCCCTTGGCCCCCTGCCCGCGGGCATAAATGTCCTCATAGCGGGTGATATCATCCTCGCCCAGATAGGCGCCGGTTTGCACCTCGATCAGGATCATCGGCAATTTGCCGGGGTTTTCCATCCGGTGAATGGCCCCCAGCGGGATATAGACCGATTGGTTTTCGCTCAGTAATTTCACCTCGTCATCCACCGTGACCTTGGCGGTGCCCGAAACCACGATCCAGTGTTCGGCGCGGTGCACATGGCTTTGCAGCGACAGAATGCCGCCGGGTTTCACCACGATCCGCTTGACCTGAAAACGATCCCCCAAAGCCAGGGTTTCAAACCACCCCCAGGGGCGGTGATCTTTTAGGAATGCATCCGCTTGAATGGCCTGTTTTTGGCGCAAGGCCATCACGGCGCCTTTCACGTCCTGTGCGCGGGATTTATCCGCCACCAGCACCGCATCGGGCATCGCCACGGCGATGATGTTATCCAGACCGATGCCCACCAGTTCCTGGTTGTGCGCCTCGGCGCGCAACAGGGTATTGCGGCACTCGATCGCCGTGGTTGGCCCTGCGGTCACCATGCCGGTGGCATCAGACGGGGATTCCCGCCAAAGCGCATCCCAATCGCCCAGATCAGACCAGCCGGCGCGAAACGGCACCACCGCCAGATTATCGCTGCGTTCCATCACCGCGAAATCGATCGAGATGTCCTCGGCATCCGCCCAGGCATCCGGGGCCAGGCGCAGAAAGCCCAGATCGGGTTCTGCCTGATCGATCGCCGCCTGCACCGGGGCCATCAGGTTTGGCGCATGGGCCTGAAAGGCGGCAATGATGCTGGCCACGGAAAACAGAAAAATACCCGCGTTCCACAGATGATCGCCCGCGGCGCACATTTTTTCGGCACGCGCCAGATCGGGTTTTTCCACAAAAGCGCTCAGGGCCACGGGGGTTAAATCATCCGCCTTGGGCACCGTCCTTAAATGCAGATAGCCAAAACCGGTTTCCGGTCGCGTCGGCTCAATGCCAAAGGTCACCATGGCACCTGCGCGGGCCGCATCCGCCCCGGCGGCCACCGCCGCACGAAACGCGGCCTGATCCGCGATCACATGATCCGAAGGCGCCACCAGCATCAGCGCGTCAGGATCGCGGCTTTGCAAATAAAGGGCTGCTGCCAAAACCGCCGGGGCGGTATTGCGGCTGGCCGGCTCGATCATCACAACCCCCGGATCCATCCCGATGGCGGCCAGTTGTTCGGTGACAATAAAGCGGAAATCCGATTGCGTCAGCACCATGGGGGCGGCAAATTCCGCGCCGCTAAACCGCTGTGCCGTGGCCTGAAACAAGGTCTGTTTCTGGGTCAGGGCGGTAAATTGTTTCGGATAGCTTTTGCGCGACAGGGGCCACAGTCGGGTGCCCGAGCCGCCACATAATAAAACCGGTGTGATTTTTGGGAAATTTTTGGCACTCTGGGCAATCGCAGACGTCATCACACACTCGCTTTGGTTCTAATAATCTTGAACACTGTTATGGCCTGTTTTGGCCTGCAACTTCAAGTGGCGGAATTCCCTACCAGTTTTCCGGATAGGCCAGTATAATGCGCATTAAGGTCGGTTTTGGCTGCGCCTTACCCAGCCGATAAAAGCGGCATCAGGGTTGCGCAAACGCACCCGCCCCAAGGCCACCCAATGGGCCCGCCAAGCCGCCTCCAGGGCATAAACATCCGCGCCGGGCATCAGGTCACGGGCCTGCATATGGGCCGCCTCACTCAGGCGCGGCGGCGGCATCGCTTCAATCAAGGCGTCTTTCAAATCAAACCGGATGATGTCGCCGGTTTCTTCCTGCATGTCATAATCAGGCAGGGTTTGCGCCTTGATCATATCGCGGATCATTTTGCGAAACACCCGGCGCGGGCTGGCAGAGCCTGATTTTTTCAGCAGGGTTTCCACCGACACCCGCCAGCTGTCTTGACGGCCGCAATGCTTGCGCGCCAATTCATATACCCGCCGTTCCAGCGGTTTGCGCAGAGAAAAATAATCGCGGTTCAGTGTCAGCACAGATTTCGACAAAACCGCCCGGTACAGCCATTCCGACAGGGTCACCGTCACGCTGAGCATGCGGCCACCCCTGCCATTCCCCGTGCCAGGGCCTGTGCGCAAAATTTGCCAGCTTTCGATCAGCCCGAACCCCGTCGTGGCATCAACCCCGCCGGTTTGCATATTGGTGGTGATGCGCGTGCCGGCCAGCCGCTCAAACGCCTCTTTCAGGCGGCGATAGGCATCCCCCGAGGTTTCGCGGTTTGTCGCCCGCAACAGATCATGCGCCGTCAGGGTGACGGTACGCCGGGTGGCGCGGCCGCGATTGATCGCCGCCATCAACTGGCTGATGCAATAAATCAGAATGTCCTTGTCAAAGATCGTCGCCAGCCCTTTGACCGAGGGCACCACCTGAATATCGACGTCGTTATGGCTATAGCTCAAAATCCGCCGGTCCGGTCGTGTGGACAGGGAAAACAGCGGATGCTCCATGCTGGCCAAATCACTTTTGGGCAGCGCGTCAAAAACATCGCACAGGAAAAAATCGCCCTGATTGCCCAGATCGCCATGAGCGCCCCGCGTGGCGGGCAAGCTGGCGCTGCTCACAGCACTATACAAAAGGTGATAGCCATCGCCTGATTGTCCCTGTTCGCGCCTGCCCGGCCGGTTGATCCGATCCTTAAGCCGACTCGCTGCATCGTGGTTTTATTTACACCACCTTAAAGTTATCCACAGCACAGGTCCAGCCACGTGACATCTGGCAAGCGCCGCTGTCGGGGGTTTGGAATCGCCCTTGCGTGGTTTCAGAGTCACCTCTTCGGGGGTTCGGAGTCACAGGGATCAAAAAAACCCGTCAAAAACCCAATGAATTAAGATGCTTATGCAAATCCAAAATTCCCTTAACTAATATATAACAGTAAATAACTCTTGGTTTTTTTTCCCGATCCCCAAATATCCGCCTATACTGCCCCTGAAACCACAGGATTTGCTTAGAAAAGCGGGGTTTTATCTACATAATTCTTTCATGTATGGTGTTTTTGGGTATATTGATGAAAACAGCGCACATTGATTAAATGTATCGCGTAAAACGCATGAGCAAAGACAGATGAATAAAGACAGCGGCCTTCCGCCTTATTTCAATATAGATCCCGATCTGGCCCTGGCTGATCTTGGCGACCCTATGGCCACGCAGGGTTTTGGTCAAATCGCCGAGGCCTGCGCCAAGGGTCGCGATGATCTGTCCAGTCGCGGCATGAATGCCGAGGGGCGCAAATCGCTGCGCCTGTTTTCAACCTGGGAAATCACCAAATATCTGATCCCCGTCGCCGTGGCGCATTTTCGCCGTGTACTAAAGCAAAACCCGAACCTGCCACAGGGGCAATCTGAAACCACGGGCGGGGCCAAATGGTTCACGCTGGACGAGGTGTTGCGCCTGCGCGGGCATTTTGCCACCGAAGGTTCCAAAGCCAAAGAATACCGCCCCTATCGCCCCAAAGAGCTGCCGGCAAAAATGGTGGCGGTGGCAAATTTCAAGGGTGGCGTTGGTAAAACCTCCACAGCCGCGCATCTGGCAATGTCCGCGGCGTTGGATGGCTATAAGGTCTTGGTGGTCGATCTGGACAGTCAGGGGTCGATGACGTCAATCTTTGGCGCGCGGGTCAAAGACGAATGGCAAACGATTTTTCCCCTGCTGGCGCGGCATTATGCCAGCCACTTGCAGGACAGCAACCGCGCGCGGCTTGATCGAGGTGACGCCCCCCTGCCCCTTGATGAAACCCTGACCGAGGCGCTCAAGGTCAAGGCCGGTGATCTGATCCAAAGCACCCATTGGCCGAACATCGATTTGATCGGGGCGCAGCTTAATCTTTACTGGGCGGAATTCCAGATCCCGGTCTGGCGCATGCAGGCCCGGGGCTGGAAGCTGTGGGATGCCCTGACCGATACTTTGGCGGCGGACGGGGTGTTGGACCAATACGACCTGATTTTCATCGATACGCCGCCCGCACTGGGGTATCTGACGATCAACGGGCTGGCGGCGGCGGATATTTTGCTCGTGCCTTTGGGGGCGTCGTTTCTGGAATTTGACTCCACTGGCCGGTTTTTTGATATGCTGCATGCCACGTTCGCCAGCATAGAGGATGGCGAAAACATCGCGGCCCGCGCGCTTGGTCGCCCTGAAATGGGCTTTCAATGGGATGCGGTGCGCGCCGTGGTCACCCGCTTTGATGCCGGGCAGCAATCGGAACTGGCGGGTCTGATGCAAGCCTATCTGGGGCGAACACTGTCGCCACACCGTCAGGATTTCACCGCGCTGATCGGTCAGGCGGGGGAACAGGTCAATGGTATCTATGAGGCGGATTATCGCGATTTCAACCGGCAAACCTATGAACGGGGCCGCGAAACCTTTGATCAGACCTATGCCGCCTTCAAGGCCTTGCTGTTGGGCGTGTGGCGGCGCGATGAAGTGGCGGGCGACAAATGAGCGCGCGCATGATTTCCCCGATCTTAACCGATACCCCCGATTTTCTGGAAAGGATGTAACCATGGCCAAGCGCAAACGCCTGACCCCAGCCAATTTGGAATTCATGTCAGAAACCCCAGCATTAGAGACGAAATCTTTGTCCCCCCTTGGTAATGCACCCATCGCTCAAGTGGCATCGGATGCCGCAAAACATTCGGCGCTGGATGAGCTGTCGGATGTGGTGGGGCGCTCTGTGCAGGCCGGATTGATGATCCAGTCATTGCCGCTGGATCGCATCGTGGCGGATCATCTGGTGCGCGATCGCGTTGTGGTAACGGACGAGGATATGCTGGCCCTGACCACCAGCATCCGCAATCGCGGCCAGCAAACCCCGATTGAAGTCACATATCTGGACGGGGCAGGCGAGGCATCGCGATACGGGCTGATTTCCGGCTGGCGACGTTTGGGCGCCCTGCGGCAATTGGCGGCTGAGGATGAAAAGTTTTCCCGCATCAATGCGCTGGTGCGTGCGCCTGCGGCGGCATCCGACGCCTATGTTGCCATGGTGGAAGAAAACGAAATACGCGTTGGCCTGTCGTTTTTTGAACGGGCACGGATTGTGGAACGCGCCGTATCCGGTGGGGTTTATCCCACGCAAAAAGCGGCTCTAAACGGGTTGTTCGGGTCTGTGTCGCGCGCCAAAAGATCCAAGATCGGCAGCTTTGTTTCCATCGTGCGCGAGCTGGAAGAGCGGCTGAAATTCCCCACGCATATTTCCGAGCGCCTCGGCTTGCAGATCGCCAAAGCACTGGACGGGCAGGGGGCCGCGATGCGCCTTAGCCAAGCCCTGATGCGCGCCAATGCAGATACGCCCGAGGATGAAGCGGCGGCGATTACGGCGGCGTTGAGGCCAGCGGGCCAACCCAAGGCGACCAAAACCGCGCCGGTTCAGGCGGCCAGAAAGCCCAGCACAGATACGCCGATCACCCTAACCCAAACCGCCCAAGGCATTACCCTGACAGGGCAGGGGGTGGATGCGGCATTTAAGGCGGATCTGGAGGGCTGGCTTGCGGCGCGACAGGCGTGAAAATGTTTCGCACGCGAAACAAATATTTGTAAGTTATTGTTTTTTAATATTTTTTCTAAGAGAGCTTTTGGAAAAACCTGTATCCCCGCTCGGCGCAACTCAGCTATCCGCTTCACTGTTTTGTTGGGCTAGCCATTTGCCAGATGTAGGGTGAGTTCCGTGAATAGGCCGCCAGATACTAGTAAGGAAATTCCATCTAACATATCTACGATTTTTCTTTACGGGAAAGGGAATCAAAAGAATTGAGGCATAGATTATTGGAAACAGAAATAGGCTTATTGACGACACCGCTGCTGCCATATCATTTCCAATAAGCGACCCATTGATTAAGCCGGAAATTAGGAATTTCATTGATACAGAAAGAATTAGCCAGCCGATAATGAAAATGGGTAACACAACGATAAACAATGACAATGTCATCACCGTAGATTGAAATTTGCCACTTGCAAAAAACGCCCACCGTATGAGTGTTGGATCTATCCAAGACCCACTAGCATCGTAAATTCTGTCTAGCATTGGCCAAGAGGCGCGTTTGTAAAGACTTGCTTTTACCACCAGAATGTATCGATCAACCATGCTATAGCTAAGATATGCCAAAATTCCAAAACACCAACAAAAACTAGTAAGGAAAATTATCATCACGCGCGGCACTTCAATTTTGATGTACGGCGTATCCAAGCTAAATGTCGTTGGATTGGAGGAGGTGGAAAAATAGAGAATGACGGCAAATCCGAGCAGCCCAGACATTGACTTAACCAATATTGATTTTTGGTGGTGCAACCTTTCAATAACATCAATTGGATCAAAACCAATTTTTTTCATTACCCGCAATAGTCCGTGAAAGTCATGTGCAGCAAGCGTCTTTAACGACACGAAAATTCGCCCTCGCTTTGATTTTTGCATCATACCTCCAACACGTTAAATGAGTTGCCCATTCATGGCGCAATTGGTGGAGTGCTGCAACAACCCTAAACCCCAACCCCCTGATACACCTCAAACCCCGCCCGCTTGGCATCTTTGGGCGCATAGACGTTGCGCAGGTCGATCATGCGGGGGGTTTCCATGCGGTTGGCCATGCGTTTTAGATCCAGCGCGCGAAACTCATTCCACTCGGTCATCAAAATCACCGCATGGGCGTTTTGCACCGCCTTATAGGCGTCCTCGACCCAGTTCACGCCGGGCAGTAGCGCCTCGCCCTCTTTGCGGCCCTGCGGATCGACCACGCGCACCTTGGCGCCACTGCCGACAAGGGCAGGGATGATGGTCAGGGACGGCGCGTCGCGCATGTCGTCGGTGTTGGGTTTGAAGGTACAGCCCAGAACGGCGATGATCTTGCCATTCACACTGCCGTCACAGGTATCCATGATCTTGTCGATCATCCGGCGCTTGATGCCCTCGTTTACCTTAATCACGGCCTCGGTGATTTGCATCGGCACCGCGTGTTCTTGGCCAATACGGGCCAGCGCCGAGGTATCCTTGGGAAAACACGACCCGCCATACCCCGGACCTGCGTGCAGGAATTTATTGCCGATGCGCCCGTCCAGCCCCATGCCTTTGGACACTTCTTTCACATTGGCCCCGACTTTTTCACAAAGCGCGGCGATTTCATTGATGAAAGTGATTTTTGTCGCCAGAAACGCGTTGGCGGCGTATTTGATCATTTCCGCACTTTCCAGATCGGTGGTGACAATCGGGAAATCGCGCAAAAACAGCGGGCGGTACACATCGGCCATAACTTGCGCGGCGCGATCGTTCTGCACGCCCACAATCACCCGATCCGGGCGCATGAAATCATCGATCGCCGCCCCTTCGCGCAGGAATTCAGGGTTGGAGGCGACATCAAATTGTGCGTCCGGATTGGCCTTGTGAATGACCTGTTTTACCTTGCGGTTGGTGCCCACAGGCACGGTGGATTTGGTGACCACCACGCAATAACCGGTCATGGCTTGGGCAATTTCCTCGGCTGCGGCCATCACATAGGTCAGATCCGCATGGCCATCACCGCGCCGTGTTGGCGTGCCCACGGCGATAAACACCGCATCCGCCCCCGCCACAGCCGCCGCCAGATCGCCGGTAAAAGACAAACGCCCGGCTTCGACATTTTTCACCATCAAGGCATCAAGGCCGGGTTCATAGATCGGCACCTGCCCGCTTTCCAGCAGGGTGATTTTACGGGGGTCTTTGTCGACACAAATGACATCATGGCCAAAGTCCGAAAAACAAACACCTGAAACAAGGCCGACATAGCCGGTACCG
>Ga0316204_10005789_pt1 | contig 19902 bp, 22 predicted proteins | sample 6monrhotite_MG_2_FD_205661 | JGI IMG/M metagenome (GOLD analysis project Ga0316204, IMG submission 205661) | Microbial mat bacterial communities from mineral coupon in-situ incubated in ocean water Damariscotta River, Maine, United States -... | ecosystem: Environmental > Aquatic > Marine >...
ATACGAAAGGTTTATTCGAGTGGTTGCGTAAAGCACCTTGGGGTAATCCAATATTCTCAGCAATGTTTATCTCGTTAGTTACTTTTGGTTTTATTGGCGGTATTACGGGTGTTGTTATGGGAACGGAACAAATCAATTTGATTATCCATAACACTATCTATGTACCGGCACATTTTCACGCTACGGTCGTAACAGGAACAACGCTTACTTTTATGGCGGTAACGTATCTGCTTATTCCTGTGCTTTTCCGTCGGCAAATGTTTCTGCCTTGGGTTGCTAAAATGCAGCCCTATGTTTTCGGAGGTGGTATGACGATACTTATCCTGTTTATGTTAGGCGCAGGTACTTTAGGTGTATCACGTCGGCATTGGGATATGGATTTTGCAGGTGCGGCAATGGCGTTTGAATATCCCGCAATTGCCTATACATTAATGGCTGTGGGTGCAATTGGTGGCTTGCTTGCGATAGTCGGTGGTGCGATGTATTTAGTTGTCGCAGTCGGTTCATTGTTATTTGGTAAGAAGTTAGAAGCTTCTGCCGGTATTCTAGAAAGTTTTGCCGGTAAACCGTTAGCGGCTTCAGTTTACAATACCGATAAACCAGAAGTGCTCGCTATGGCTCCACCGCTTGAAGAAGAACACAAAGATGGAGGCTTTGAAGCACCGGGTACGTTTGGCTTGGCGATTCTCCTCCTTGTCGTCTTTGTGGTGTACTATTTTATTAACTGGAAGTACCTTGCTTCTGTCTGGCCGTTAGGTTAGAACTTGGTGTAGGTCTAATTTAGTCCACGTAAGTTACGGGCGGGTTTTCCCGCCCGTTTTTTTATTGGATATGCAGCACAGTCTTAATCAGGTAAATAAATACATTATTTATGCGTAACTTATTAGTGACTTTATCGTTGTTTTTTTTGCATATGTCTTTTGTCGCATTTGCAGCAGATAGCATCCCAGAGCCAAAGGGTTCTATTCAAAAATTCCAGTATAAAAAAGCATTACAAGAAAGCCAAGATGCGATTGGAAACGTCTTATCAAATTTTCGTTTAACCGACGCTACAGGTCGAGGGATATCCTTGCACGATCTTAAAGGCAAGCCCTTAGTGTTAAGCCTTATTTATACGAGTTGTTATCAAATATGCCCGATGACAACACGCCATCTCGCAACCATCATTGAAAAAGGAAGAAAGACATTAGGTAAAGATAAGTTTAATGTCGCCATCTTAGGTTTTGACAGCCAACATGACAGCCCTCAGGCGATGAAACACTTCGCAAACAAACAAGGAATAAATGATGCCAATTGGCATCTACTTAGCGCAGATGCCAAAACACTCGCTGGTTTAACAAAGGAGCTCGGCTTCCTATTTTTCACCTCACCTAAGGGTTTCGATCATGTTGTGCAAGCTACCATTATTGATGCCGACAGTGTTATTTACCGACAAGTGTACGGTGAAGTTTTTAATACACCATTACTCGTAGAACCCCTTAAAGAATTAATATTGGGAAGGCCACAACCGAATCAAACCTTGCTGAGCGATTTAATTAATAAAGTACGTTTCTTTTGTACAAACTACGATCCTGCTAGCGACTCGTACCATTTTGACTATTCACTCTTTATCGGTATGTTCGTTGGTGCGCTTATAATCATATTTATTATCACTTTCCTAGTAAGGGAATATCGTAGTGGTAAGCGTTCTGGGTAAACTTGATAATGATCAATTCTAAGTCGAAGACGTTATTTTAATATGAATGTTTTTATTACAAATATTTGGATATAACTATTGAGCTTTATAAATCCACTTAAACATGCTTATCTTGCAATGGAAGCATGGTTAAATATTGCATTCGGTTCTGAATGGAACCCGCTATACAATATTGGCAGGTTATCTTTTTTCTTTTTTTGGGTCGTGTTGGTTAGCGGGCTCTATCTTTTTATTTTTTTCGATACCAGCCTTACCGGTGCGTATAAGTCCGTTGAGTATATGACTAATGAGCAATGGTATGCTGCTGGTGTTATGCGCAGTTTACATCGCTACGCATCAGATGCCGCAATTATTACCATACTGTTACACATGTTTCGAGAGTTTGCACTTGGTCGTTATAAAAGCTTTCGCTGGTTTTCATGGGTAACGGGGGTGCCAACACTGTGGATTGTTGTCACGTTGGGTATTACAGGTTACTGGTTGGTTTGGGATGAGCTTGCGTTATATGTTGCAATGCTTTCATCGCAGTTAATCGATTCCTTACCGCTTATTTCAGGTTCGATGGCGCGTAACTTTGTGGGTGACCAAATGTCCGACAGGTTCTTTACCTTACTGGCATTTTTGCATCTTTTAGGGCAACCACTGTTTTTAATCTTTGCGCTTTGGTTACATGTTAAACGTTTATCGTTTGTTAAAATTCATGCACCAAAAGGTTTAGCGATTGGCAGTTTTATTGCTCTGTTAGCATTATCCTTAGCGTCACCTGCGGTGAGTTATAAAGCAGCCGACGCCGCACAAGTTCCGGCAGTATTAAATCTTGATTGGTTTTATTTGAATGTTTATCCGTTAATGGATACCTTTACTGCAGGTCAAACATGGGTCATAACATTAAGCATTACTGTATTGTTAATGTTGTTACCTTGGCTACCACCTAAAAAACGTCAACCCGCTGCTGTAGTGCATCTGGATCATTGCAATGGTTGTGAGCAATGCGCAGAAGACTGCCCCTATGATGCCATTACCGTTCAAGCAAGAACCGATGGTGCCAAGTTTGATCATGAGGTAAAAGTTAATCCCGACCTTTGCGCATCATGCGGTATTTGTGTTGGCTCATGTCCATCATCAAATCCATTTCGACAAAAAAATAAAGAATTGGTTACGGGTATCGATATGCCTCAAATGCCCATTAACGATATTCGCAATCAAATGAATAAAGCCATATCAAAACTACAGGGTACTAGCAAAATTATTGTTTTAGGGTGTGACAATGCATTGAAATTTTCAGGACTCGAATCATCCAATGTGCAAGTCGTCACCTTATTTTGTATCGGAATGATGCCAACAACGCTGGTGGAATATGCGTTATCTAATGGGGCAGATGGCGTCTTTATAACTGGTTGTAGAACAAACGATTGTTTTTACCGTTATGGCAATGTCTGGATGGACGAGCGGTTTGATGGAGAGCGACAACCCATTTTACGAAGACGAGCAGAACGCTCACGGATCAAAGTATTTCGAGCTTCAGCAATGGATGCGAGTAGTTTACAAAAAGAACTTTCTGCCTTTCATTGGCATTTGGATATATTGAATAATACTAAGGTTAAAGAGACTGCGCGTGAGAATAGCAATGACTAAAATATTGCGCTATTCGCTACAGGCTTTTAATTATGCAATTTTTATGCTGGTTGTATGGTATTTTTCTTTTAATCTTCCGTATCATCAACTTGAAGAAAATGAGGCCGTTGTTACGTTATCTTTTACACACGCAACAAAGTTACGTGAAGCTTGCCGAAAACTATCACAGAAAGAGCTAATGAAGTTGGCACCTAATATGCGTTTGCCAACCGATTGCCCTCGGGCACGCTCACCGATGACACTGGAATTATATTTGGACAAAAAACTGCTAACCAAAGCAACGGTAGAACCAACAGGGTTTCATAAAGATCAAGGCGTTAATTTATTCAAGCGTGTTAAGGTACAAGCTGGAGAGCATTCGCTAAGAGTTTGGATGAATGACGATGTAAATATTGAAGGCCCCACTTATTCTTATGAAAAAAATATTGTTTTAAAACCTGAGCAACAATTGTTGATAGACTTTAACTCTGGATCAGGTGGTTTTTTTGTTAACTAATTTAATCATTTAAACAGTAAAGGCCGTACTCGTATGCAGCAAGACGTCAATGCAATGACCGATAATTTTGTCCTTGATATGCCGGATGCTCGTATCCAGCGGTTAACCATAGGGTGGCTGTTGCTGTCCTTAAGTGCACTTGTTATTGGTGGACTGTTTTCACTACTCATTGTGCTATCTCGTACACCATATTTTCAAGAAGTTATTCCCTTTGTTGATTTCTTCCATACAGCTTTGGTCGTGCATGTTGATATGACCGTGTTGGTCTGGTTTTTAGGTTTTGCTGGCGTGTTATGGAATATCAATAATAGTGTTCGCTGTGTTAAGTGTGGCTGGGCTGCGTTGATTTTAACCGTAGCCGGTACCGCCATTATTACATTGGCACCTTTCTTTGGTGCGGCCGAACCCTTAATGAATAATTATGTGCCGGTCTTGCAGCATCCATTATTTCTAGCTGGGCTTATTGTATTCGGGGTGGGCTTTAGTCTGTTAGTGTTAAATGGTTTGTTTTTTTCTCATTCTATTAAAACTACAATCAGTGGCCAAGGTGCATTACGTTTTGGTTTGTATACCGCATTGTTGGCCGCATTTGTATCTGTTTCAATGTTAATTATGTCTTACATTGATATGCCCGAATTTGCAGAAAGCGCGTATTTTTATGAACTTCTTTTTTGGGATGCAGGGCATACATTACAGTTTATGCACATTCAGTTTATGCTTGTATGCTGGTTGTGGATGGCAACAGTATCAGGCATTGGTTTAAAGTTGTCGCCACGGGTTGCCTTAATTATATTTGCTATTGGTTTAGTACCAGTAATTTTAACCCCTTTTGTATATGCCATGTTTGATTTAGGCGCAGCAATGCACAAGCAAAGTATTTCTTATCTTATGCGCTATGGTGGTGGTTTAGCTGCTTTACCTATTGGCTTAATTATTCTGTTTGGATTAATTAACTTAAAAAGATCGACCTTCAAGATGTCACCTGAATTTACCGCACTTATTTTTTCAATGTTATTATTTGGTGTCGGTGGAATTATTGGTTATATGATTAGTGGCAGTGATGTAACCGTACCGGCACATTATCATGGTTCAATTGTTGCGGTTACATTGGCTTATATGGGAACAACTTTTCATATATTGCCACGGCTTGGCTTTAGAAAAATTAAAAGTAAGTGGGCGACAAGGCAGCCAGTCATTTATGCCGTCGGTCAACTTATGCATATTATCGGGCTAGTCTGGTCAGGTGGCTATGGTGTGCAACGAAAAACAGCCGGTGCGGCACAAGGCTTAGTTGATATCGAACGCGTGGTTGGAATGGGAATCATGGGCCTGGGCGGACTTATTGCCGTCATTGGTGGAATAATGTTTTTAGTGATTGTTTTTAAATCCATGTGGCCTAAAAACAATAGTTAAAAAGTCTCATCGTCAATTTGAAATAAAATATTTAATCTGTTTGATTGAATTCACAATAATAAAATCGTAACCGCTCCTTTAATTTGCTAGGATAATGTCATTCAATTAATATTTGGGTCGCGACGGGGTAATATAGTAAAAACCACTGCAGCCAAATTCACTGCTATATTTAAAGGACTAAATTAATAACATGAAATATATTCTAGTAATAATATCATTTACGATTTTACATGGTTGTAGCTCTAGGCAAGTATATGATTCATTGCATAACAATCAAAAAATACGCTGCCAAAGTTTACCGCCTGCTCAATACTCTGAATGCATGGAGCGAGTAAGTACTAGCTATGACAAACATACTCGTGAACGGAATGAGATTGTAAAATGAGAATAATAAAATTTATAAACAAAGTAAGGCATTAAAAACGATAGTTATCATAAAAGTTAACAGGCTGGGACGCGGATTTTTATAATATTAATAGTATCTATGGTTCGAGCCCTATAATCTCGCTTAAAGGACGCGTCGTTAATGAAGGCGTTAGAATATAATGGAGTATTTTTATGAGTAAAAATGAAAGTATGATTAATATAACGGTAAGTGCATTACTCTTATCAATTGGTGTAGCGTTAGCGGGTTACTTTGTAAGTAATACCTTATATAACTCAAAAGTTGCATTGAATACTGCAGATGTGAAAGGGTTGGCTGAAAGACGAGTGAAAGCCAATAAAGCCCACTGGATAATTCACTACACAGTCACAGGTGATAATAAGTCTGCAATTCCAAAATTATACAAAGATTCAGAATCTGATCAGAAAAAAATAATAGCGCTGCTAAAGAGTAGTGGTTTTTCAGATAATGAAATTGTCCCTGGTATAATAAATTATATTAAAAAAGAGTTTCGAGATGAAAATCAAAAACTGATAGAAGAAAAGCATTCATTAGTCGGGGAGATTGAAGTGCGAACCTCGAAAGTTCAGTTGGTTTCAGAAGGCCGCTCAAAATTAAATACCTTAATAGCTCAAGGGATTGATGTTAGAAATAATGCCCCAGCTTACCATTTTACAGAGTTAAATGAGATTAAGCCGGCAATGTTAAAAGAAGCGACAAAAAATGCAAGATTAGCTGCGAATGAATTTGCTACAAATGCTGGGGTCAAAGTTGGAGGTATACGTAGTGCTAGACAAGGAGGTTTTGTGATTCGTGATGTTGGCCAAAACTATGGAGATACAAAGAAAATAGAAAAAGATGTTAGGGTAGTTACTAATGTTACATTTTTTCTTACAGAGTGAGTATTATGAAGTATAACAAACTTCGAACCTCAAACTGGATGTATTATTTTCCTATTTCTTTTGAAGGCTGTTGCATCTTGTCTGCTGTTTGAGTTTGTGTTGTTGATGTTTGTTGTAGAGTTTCTATCGGCACAACGAGTGCACGGACAACACTGAATGTAATTAATGCTAATACAGTAATAATAATTAGAAAATAGAATGAACGGTTCGGTAACCGCTTGCCGATTCGTATTTCAATTGAATTAAGAATATAGTCAGATATGCCATATAGAACGATAGCGGCAAGGGTGTAATAGATTATTTCCATAATAAATCCTTAACAGTAATTATAAAATAGTATCTTTATGATGTGTAAATGTGAAAGGACATTACATAAATCACAACACCACTAACCGATACGTAAAGCCATATTGGTAATGTCCAACGTGCAATACGTTTATGTTTTGAAAAACTGCTACGGATTGCAAGCCATGCGGTAATGAGTACCATTGGGAATACAATTGCGGCAAGAATTACGTGCGATGCAAGTAATGAAAAATATAAGTAGCGTATATCGCCTTGCCCTTTAAACGGAATGTAGCCAACTTTAGCATGGTAGTAGAGATAAAAAATCATGAAGACTGTTGAAACGACCAATGCAGCTACCATGCAGGCTTTATGTGTGGCTCTGTTTTTCTTTCGAATATTGATATAACCAACTGTTACCAGCGTAGCGGATAACGTATTAAGTAATGCAAGTGCGTGTGGAATGTTAGGGATAATTTCCAAACTTGTACCTGTTAATAATCAGTTAAGTTAATAATATACCGCAACACCTAGTAAATAGAAACATCAAATAGTTTACCTATTGGTATATGTTCTGTATTTTCAAAAACTGTGACACAATTGTTTCAGCATTATGCGGTGGTGAAAAAGAAGCGACTATTCTCATTTTGGGGTCAACTAAAAATATAGAGCCAGTATGGCTAATTAAATACTCACCAGGTGCGGTTGGAGCTTCTTTAATATATGCCGCTGCAAATTGCTTAATAAAGCGATGTAAATTTTCATTCTCTCCCGTAAGCGCAATAAAGTCCTTGTTAAAATATTGCGTGTATTTTTTTAATATATCGGGTGTATCACGTTCAGGATCAACTGAAACAAAGATAGTTTGCATTTTAGATGCGATGGCTTTATTTTTTTGTAGCGATTTATTTATTTTCTGTAACGTATGCAGCGTTGTTGGGCAGACATCGGGGCAATGGGTGTAGCCAAAAAATATCATGTTCCACTTGCCATTAATATTTTTTTCAGTGAAAACATTTTTATTTTGATCAGTTAGGATGAAAGGTTGTATAGGTGTAGCGATAGGGCGTAATACAGCAATAAGCTCCGGTGGTATGGATTGCTTAGCAGGTACCTTGAGGAAATAAAGGGCAATAATAAGTACGATAAATGAAATAAAGAGAATAAATGTGCCTTGGGGAAAATTCTTTATATTAATCATGATTACATACCCTTTACTTTTTCGATTGACGCCATTGCCCAACAAACCACCATGCAAAAACAATAATCATGATGACGTTAATTACGATCCCAAGAATAAAAAATCCCGATAAGCCTCGCGAATCCTCAATCAATATGTGTTTTCTCTCTGGCGTATTATTTCTTACTTGATTATCGGAAGGTCGTATTTCAACGTTTGTATTTGCCATGGAATTAATCGTTGAGCTTGTTGGTTCTGAGTATGAGGGTGAGCTAATACTCAAGCTTAAAAAGAATACGACGACACACAAAATCTGTATCATTAAATGGGGGCTAGAATGAAATGATTTTTTCATATTTTTAAAGAATACCATTATGTTGTGGTTATTTCTTTAAAAAATAGTTTAATATTTGATTAGCTCTATTATTTGCGCAAAGCAGAATTCAAGTGTTATTCTATTTTAAATTAAATGTTGTGTTAATCGAGGTTTGTGGAGAATGATATGAAACACAGTTTTTCGAACATGCCAGTATTAAGTATTATGGTGTTTGTTGGCCTCGGGTTTTTTAGCCCAACGATTAGTGCTATTGAAAACACTCCCTCGGCTGCTAAGCCAGTTTACTCAGGTTATTACTCAAGAGAAGGTAATAACGCGAAAATGGCGCATACATCGGGTAATAATCAGTATGTAAGACTTTACCCTAAGGAAAGAATCATTCGGCTGTACATCCCTTACCCGTACTCTAAAACAGTTACCCCCATGGCAATAAATAAAGCATTTGCTGAAGCAAAGAAAAGAACCTCTGGTAGTGCCTATATAAAAGATAAGTTCGACGTTATGGATGAACAGGTCGTGGCGCATCTCGACTTTTATCGTTGGGTGGATGAACAAATTATGTTTGATTGTGGCAAACCCAAACCTTGTAAGGTGCGATTTGGCAACAATTCCATGACGATTATAAAACCGGGCATTGTACTCGAACATAAAATTCAATATGAGCTTGTGCGTGATAAGTAAGTCGTAAACATTTATCAGATATCGGTATTACTTTTCAGAAGAGTTGATCTTATTGATGTAGGTCAAGGATAGATGCTGAATTATACAAGATAGTTAACAATTCTCTGAATTTTTAGCGTGATCTCTTGAATAAATTTTTTTTATTTATCTGTCGATTATTTGTTATTCTTTCACTATTCCTTGTGTCGAGTTACACAATGGCATCCGGCATTCAGGATGACTTCCACCTCGTTAAACGTTTTTTCCCGCAAGCTGATCGTGTTGGTGACTTAGAAGGTGAACCGCTTTCCGCCATCGTTTATAAAAATCAAACTATTATCGGTTATGTTTTTTATACCGACGATATTGTGAAGATACCCGCGTATTCAGGCAAACCCATTCGCACACTTGTTGGTTTTGATGTCACAGGTAAAATAAAAGGTTTAAAAATTGTACATCATGAAGAACCGATTCTTGTTGTGGGGATATCAGATGCAAATTTACAAACATTTATTGACCAATATAATGGTATGTTTGTTAATGACAAAATAAAAATCGGCGGTACAAACCGTGATGGTTATAAATCAATTGATGCCATCAGCGGAGCAACGATTACCGTTATGGTGCTTAACGCCTCAATAAATAAATCGATACGCAAAGTTGCCAGCGCATGGGGAATTTTAAGCAAAGACGGAAAATTACTCCAGAAAATGGAAGCCTTTGACAACGAACCCATTTGGGTTTCTGTTTGGAGAGAAAAAGTATTTCAAATCTCTGTTTTAGTCTTAGGTCTTTTTGTTCTTATGACTATTTTAGTCATGCAAGACTGGTTAGCAAAACATCCTACTTTCCTAACCTATTTACGCACCGGTTATTTGGTGTATACGGTTGTCTTTATTGGCTGGTATTCATTGGCGCAATTGTCGATAGTTAACGTGTTTACGTTTGTTAGTTCATTTATGCATAATTTTAGTTGGGATAGTTACCTTATTGATCCCATGATGTTTTTATTATGGGGCTTTGTAGCGGTTACTATTTTATTGTGGGGGCGGGGTGTGTATTGCGGTTGGCTTTGCCCATTTGGTGCTGCGCAAGAATTAATTTTTCGAGTCAGTGAACGTTTTAAATTTCCGGTCGTAGAGTTTCCGGAAGTGGTTCACGAGCGTTTATGGGCAATTAAATACATTATTATGTTGGGACTGTTTGCTGTTTCGTTGCAATCTTTGGTTTTGGCTGAGCAATTAGCAGAAGTTGAACCCTTCAAAACTGCCGTTACGCTGCATTTCGCTCGCGAATGGAGTTATGTGTTGTATGCGACTGGCTTATTACTGATATCGGCATTTAATCGAAAATTTTATTGTCGCTATATATGCCCTCTAGGTGCGGCACTTACTTTCCCTTCAAAATTCAGAATATTTGAATGGCTACGTCGTTACAAAGAGTGTGGTCGTCCTTGCCAAATTTGCAGGAACGAATGCGAGGTACGTGCAATCCGCTCCACAGGTGAGATTAATCCCAACGAATGTCACTACTGTTTGGACTGTCAGGTAACGTATTGGAATGCGTATAAGTGTCCACCACTAGCAGAAAAGCGTAAAAAAAGAGAACGTGCCAGCCGATCTGTCAGCAAACAATAGCTTATATTGACCTACCTCAATTTGGTTCTAATTAATTTCACGTCTTGACCTATATCAATGTGCCCTTGAATGATAAGGACTAATTTCTACGCAACAAGAATGAGTTGTTACTAAATTAACCACTTTAAGAGGGAGTCGTTATGAATTTTACAAAATTATCCGCCGCTAGCATGATGCTGGCAGGTGTTTTCGCCAGTGGATCTTTGTATGCAGCAGGCGGTGAGCATCCAAACACGCCTGAATCAGAAATGCGCTATAAGGGCGCTCCAGTTCCGATTGATCCAGGTTCAGCAAGAGAACAGCTGTCTCCAAAAGGGCCAAAAATCACATCAGCCGAATTTTTACGTGCTAAGAAAATTTTCTTTGAACGCTGTGCAGGTTGTCACGGTGTTCTTCGTAAAGGTGCAACAGGTAAACCGTTAACACCAGACGTCACGTTGCCTAAAGGTACTGAATACCTGAAAGCGTTTATTGGTTATGGCTCTCCAGGTGGTATGCCTAACTTTGGTTCATCAGGTGAATTATCTGAAGCAGACGTGGATTTAATGGCGCGCTACCTACAACATGAGCCACCTGTGCCACCAGAATTTGGCATGAAAGAAATCAAAAATACTTGGAAAGTTATTATTCCAGTAAAAAAACGTCCTAAAAAACAAATGAACAAATATAACCTGAAGAATGTTTTCTCAGTAACATTGAGAGATTCAGGTGAAGTAGCCCTTATCGATGGTGATACTAAAAAAATTATCAATATCATAAAAACAGGTTATGCGGTACATATTTCACGTATGTCGACTTCAGGTCGTTACCTATACGTAATCGGTCGTGACGCTAAGATTAATCTGATTGATTTATGGATGAAAAAACCAGACAACGTTGCCGAAATTAAAGTGGGTATGGAAGCGCGTTCTGTTGAAACGTCTAAATATAAAGGTTATGAAGATAAATATGCAGTAGCAGGATCTTACTGGCCTCCACAATATACCATCATGAAAGGGGACACATTAGAGCCGCTTAAAATTGTTGGTACACGTGGTATGACCGTGGATACGCAAGAATATCATCCAGAGCCTCGAGTTGCAGCAATTGTTGGTTCACATGAAAAACCAGAGTTTATTATCAATGTAAAAGAAACCGGTAAAATTTTGATGGTAAATTATTCTGATTTGGAAAACCTTCAGGTAACAACGGTTAACGCAGCACGTTACTTACATGATGGTGGCTGGGATTCAACATTACGTTACTTCCTAACAGCCGCGAACAAATCTAACAAGATTGCGGTGGTGGATTCTAAAACCTCTAAGTTAGCAGCAATGATTGAAGTAGGTAAAATTCCTCACCCAGGTCGTGGCGCAAACTTTAAAGATCCAAAATATGGACCTGTTTGGGCAACCAGCCATCTTGGTGACGATACCATTGCTGTTATAGGTACCGATCCTAAGAAGCATAAAAAATATGCCTGGAAAGTGGTTCGTACTTTAAAAGGCCAAGGTGGTGGTTCGTTGTTTATCAAAACCCATCCTAAGTCTCATCACTTATATATTGATAGTCCTTTAAATCCAGATACAGCCATCAGTCAATCGGTTGCGGTATATGATTTGAAAAATATCGATAAACCTTTCAAAGTATTGCCTATCGCTAAGTGGGCGAAACTCGGTGAAGGTCCAAAACGTATTGTGCAACCTGAGTTCAATTACAAAGGTGATGAAGTTTGGTTCTCAGTATGGAGTGGTGCAAAACAAGAGTCTGCAATTGTAGTTGTAGACGATAAGACTTTGAAACTAAAAAAAGTAATCAAAGACAAACGTCTTGTAACACCAACCGGTAAATTCAATGTGTATAACACCATGCATGATATTTACTAGAAAAACCTTAATAATTAGCGGGGAGTATTCTTCTCCCCGCTAACTATTAACTCTATTTTCAACTTGTTTATATAATTCTATTGAGAGTATTAATTCGATGAATGAATCAATAAAAGTATATTTAGTAGGAACAGGTCCAGGTGATCCAGATTTATTAACAGTAAAAGCGTATCGTCTTTTGCAGAATGCCGACGTGGTTATATATGACCGTTTAGTTTCCGAAGGCATTCTGGAGCAGATCCCCGCAGGTGTCAGCAAGATTTATGTTGGCAAAAAAACCGGTAACCATACGTTACCGCAAGATGAAATTAACGAACTATTAATTAAACTAGCCGAAACCAACCGTAATATTGTGCGTTTAAAAGGTGGAGACCCTTTTGTTTTTGGTCGGGGTAGTGAAGAAGCATTACTGCTAGCAACAAATGGTATTAAGTATGAAGTTGTGCCTGGCATAACAGCAGCTTCTGCGTGTACGACCTATGCAGGCATACCTCTAACACATCGAGGTTTATCGCAAGGTGTGCAAATCGTTACAGGGCATAGTCAAGCCGGTCAGCCACTTGAGTTAGATTGGGCTTCTCTTACAGATGAAAATAAAACAACGGTTATCTACATGGGTTTTTCGAATCGAGAACTCATTAGTAAAAAATTAATAGAAGCCGGCTTAGATAAAAATACACCTGCGGCAGCCATTCAAAATGGTACAACAGGAATGCAAAAGCGCGTTATAACAACACTCAAATCTTTAACCGAAGATACGGCTATGTTACAGGCGCCGGTTATATTTGTAATTGGAAAAGTGGTAACGCTAGCGAATGAATTAGATTGGTTCGATGTTGAAAGTTCTTTACAAAGTGACTTCTCAAACAATGACAAATCATTATCAGGTTAATCGATACTCAGAAATGGATTTTATTTTTTTATGAAAATTAATATATATCTATTTATTGTGACCTTAATATATTTTAGTCAGGTGAATGCACAACAAGAAAAGCCATCTCCACAAAATCCATCTACGCAGCGGCAAGCTGAATTGCATAACTTACTTATTCAAGATTGCGGTTCTTGCCATGGAATGACAATGAAAGGGGGCTTAGGCCCAGCATTAACGCCGGATGTTTTGAAATCAAAACCAAGGAAAATGATAGAAGTCACTATCGCAAATGGTCGCGCAGGAACACCGATGCCGCCTTGGAATAAAATATTAACAAGCGAAGAAATAACTTGGATGGTAGATACATTATATGCAGGTGTTAAGCAGCAATGAAACTTAAATTATTAGTACTGTTATTCGTGCTGCCATTAAGTGCCTGTAATGTTTTACGCGGCACTGGAGATTTAGGTGTTGTTATAGAGCGGGCAACGGGCAGTGTGCAGATAATAGATAGTACGAAACGTGTAGCGCTTTCCAAAGTGAATGGTCTGGGTGATTTATCACATGCTTCTATCGTTTATTCGCGAGATGAGCGGTTTGCATATGTCTTTGGTCGCGATGGTGGTTTAACTAAAGTTGATATTTTAAAGAGTGAAATCGCTAAACGTATTATTCAGTCAGGCAATAGTATTGGTGGCGCTATTTCACAAGACGGTAAGTTAGTCTCCGTTTCAAATTACACCCCCGGTGGTGTAAACGTCTTCAATGCAGAAACACTTAAGTTAGTTGAAAGTATTCCGGCTACTTATGGAAAAGACAATAAACAATCAAAAGTGGTAGGTTTAGTGGATGCACCTAGACAACGTTTTGTTTTTTCACTTTACGATGCAGGTGAAATTTGGATGGCAGATTTCACCAGTGGCAAGGCAGATATCACTAAGTTTAAAAATATCGGAAAAAATCCTTACGATGGATTGATTACCCCAGATGGCCGTTATTACATTGCGGGTTTATTTGGTGAAGATGGTCTTGCGCTGTTGGACTTATGGCACCCAGAAAAAGGGGTTAAACGTATTCTTGCAGACTATGGTCGCGGTAGTAAAAAAATGCCAGTTTATAAAATGCCCCATTTAGAAGGCTGGGCTATGACCGAAGACTATGCATTCTTCCCTGCAGTAGGGCGTGATGAAGTCTTGATTATGGATCGTCGTAGTTGGAAACAGGTGAAAAAAATTGCTGTACACGGACAACCTGTTTTCGTTATGGCAAGGCCAGATGGCCGTCAGGTTTGGGTTAATTACGCTTATCCAAAAAATGACACGGTAGAAGTTATCGATACAGAAAGCCTAACAATTATCAAAACGCTTAAGCCGGGTAAAGCCGTATTGCATATGGAGTTTACCCCAAGAGGGGAACAAGTTTGGGTTTCTGCACGTGATGCAGGAAAAGTCACCGTTTACGATACAGCGACATTTGAGCCGTTAACAACACTACCAATGCAAAAGCCTAGCGGTATCTTTTTTACTAACCGTGCACATCGCATAGGCTTATAGAGAGTAATTAATGCAAACGTTAACAGACATAGAAAAGCATGTATTAAATGACTTCCAACATGGTTTTCCATTAGTACCCAGACCCTATCAAGCACTAGCAGAAAAGCTTGATACTAGTGAAAGTATTATTATTGAGACATTAAAAAAACTTAAAGACAATGGTTTTGTTAGCCGTGTTGGCACCGTTTTTCGAGCCAATAGTATAGGCGCGAGTACGTTAGCGGCTATGTCTGTACCTGAACAAGAAATTGAAACTATTGCAGAAAAGGTTAATGAATATAGAGAAGTCAATCATAATTATAAACGTGAGCATCACTTTAACTTATGGTTTGTTTTAACAGCAAGCAATGAACACGAATTAAACGCGGTACTTGATGACATCGAACAACAAACAGGTTACCCCGTTATGTATTTACCTATGATCGAAGACTTTCATATCGATTTAGGTTTTGAACTCGATTTTAATACTAATCTAAATGCTATGGGTGCTCGCTAATGGATATGAAAGTTAAATATCGCCAACCAGTATTGCCCCCACAGGCACAAATTGATGAGCAAGATGAAGCATTAATTAAGTTAATACAAACAGGTCTTCCATTATCTGCAAGACCTTATGCTGAGCTTGGTAAACAAGTGGGCATGACAGAAGAACAAGTCATCAATCGTATTGCTTATTTAAATGAGTCTAAAATTATTAAACGTTTCGGTGTTGTTGTTCGTCATCATGAGTTGGGTTATAAGGCTAATGCAATGACAGTCTGGAATATCGATGATGATAAAGTAAGCCAACTTGGTGCTTGCATGGGTAAATTTGATTTTGTTACTTTATGTTATCGTCGGCCACGTAGGCTACCAGATTGGCCATATAACTTGTTTACGATGATACACGGCAAAGATCGCGAACACGTATTATCAAATATTGATTTTCTTATAAAAAAATGTGGCCTAAGTGCGGTTGAGCATGATGTTTTATTTAGTACGCAACGCTTCAAGCAACGTGGCGCAATTTATCGTAAGCAGCAATAATAATGGACGACTTAGATAGAAAAATAATTAACTGCTTACAAGATGGTATTCCCTTAATAGATGAACCGTATGCAGAAATAGCAAAGCAACTTGATATAGATGAGTCTGTATTACTGCAGCGTATTCAGACTCTACTTGAAAATAAAACACTCTCACGCTTTGGCCCCATGTACGACGCTGCGAAGCTGGGCGGAGATTTCAGCCTCGTCGCAATTAAAGTGCCTGAAACGCGATTCGATGAGGTAACTGAAATTGTTAATAGTTACGAAGAGGTTGCACATAACTATCATCGTGAGCATGAGTTTAATATGTGGTATGTGTTGGCAACTGAAACAGCGCAGAGAATTGAAGAGGTTAATAAATCTATTGAACAACGAACAGGTTTAAAGGTTTATAACATGCCGAAGCTTGATGAATACTACATAGGCTTAAAATTAATAGCGTAATCTAAAATGAATAAACCTCAATTAAAAAAAGAACAATTTATACTTGATGATATTAATCGTCAAATAATTACCGCCACACAATCAGGTTTGCCACTTGTTTCTCGTCCTTATGATGCTATCGCAAAATGTATCGGCATCGATACAAGCGACGTTATTAGACGAATGAAAACGATGCAAGAAAATGGCATTATCCGACGTATTGCAGCAGTTCCTAATCATTATGCTCTCGGTTACAAAGGAAATGGTATGTCTGTTTGGGATGTACCCAGTGAGCTCGTGAATAAGCTTGGCGAGCAAGTGGGCGCTCTTGATTTTGTTAGTCATTGTTATCATCGGCCACGTTTTTTACCTGAATGGCCTTATAACCTTTTTGCAATGGTGCATGCGCATAATCGTGATGAAGCTTTGTTATTAGTTGAAAAAATTGCAGAAGTACTTGGTGAGTATGATCGTGGTCATGATGTGTTGTTTAGTAAACAAATTTTAAAGAAAACGGGCATGCGCTTGTTATAAAAAATTAAAACATTCTTAGGAGCATAAGATGTTTAGAATTAGTCAATATATGAATGAGTTGAATAACCCAAAGCCGTTGGGTGAAAAGCGCAATCCCCCTGGACCAGTAGTTATCTGGAACTTGATTCGCAGGTGTAATTTAACCTGCAAACATTGTTATTCAATTTCAGCAGATAAAGATTTCCCTGGCGAGCTGAATACCGAAGAAGTTTTTAAAGTAATGGACGATTTAAAAGACTTCCATGTGCCGGTGTTAATTTTATCGGGTGGCGAACCATTAATGCGCCCCGATATTTTTGAAATATCAAAACGTGCAAAAGACATGGGGTTTTATGTAGGCCTTTCAACCAATGGAACCATGATCAACGAATCTAATATAGATGACATTGCTGCCATTGGTTATGACTATGTTGGCATTAGTATTGACGGCATTAAAGAAACTCACGACAAGTTTCGTCGTAAGGATGGGGCTTTTGACGAATCCATGCACGGCATTCGATTATGTCGAGAGAAGGGCATAAAAGTGGGTATGCGTTTTACCCTTACCATGGATAATGCCAACGAACTTCCTGATTTATTAGAGATTATGGAACAAGAAGAAATCGACAAGTTCTACCTTTCGCATTTAAATTATGCCGGCAGAGGAAATAAAAACCGTAAAGATGATGTAGTACATAAACTTACCCGCAATGCGATGGATTTGTTATTTGATACGGCTTGGAAGCACGTACAAGAAGGTCGTCAACGAGAGTTTGTAACCGGTAATAATGATGCTGACGGTGTTTACCTTTTATATTGGATTGAAAAACAATTCCCCGAAAAACTTGATCATATGCGAGCTAAGTTAAAACAGTGGGGCGGTAATTCATCTGGTGTTAATATTTCTAATATTGATAACCTTGGTAATGTGCACCCCGATACATTCTGGTGGGACTATAATTTAGGTAATGTAAAAGATAGAAAATTTTCAGAGATTTGGCAAGATCGTAGTGATCCGTTAATGGATGGTTTAAAGTCACAGCCTAGGCCTTTACAAGGTCGTTGTGGTGGATGTAGTTATAAAGATATTTGTGGTGGCAATACTCGTGTTAGAGCATATCAATTAACAAGTAATTTTTGGGCAGAAGATCCCGCTTGCTATTTAACTGATCTAGAACTTGATATAGAAGACTCCGTTGAACGCTTGCAAGTAACACCTTGGTCACGGCGAAATGTTCCTTATAAAAAGAAAGCGTAAAAAATGAAAAAATTTACCCTTATTGTTGGCTTACTCTTATTAGCCAATGTTAGTTATGCCGAAAAGACTCAAGTTAGTTCCTTGTATCAAAAACGTTGTGCAAGTTGTCATGCTGCTACGCGTTTAGGTGGCATGGGGCCAGCATTACTTCCTGAAAACTTAAAAAGGCTACGCAAAGCGAAAGCAATAAAAGTTATTGCAAATGGTCGTGCTGCCACGCAAATGCCTGCATTTGCTAAGGTTCTTTCAGATAAACAAATTAAGCAGCTTGTCAGTTATATTTATACGCCATTAGATTCGCTTCCCACTTGGGGAATGCCCGAAATAAAAAATACACAGCTTATTCAACATAAGATGGGTAGCTTAGGTGATACACCAGTATTTAAAGCGGACATGTTGAATTTATTTATTGTCGTAGAGTTAGGCGACCATCATGCAACGCTACTTGATGGTGATAAGTTTGAACCCATTCATCGTTTTAAAACACGTTTTGCTTTACATGGCGGGCCAAAATATTCACCCGATGGTCGTTATGTTTATTTTGCTTCGCGCGATGGTTGGATTAGCAAATACGACATTTATAATCTTAAAACCGTAGCAGAAATTCGTGCTGGCATTAATACCCGTAATTTAGCGGTGTCTGGCGACGGTAAAACCGTACTAGTCGGTAACTATTTACCGCATACATTAGTTTTGTTAGATGCTGAGAATCTAACGCCAATTAAAGTTATATCGGTTAAAGACAAAAAAGGGGCAACGTCACGGGTTAGTGCTGTTTATGCCGCCGCACCTCGCAATAGTTTTATTGTGGCTCTAAAAGATATCCCCGAGGTATGGGAAATTTTTTATAACGATAACCACGAACCCGTATATAACGGACTCGTTCACGACTATCGACATGGCGAAGGTGTTGAAGAGAAAGGACGTTTCCCTATTCGTAAAATACCATTAGATGATTATCTTGACGACTTTCAGTTCGATGCTTCCTATACCCATTTAATGGGTGCGGCAAGAAATGCAAAAAATGGTCAGGTCGTGAACCTTAATATACGACGTAAAGTGGCGGACTTAGAACTAACGGGCTTACCTCACCTAGGCTCGGGAATTACATGGAACTATAAGGGTCGTGAAGTAATGGCGACTCCGAACTTGAAAAAAGGTGAAATCAGTATCATTGATATGAAAACATGGAAAACCATTAAGCGTATTAAAACACTGGGGCCAGGTTTCTTTATGCGCAGTCACGAAAATTCGCCTTATGCGTGGGCTGATGTTTTCTTTGGGCCAAATAAAGAAGCGGTACATATTATCGATAAACAAAAACTCGAAATCGTTAATACATTACGTCCATCACCTGGAAAAAATGCCGCACATGTAGAGTTTGACCGTTACGGTAAACATGCCTTGTTGAGTGTTTGGGATTTAGATGGGGAACTAATTATTTATAATGCGAGTACATTAAAAGAAATAAAACGCCTACCAATGAAAAAACCATCTGGAAAATATAACGTTTTTAATAAAATTAATCGTTCATCGGGAACGAGTCATTAAGCCGTTGAAACATCAATGTTATCATTGTTGTTACCAGAAATAACAATGCAATCGCGTCCATTTGCTTTTGCGCTATACAATGCTTGGTCAGCAAGACGTATCAACGTTTGATCATCGCTACCATGTTCTGGTAGGCAAGCAATTCCTATTGAAATTGTAATCGTTGGTAAACGTATACCTTCGATTTCTATATTTGCTTTCTTAATTTCAC